>ERZ827037.530-NODE-530-length-48863-cov-9.023275_pt1 | contig 48863 bp, 56 predicted proteins | sample MGYA00519924_ERZ827037 | MGnify/ENA primary metagenome ERZ827037 (study PRJEB31778, sample SAMEA3449250) | human gut metagenome | biome: human gut; feature: human-associated habitat; material: faeces | place: United Kingdom | collected 2010/2012 ... | reverse complement strand
ATCGGGCGGAAACTGAAATGTTTGGAAAGCCCACACCAAACCTCAGTTCGGTTCCTTCGCATAACTACATACCGTCTGCGCTCAATCCGCATCATTCAGCGCCTCCCTTTCGACTTATGAAAAACCAATTTCAGCAGCCACAGGACCAACCATATCCCAGTGGCAACGGACAAAGAAAACTCGATGGAAAAGCACATTGTGATGAGCTTGATAATTCCGACTGTAAATGCCCAACTTATTGCGTAGCCAACAATCAAGCCAATGATAAGAATTAACCCTTTACGCATCGTTCAGCGCCTCCAATCTCTCCATCACCATCTCCACGGCCTCGTCCGTCATGGGTGCGCCGCAGGCGGGGCAGAAATCCGGTATCAACCAACAAGTCAATTCCGTAAAATCGCGGCCACAGCACGAGAACACTCTATTCGCTCTGCCGTCTTTGATTGTTTCTATAATCTTTCCGCGTCGTACCCGCTCCCGGCTGACGGGGCGGAGGGCGGAGAGGGCAGTACGTATAGCCTCTATGGTTGTTTCAGTGTGTACCTTTCCCCAGTAGGATGTTTCGGTCTCGTGCATTTCTTCAAAGCGTTTCAGCAACGACTCAAAATAGACTATCGCTTCTTCCCGCGTCATGGCTTGGCCTCCCTTTCCATCTTCTCCCTGATGGCTGACAGGATGAAATCCCGGTTCAGCACATACAGGTCCGTAATTCCGTGCTCCTTGCACATCTTGATGACCTCGTCCATGATGTAGTTTTTGATATCTTCTTTCCAGAGGACAACCGCCTGTATCGTTGCAGAGGCCGCGGTGTTTCCATCCTCGTCTGTTCTGACTTGCAAGGCTGGGTCCCCAATGTCAACATATTCTCCCGGGTTCTTCATTCCAGCTCCTCCAGCATCTCCATCTCCTCCGCGCTCAGAATCGGTGCGCGGGTGTTCCAGGCGAGGCGGGCGTCAGTCCCCATCAAATAAGTGTTCATCCAGCATCTCCTTTAATGTCCTCTCGTTCAATATTTTTTCAAGGATTTTTGCCCTGGTATTCCAATCTAACCTGGCAATCGGCCTCTCATCGTGTTTTATTTCAAAGTCGCCATTTTTGTTTTTTCCGATTTCAACGAGATACTTTTCTGAAACAGATTTTAGTTTGCATTCTGTACAAACAATACCAATCCAAAATCTGGAATTTGGGTATTTTTCTGTAACATCACTGACGTAAAATTCTGATTTGCCTAAACATCTTGGGCATGGCAGCAGCACCCCCGCATCCGTCAGCCGCTTTGCCGCCTCCCTGTCACCCAGCAGGGCGCGCTTTGTATCATCCATCATGCTCTCTTCCTTTCCAGCGGGCAGCTCTCAATGGCGTATGTAGTCACCCATGTTTTCCGCCCGCCCCGGTTTCTCCCAACAATGAACGTCCGTTTCTTGGCCGTCCAGCCCGGTACTGGCTTTTCCTCACGCAGCCATGGACACTGACTAATCGGGCAGCAGCAATCCATGCAGGGATTGGCTGAATACCGCCGGATGGGGACCAGATATTGATCAAGTTCGCCCATAGGGCCTTACCTCCACCTGTATACTCTCGTTTTCCCAAAATTCGTGAGAAACTTTCCGCACCCATTCCCGGTTGTCATCCGGCAGTATGTAGCCTTTCATGGCATCCACAAACGCCTTGCCCATGGCGGCGTGATTGTCCACGTCCAGACCATCGTTCCAGCGAAAAATGACTTCGACAGGGCCTTTGACGAGCTGTTTTCGGATATGCGCCTTTTTCATGGACCACAGCGCCAGAGAGTGGAGTTCTTCTGCGTCCCGCTTCCGCTGTGACCAGTGTTTCCCGGCATAATACGCATTCAGGCCAAACCGCTTGTTCCAGGCCGCTTTTCCCCTTTTGGTGGGCGGATACGGAATTTCAAAAATCAAATCCCCATCCTCCTTGCCAGCTCTTTCAGGGCCGCCTCATATTCCTCGGGCGGCAGTCCTTGGAGCTTTTTCTTCTCCCGCTCATAGGCGGTCCAGTCAGCGTTCCCAGCCGTAGACTCCATCGCTTTCTCCCTTCTTTGTGTATCGGCGGCACCGGGCGTCATAGACCAGCTGGATGTTTGCCGTTGAGCCGTAGGAGCGATTTTTCAGGATGCTCAGCCCGGCGTCATACCCATAGGCCGCGATATCCTTTTCTTCCATCCGTTCTAGCGAAAAGGCGTTGTCCGCCCGGTTTGTGATGTCCGCCGACCCGCCGATGTCGTCCGCGGTCAGCAGCTTCTTTTTGTCGTTGTCGCCCTTCCGGGGGTGTGCTACCAGATGCACGTGCACCTCGTTTTTCTTGGCGAACTCCACCAGCCGCCCCGTGAACCGGCTCTGCGCCCGATAGAAGTCCTTGTCGCTCTGGTCGCTGAATCGGGCGGTCATCAGGTTGTCCACCAGGAACACGCAGCAGCCGAACCGGCGGACGGCGTACTCGAACACGGAGATGATGCTGTCCTCGTCCCCAGCACCGGCCACCCGGTTGTCGTACAGGAAAAACTTCCCTTTCCACCAACCGTCGATCCGGTCCGCGATCTCCTTCGGCGTGTAGTAATACAGTTTCCCGGACGCCGGGTCCCGCTTCGGCTCGATATGCCCGGCCCCGGCGGCCTGTAGCATAGCCCACTGCTTGAAGCGCCAGGCCGACAGCTCCCCGGAGTAGGCGCAGACCGGGAAGCCCTGGTCGATGGCGTTTAGAAGCAGCTGGGACAGCAGCGTGGACTTGCCGCTTCCGCGCCTTCCAGTCCACACGGACAGCTCCGATGGGGCAAAGCCTCCGATGGACTGGTCCAGTGCTTTTAGACCGGACATGACGGCGACGGATGCGCCGGGGTCCCTCCGCTCCACGTCCGCCAGGTCCAGCAGGCCGTCCATGGGCTGTTCCACGGCCCCCAGCAACAGATGATCCACGGCCTTTCTCCCCCCGGTTGTCAGCACGTCCCGGACGCGGGAACTCTTACCAAATGCTCCCTCTTTCGGCAGCAGCACGGCCACAGATGACGCATATTCTTTGAGGGCGTCCGCCACGGCTTCCGCCGTATCACGGTCGGACAGAGCCAGGAACACAGATGGGAAGGAACTCAGAAACGGCTCCGCATCCCGGAAGTTCTCAAAGCCCGCCCCATAGGCAAGGCAAACGGCGTTCTGGTTGTCCAGGGCTGTCACATCCTGGGCGTCCGCCACAAACCACAACGCTTTCCGCGTGTCCATGGCGGTCTCATCGTAGAGCAGCCAGGCGGAGACATCAGGTAAACTTGGCATACGGGTCCTCCTCCCCGGCCAATGGTTCGTCATCCCAGCAACCGCCATCCAGCCACTTTGACGGGCTTGGAAAATACCTTGCGTTCTCCCCGGAATACTGCGGCCACAGCTTTTGCTGTTTCACAGCCTCCAGAATCCGCTTTACCTTCCCTTCATCCGGGTCTACCCGCTTCCAAGCGTCAAAAGCGTCTTTCTTGGCTGACTTTTTGGGATAAACATCCCAAAACTGGTCAAACCCCCAATAGTTTTTGGCAGCCCCTTCCGTTGCAGAGGGGGTAGGGGGTGTAATATCTTTTTCTTTATCTTTGTCTTCTTCTTTGTCTTGGCCATTTTTGCCATTAACAAAATGGCATTTGCTATTTTTGCCATCTTGTTTCTGCCGTTGCCATCGAACCGCAGCGCCTTTTTTCCCAGCCGATGCCCTCGCTTCGACAACGGTGTGATAAGACTCATTGTCTCTGTCTATGTCCAGCCGCATACCGTCCCACAGCAATGCCTCCCGGCCCAGGTCGTCCGGCTCTGCTCCCGTTGCCTTATAGCGCAGGGCAGCTCTCACCAGTCTTCCGAACTCGGTATCATTGAGTTTCTGGTACTTTTCCAGACAGTCCACAAAGAGTTTGAGATATGTTGTGCTCATGAGCATCTCCTATGGAAAATCGTTTCCCTGGCGGAGGGCATTACTGCCCATCCGCCGGTCTTTCGATCACTTCGCCGGTGTCGCCATCAACCTCGTATCCCTCTGCCTCGATCACGGTCTCATCAGGGACGGAATACATATCTTCGGAGATTTCTGTCTTGATGGTTTCGTCAGAAGTCAGTCCCCGCATGAACTCCGTTTTAAGGGGAGCGTATTTCAGCGCCTTTTTGAGGACGGTCTTCTTTGCCATCTCTTCAAAGTTTGTCTGCCAGGGACCATTGCTGTATGCCTTGCTGTACTTCTTGGCGTGAGTGCGAACATCGTCGACGCTCATGACCTCAAAGCCATAGCCGCCATCTTTCGTGCGGAAAACAGCGTAGAAATAGACGGGTTCTCCCCGTTCCCCCTTCGCGGGAACATGATGCAGCTTCGGCTCCAAACCAAGCTCATACTCAAACTCATCGTTTTCATAGACCGTCTGTGCCTGGATGGTGGATACCTCGCCGGATCGATAGGCCAGGTCGATCAGGCCCTTATAGCCAAGCTGGAACTGGCACTCCAGGACGCCGTGATTTTTGAATGGGATCAGGTATGCCTGCCCCAGCGGGGTGTTGGGCTCCATGCCCAGCTGTGCCGCCGTCATCATGGCGCCGAGAAAGCTCTTGGGCGTGGTCTGCGCCAGCTTGGGGTTTGTGGACAGAGCGGAGAGGGTGATCCGGGTGAACCGCTCCGGCGTCAGCACGGAAGGCAGCGCCTTTGCGATCTCCCCCTGCATTTTCTTGATATAGTCCTGCATGGTGGCAGGCCCTTTCTTGGCAGCCTGGGCGCTTTGCGTACCCTGGATGAGTCCTTCTTTCATGCTCCCTTGTCCTCCTTAATGGAAAATCTTCTGAATTTACTGATTTTGAAATATTGCGATAAGTCCAGGTCCGGATGATCCTTGGAAAATGCTTTGACATCGAAAGTGCTGCGGCTCTGCGGCGCCCACAAAACGCTGAAGTTCCCGTAAGTGGCCTTCTCCGCCTCGCCCATGTCCTGCATGAACGTCTGCTTGATGGCCTCGATCCGCCGCTCGATCTCGCGCTTTTCTAACTGCAGCTCCTCATAATCCCGAAACATGGCATCCCGACCAAACAGCTCAATGGAGCCATTGTCAGAGTCCGCGTAGATCGTTTCCATGGCTTCTGTGGTACTCTCCGCTCCGTCCGGCTCCGGAGGCTCCTGCGTCATCACATGCAGCTCCCAAAAATCCTTTGCGCACCGCTTCAAGGCATCGATCTCTTCCGGGGAGACATATACACTGCTCTCGCACCATTCCGGACAGATGTCGACCGGGATGGTGGTAATCTGATAGATATAAAAGGCTTTATTAAGTACCAATGCAGCCAGATACCAGCGGAACCAGCCAGTGACGGCCAGATAAGTCACACACTGGGCGTAATAGCTTTCCGGGAAGTCTCCCCCAGTGTAGGATTTGAGGCTGAGGGCAGATGCGGTCTTGCACTCCAGCCCTGACTTTTCCCCCATGATCCTACGGTCTATGTTTGCGTGCAGATAAGGGGCTGCATCATTGCGTAACAGGTAATTCATACGCTGTGCCGTTTTCCCTGATTTCTCTTCAAAACGCTGGGCCACATAGTCTTCCAGGTCTCTGCCCTGGCGCATGGCCTCATTATCCTGCTGTTCTGGAAGGAGCCCGGTCTTTTCCGCCCAAACTGAATATGGTGAGCGGTATTTGTTCAGGCCCAAAACGGCGCCCATATCGCTGCCGCCCAGACTGTTTCTGCGTTCCCGCAGCCAGTCCTCGCGGCTCATGTCTGATGTCGGGATTTTATGTATCATCGTCGTCTCCCTTCAAAATCTCCGTGAAATACTGTTCTCCAGCGCCACAGATCGGGCAAACCGCCTCTCGCCTGCTCTCCCTGGTTCCATCCCAGTCAATGATCTCTGAATAGGAAACTAGCGTCGGCTTATCGAACAAGGTCCCGCAGATATCACAGCGATACATGATACTTGATCTTGCGTCCGCAAGAGGGACAGAATCTCCAGCCGTTTTCCTGCGGGCCGTCCGCTTCAAATCTCTCCAGACCCAGGCAGGTTTCGCACTGCCAGACATTGTTTTCCTCATCAACGCAAATGTAATTCGTTTCATTCATCAGTCATTCTCCTTCTTCGCACCACCAAATGTCCGCCGTCTGGACGCCCAAGGATAAAGCTTCTAAGTGCCCCTTGACGGCAATATCAATATGGTCCCCCTTGACTGCCGGGCCGGTATCATCGGCTCTCAGATACACCATCCCGCCGTTGTGCTCGATCATGATGGTACTGCCCAGCGGTATAATGTCCGTATCCACAGCGCAGCTCACATAGGGCGTTACCCGCCTGCCGCTCGCTGTGATGCCTGTCCCAGTTCCGCAGATATGAGGCCGCCCTTCACAGCAATAAAAGGTGATGGTCACATCTTCCAGCCTGTGAGACCGGGCCAGCAAAGCGGCTTCGATCAGCTCATTTTCGGCGGCCTCCATCTCTTCCCCTGTCAGATAACAGCGAGTGGTGGCCGGGGTATCGTCGCCGGGTAGGCTGCCGCCCTCTGTGGTGAGCGCCATCTTGCGCAGGGCGGGCGGCTCTGCCTCCACGGTCATAATCAGGTAGCTTCCCAGCCACGCCAGCAGCAGAAGCAGGAACAGAAGATATGTAATCAGCTGCAACCGCCTCTGGCTCCGGTGCCGCCGCTCTTCGCGGGTCAGCTTTTTCATAGGATATGCCTCACCGCTTCTTCTCGGGTAATATAGAAATGGATGCCCGTGCTGCACTCGTTCCAGCGGTTTTCGTCGAAATCCGAAACGGAGACCACAGTTCCGGGAATGTAATGGAAGTTCTCATCTCTATCACTGACGGCGACCTGCTCCAATACAATCCCCTCTAAATCCTGAATCTCCAAAACGGTTGCCTTTGAGCAGCGGCACTTCCGGCCTGTTCCGGAACTGCGCACGGCATCTTCGGTAATTTCCAGCTTTACAATGCACTCATGACCGCTGGTTTTGACCCTTGCCTTTTTCCAGCCGACAAAAGCGCCGATTTCCGGGCAGGCAATGGGATAAAATAAATTTTTTGCCTTTTCAATGTAGTTGGCCTCGAACAGGTTGGCCCCGAACAGGTTGGCCCCGAACAGGTTGGCCCCGAACAGGTTGGCCCTGAACAGGTTGGCCCCGAACAGGTTGGCCCCGGACAGGTCGGCCCCGGACAGGTTGGCCCTGGACAGGTTGGCCCTGGACAGGTTGGCCCTGGACAGGTTGGCCCCGAACAGGTTGGCCCTGGACAGGTTGGCCCCGGACAGGTCGGCCCGTTTTCCGCCATTTTCGCCTCGTAGCCATTTAAAGTGCTTGTCCAAAATATTTTTCAACTCTTGTTCATCCATGCGTTATTCCTCCTTGTAGGTCTCCCGGAAGCTGCCTTCGGGGAAATCGAACTCCACGGTGAAATGATGGTGCCGCTCGTTGATGGAGACCACCTGGCAGGGATGCGGGCCTGTCCTTGCGGTCACAAAGGCGCTGGTGGGGATGGTGGGTTCCAGGCACAGCTTGTCTCCGACTTTCACCGCTCGCCCTCCATCCAGGAAAGGAAGCGCATGAACCATGACGTAGCCGTACAAATGCCGATTAAAGCAAAAATGTATGTACTCATTTTTATCTCCCTGCACGCACAAATCGGATTATTTCGTCATCAGTCAGTGACAAAACCTTATCTAAGGCGCTAATATCATCCAGCCACCATTTGCGCTTTCCGCTTAGTTTCATGGAGATATTAGATTGGGTCATTCCAGCCAATTCTCCCAGGTCCCGATCGGTATACCCCATACGTCCTCCAGCAGAACGAAGAATCCTCGCCCTCTGTTCACATGGGGGAACAGAAAACCTGCTTAGTTTTGTTCGCGCCATGATTTCCTCCTTGATTTCTCCCCTTGGAGGCGATATACTGTATCCAAAAGGATTGTTCGTGGTTGCTCAATCCTTGCCCGTCTGACTGCTGGTAACGGTCAGGCGGGATTTTTTACACATCTTCCGGGTACGCAACGGAAACCAGCTCTTTCAGTTCCATCAAATCGATGCCGGGATCATGTGCCGCCCGGTCCAGAATCAGCTCCTTCAACTTGGGGCCAGCACCTTCCAGTGCCTTGCGGTAATCTTCAAATGTGTAATCCATGTGGGCCTCCTCCCATGTGCGGCCTTTCCAGGCGAGACAGAGATTGTCCATAAGACGATTGGTGTTCCTTGCCTGCCTTTCAAGGGCTTGAATGCTGTCTTTTTCGTTCATAAAAACCTCCTTGTCATTTGACCCGGAGGCGTGTATAATAACCTCGCGGGCCTGTTGGCACTATCAATAGGTCTCCGCAGCCCTCGTCGGTGTCGCTATCACCGGCGGGGGCATCTTTATTGTCCTTTCTCCCTAGATGTGATAGGCTGATGGGGAGAAAGGAGAATGTTTAATGAGCAAACTTAAAATTGGTGATTCTGAATTTGACGTTCCTGATATTGCGGAAGGAAAAGTTGTTCCAAATATTGTTTATCGGTTAGAGCGAGAAGAAGAGCTAAGAAAACATGCTGAACGAAAGGCCGACTTATACTTTGTTGGCGGTTTGCTCGGTACTCTCGCGGGAACTATTCTCGGTTGGCTCCTTGCAAAGTTCTTTTAAGTACTCAATATTCTTTCTCTGGAACTCAAAAACGGTTTTCTTTAGGTTCCATAGGTTCATCCAAAGAAAAATATTAGACATGACGCTAAATACGATAACTGCAACCACAAATGATCGCCCCACGTTCTCTCACCTCCCCTCACCCTTCGCCCTGATCCGAAAGAAGCTCGTCTACGGTTATGCCATTCCTGCGTTGAATGATGCTATTAAAGGCGACCTCCATGCGATTTCTGATATCCGGCGGTCTTCGATGTCCGTTCAAAATCATAGAAACGTATGATTTTGTAACGCCCATTTCTTCGGCTAATTCATCATAGGTAACATCCTTATTGTGCATCTTCCCAATCAGATTTCCGGTCCATGTCTCCGGCACCCTTTATCCCTCCATTCTGTTTGATTTGTTGACTGCGGCGGGAAAGTCTGGTATCCTTAGATTGCCCAGCTGGTTTACGCCCGGGCGGGAAAGGAGGCGGTGCCACCATGCAGGCCACTTCGGCTATCGCAGGCATCATGCCACTTTTCTCTGGGTTCCTTAAATGTCTGGACAGCCCCGTGATGACATGGGGACGCAGAAAAGCCAGACTGCCGCATCAAGACCGATAAGCCCGGAGTATTTGCACACCAAATACTTGCAGGCGGTGGAACTCTCTGCGGAGCGGATGTCCAATAGACAGGCTATTGTCTTGCGGACATCTGCTTTTTATTTCCCGCCGCAGTCAAAAAGTAGTTGCAAAAGTTAACATGCCGTGCTATTATGAATTTGCGAGATACATAAAAGCGGTTGACACGGGAGATAACTCCGGGGTCTGGTATTTTGTTAACTTTCGAAACTGTTATCAGTATATCACCGTACTTTAGTTACTGTCAATCTCTTTTTGTTAACTTTCCGTACTTTTCTGTTTTGCACAAAAAAGGAGATTACAAATTATGAGTTTCTACAGTAACTTTTTAACCATGTGCAATAATATTGGGAAAACTCCATCGAAAGTAGTTACTGAGGTAGGGTTAAAAAAGTCCGCTGTTACAAGGTGGAAAGCTGGGGGAAAACCTACAGACGCAACGGCTCAAAAAATCGCTGACTACTTCGGCGTACCTGTATCAGAATTAACGGAGGAAACAAAAAAAGTGCCCGCCCCCATATTAGGAGACGAGCTAGACGAAGTATTGGAACGGCTACGCACAAGGCCAGAATGCCGAATGCTGTTCAAACTAGCGGACGGAGCCACGCCGGATGATGTGAAAAAAGCAGCCGCCATTATTGAAGCCCTGCGGAAAGTCGAGGATAAATAGTGTGTGGACGCCTACTTATTTTGTGCGGTATATTGAATTTCCGTCAAAAGTTGAGGGCGTAACAATTCCAAATGATGATGGAACATTCGATATTTATATCAATTCCGTTTTCTGTAAAGTCAAACAACAAGCAATTTTAGACCATGAGCTTTGTCACATTCGGGAAAATCACTTTTATAACGATATTCTCCCGATCAGACAAATAGAAGAGGAGGCGGATGGAATTAAGCAGAAAAATTCTGTTCTCCCAAACGTTTTTGCTCATTCGCCAAGCGTGATTCCGATCTTTAATAGTCTTGACGTTTTCAGAAACTATATGTTTGCAATGAGAGAGCAAGTACAAAAAGAAAAACGAATTAACGAACAATGAGGCGAGATTATGGGACTGTTTGATTTTTTGTCTATTGCTAAAGTGCAGCACAATGCAGATAATCATTCTAAAACGAAATATAGTCCAGAAGTATATAACCAAGACCCTAATAAAAGTATTATAGGAGAAAATGGAAAATACGATATGTCCAGGCTTTCTGGACACGAAGATTTTATTCTAAAATCTGCTATTAATATTACAAACAAAAAATATCCTTCAAAATATAGACTTTTGGGACTTTTTAATGAAGCGTATGTAATTACGTATAAGCCAAGATATATTTTAATGCGCATTGTTGAGATTTTGGGGAAGAGTTCGCAGGAACCGATTGACAAATTAGCTTGTGCATTAGCTATGGGAGACCAAGGAGCAGGCAGGAGAGAATGTGCAATCAGCTTATTTGAAAATTCATATTATCAAATCCCAAAATTAGAGCTTTTACAATTTGATACTATTTTCCCCCTCTTTCTGTTAACAAAGTTTTCTGAACTATATGAAAAAGAACATGAATACATAAAATCGGCAGCTTTATTAAAAGAGTTATTGAAATACGGAATCGGGAACAAAGAATATTTTATTGCTAAAATTGATGAATTAAACAAAAAGCAAAGGAACTGGAAACCTGTTAGAAAAAGAAAAGCAAGCGCCGAGCAAGTTCAATTTGACCAACGTGTAGAAACTGTTGCATTGGAGTATAAAGATTTACTTAAGTATTATTAAGGGGAAGTGTTTCTATGATATGTCCTAAATGTGGTGGGCAAATGCAAGTACAGGCGGTAAATGAAACGCAACGACGTGGATGCCTGACAGTTATCATTTATCTAATTTTGCTCTGCATCCCGATTTTGGGATGGATTGTACTTGCAATGTTATTGCGCGGAAGGAAAAACAAAACCGTTACTTATGCTGTTTGCCAAGTATGCGGCTATCGATCCACTCCAGAAGAGGTCCAAAAAGAATTTATGAGGTCTCAAAAGAAATATGAAAAAGAACAAGATAAAATGAGATAAAAGTATCATCAGTTTCTTGTCTATATCCCGTATAAAGGAATTTCTCCGTAGACAACAAAGAACCCTTTTGATAAGGAGACCGCAAAATGTTAGATGAAAAAGACTTACAGGCTATTGCACAGTTAATGACCGGGCTAGAATCCCGCATGGACCAGAAGATGGCCAAGCAGAAGAAAGAAATCATCAGTGAAACTATGGTGCTTATGGAGTCCTATTTTGACCCAAAATTCCAAGCCCTCAGTGAGCAAATCAACCCAGTCCCTAAAGAGGCCTTAGACATCTTGGAGGACCGGGTGGATGATCTGGAAAAAGCGGTGGAGTTACATACTCAGCAGATCAATGAGTTGAAGAAAGCCCAATAAAAACCGCCGTCAGGTCTTCCCTGGCGGCGTACTCTTAGGAGGTGATCTGCTTGAAGTTGCCAAGCGCCAAAAAGCTCCCATCTGGTAACTGGAATGTTAGCGTTATGATAGCCGGGGAGAGAATATCCATTACCGCTCCAACAAAAAAAGAGGCAGAAAATCAGGCAGCAGCGATAAAGTCCGGAGCTAAAGCGGCCAGGAAAAAGACCGGACTAACTGTTGGTGAGGCTATAGACCAATATGTAGAAAGTAAGGACGCCGTTTTGTCTCCAGCCACAATTGCCGGATATAAGAGGATACGTGCGAACGCTTTACAGGACATCATGGATATTGATTTGGACCGCCTCACGCCGCAAATCGTCCAGCGGTCTATCAATATGATGGCTCGGAATAAATCTCCCAAGACTGTCCGAAACGCTCATGGGCTACTAAGTGCTACATTAGCAGTTTACAGGCCAGACATAGCTCTTAGAACCACTCTCCCGCAAAAGGTACGCTATGAAATTTCTATCCCGTCAGATGATGATATAGGCGCCATCATGAAGGCGTGTAAGGACACCGAAAACGAGCTCCCGATTATGCTTGCTCTCTGGCTTGGTTTGCGTATGTCTGAAATCTTGGGCCTCAAGTGGGAAGATGTTGACGGTGATGTCCTCCACATCCGGCGCGCAAAAGTAGACGAAGGCGTTAAGACGACCAAAACATATATCTCCAAACGGGACCTTGATCTCCCACAGTATCTTCAAAATTTGATTGCAGCAGCACCGCATAATGGGGAGTATATTGTAAATCTTTCACGCCGCGCCCTGTATTGTCGATTCCAAACCATCTGCAAAAAGGCTGGCGTTCAGCACTATCGCTTCCACGATCTGCGCCATATTAACGCCTCCGTCATGCTGGCCCTTGGAATACCAAACAAGTACGCGGAGGAGCGCATGGGACACGCCACTGACAATATGTTAAAAACCGTCTACCAGCATACAATCAGCTCCGAACAAAGGGCAACCGCGCGCAAAGTAAATGGCTATTTCGAATCCAAATTGCAGATAAATTTACGGACAGATTAGAGAAATCCCTTTATTTTCAATAGTTTTATTCATTAACTATCGGGGTTCGAATCCCCGACGGGTCACCAAAAAGAAAGACACGACTTTCGTCGTGTCTTTCTTTTTGGGGTTCGCGGGCCATTGGCCCGCGAACCCCTCCGGCGATTCAAATGCTCGGCGGAAATGAATTCTGCCTCCGCCAAGGTTCCGCCTGCGGCAAAACGCTTGTACTGCGCAAACGCACCGTCCTGCTGTGCGGAGCTCCAATGTCCGCATCTCATCTGTCAACACAAGCTGCAGAAACCTCCTGAAGGGCTAATGCTTCAGGAGGTTTTTACAGCCGGAAAATACCAGGGATTGTTCGTAACGGGTTACCAGCAAGGGATATATCAAATTTCGCTTCGATTGCCCTGTAGGATTTGGAGTCGCTGTGAAGTCTCCGCCAGCAATTTCAATGCCGATGCTTCCAGCACCGCCTGACTGGCCGCCTGCATGATCGGGCAGATCTGTCCCCCCAAGAACTCTCTGTTGGCTTCGCCCGGAAGCGATTCATCCGCCCGGGCCGGGGCAGCCGCTGTGGTGCTCCGCCCGCTCCCGTCCCAGGCTGCTTACAGGGTCATCTCCTCCCCCGGCTGAAGGACTTTGGCGGCAAATCCCGCCTCTTTGCAGGCGGCGGCGAATGCCTCCGGATCCTGGGTGATGGCCTGGAAGGTGTTGTAGTGCATGGGGACCGTCAGTCGGGGCCGGATCAGCTTCACTGCCCGGAGGGCATCCGCCGGACCCATGGTGTAGAAATCTCCGATGGGCAGCAGCGCCACGTCGATGTCCTCGTCTGCCAGCAGGGTCATATCGGTCATCAGGGCCGTGTCTCCGGCGTGATAGATCTTCCTGCCCCCCATCTCAAAAAGGAAGCCGCAGGCAGGACAGCCCGCCGCACCGCCGCCGTGGAGGGCCTGAAAAAACTTGGCGCAGCCAAAGGACAGGCGGACCGTGCCGCCCAGATTTCCGGCGACGCATGCCACCCCCGCAGGGACAAACACCGCATCCGCCAGATCCGCTGTGCAGCAGACCGGCGCACCGGTACGTCTGGCGATGGCGGCTGCATCCCCCACGTGGTCCCCATGGCCGTGGGTGACAAAAATCACGTCCGGGTCCACCTTCTCTGCCCATTCAGGACGGCCAGCCCCGGTGAGGAAGGGGTCCGTCAGGACTTTGTGGATGCCGTCATCCAGCAGAAAGCAGGCATGGCCCAGAAATTGCAGCTTCATATATGCAGCACTCCTTTTTCCAAGATGGGACGGACAGCTGTCAGAGCCTCCGTCGGTTGGTTCTCTTGATGGGATGATATCATATCCGGTGGGCAAAGTAAATTCCAGCCTCCACGAAAAAAGCGGCGCCGGGCTTTTTCGGGCCCGACGCCGTCCGCATATTCCATCTTTCTTACAGCCGGGCCAGGATGGCATCGCCCATGGCAGCGCAGCCCACCTTCTCACATCCGGGCCGCCAGATGTCGGCGGTGCGGATGCCGTCGTTCAGCACTTGATTCACCGCAGCTTCGATGCAGTCTGCCTCCGCCGCCATATCGAAGCTGTACCGCAGCATCATGGCCGCGGACAGGATGCAGGCGATGGGGTTGATGATATCCTGTCCGGCGATGTCCGGGGCAGAGCCGTGGATGGGCTCGTACAGCCCCCGGGTGCCGTCCCCCAGGCTGGAGGAGGGCACCATGCCGATGCTGCCGGTGATCTCGCTGGCCTCGTCGGACAGGATGTCGCCGAACATGTTCTCCGTGACAATCACGTCGAACTGGGCGGGATCCTTGCAGATCTGCATGGCGCAGTTGTCCACGAACATCTCCCGGTATTCCACGTCCGGGCACTCCGCCGCCAGGCGGTGCATCACCTCCCGCCACAGGCGGCTGGTGTCCAGCACATTGGCCTTGTCCACGCAGGTGAGCTTTTTCCGGCGCTTGCGGGCGGTCTCAAAGCCGATGCGGCCGATCCGCTCGATCTCGTGCTCGGAATAGGGCATGGTGTCCACGGCGACCTTCTCGCCGTTTTCCTCGTAGGTCCTGTGCTCCCCGAAGTAGACGCCGCCGATCAGCTCGCGCACCACAATAAAGTCAATGCCTTTTTCCACGATGGCGGGCTTCAGGGGCGAGGCGTCCGCCAACTGGGGCCAGATTTTGGCAGGGCGGTTGTTGGAGTAAAGCCCCATGCCGGCCCGGAGCCGCAGGAGGCCCTTTTCCGCCCGCTTGTCACCGGGCAGGCCCTCCCACTTGGGGCCGCCGATGGCCCCCAGCAGCACGCTGTCGCTTTGCAGGCACTTGTCCAGTTCCGACTGGGGCAGGGGATCCCCGTAGGCGTCGATGGCCTCGCCGCCCATCAGGACTTTCGTATAGGTAAAGGTATGGCCAAATTTCTCAGCCACCGCGTCCAGCACCCGCAGGGCCTGGGTGACGATCTCCGGGCTGGCGCAGTCGCCGTAGATCACCGCGATATTCTTCTCCATACTGCCGCCTCCTTACCGCGCCTGGATGCTGGCCATCAGGCCGCCGGAGCGAATGATCTTCTGGATGAAGGGCGGGAAGGGCTCCGCCTGGAAGGTCTCGCCTGTGGTCTCGTCGGTGATGACGCCGGTGTCAAAGTTCACAGACACCGTGTCCCCCTCCCGGATGGCAGTGCTGGCTGACGGGCACTCCAGGATGGGCAGACCGATGTTGATGGCATTGCGGTAGAAAATCCGGGCAAAGCTGGCGGCGATGACGCAGGCGATGCCGGCGGTCTTGATGGCCAGGGGCGCGTGCTCCCGGCTGGAGCCGCAGCCGAAGTTCTCGCCCCCCACCATGATGTCGCCCGCCTGCACCCGGGTGATGAAGGTCTTGTCAATGTCCTCCATGCAGTGGTCCGCCAGCTCCCGGGCATTCTGGGTGTTCAGGTAGCGGGCGGGGATGATGACGTCGGTGTCGATGTTGTCACCGTATTTGAATACAGAACCTCTTGCTTCCATGGTGTTCAAACCTCCCTGGGATCGGTGATGTGGCCCGTCAGGGCGCTGGCCGCCGCCGTGGCGGGGCTGGCCAGATAAATCTCGCTGTTCACGTGGCCCATGCGGCCCACAAAGTTGCGGTTGGTGGTGGAGACGCACCGCTCCCCTTCCGCCAGAATGCCCATGTAGCCGCCGAGACACGGCCCGCAGGTGGGGGTGGAGACAATGCACCCGGCGTCGACAAAGGCGGTGGTGTAGCCCCGCTCGATGCAGGTCCTGTACACCTCCATGGTGGCGGGAATGATGATGCCCCGGACGCCGTCGGCGATGTGGCGGCCCTTCAAAATGTTGTAAGCGGCCTCCATGTCCTCGATCCGGCCGTTGGTGCAGGAGCCGATGACCACCTGATCGATTTTGATGTCCCTGCCCTCGGCGGCCAGGTGGGTGTTCTCCGGCAGGTGGGGCCAGCTGACGGTGGGCACCAGGGTGTCCAGGTCAATGGTGATGGTCCGCTCGTACTCTGCGTCCGGATCTGCCTCGTATTTCTTCCATTCCCGCCGGCTGCGGCCCTTCAGGTACGCCTCGCAGGTCTCGTCCACCGGGAAGATGCCGTTCTTGGCACCGGCCTCGATAGCCATGTTGCAGATGCACAGCCGGTCCTCCATAGTCAGGCTCTGCACGCCGGGGCCGATGAACTCCAGGCTCTTGTAGAGGGCGCCGGAGACGCCGATGAGTCCGATCAGGTGCAAGATCACGTCCTTGCCGGACACAGGCCGCCGCAGACTGCCGGTCAGCTCCACACGGATGGCGGCGGGCACCTTGAACCACGCCTTGCCGGTGGCCATGCCGGCGGCCATATCCGTGGAGCCCACGCCGGTGGAGAAGGCCCCCACCGCGCCGTAGGTGCAGGTGTGGCTGTCGGCGCCGATGATGCAGTCTCCGGCGGTGACGATGCCCTGCTCCGGCAGGAGGGCGTGCTCCACGCCCATCTTGCCCACGTCGAAGAAGTTGACGATGCCGTGTCTGCAGGCGAACTCCCGGCACTGCTTGGACTGCTGGGCGCTCTTGATGTCCTTGTTGGGGACGAAGTGATCCAGAACGATGTTCACCCGGGTCTTGTCGAAAACATCGCAAAAGCCCGCCTTTTCAAACTCGTTGATGGCCACCGGAGTGGTGATGTCGTTGCCCAGGACAATATCAAGGTTCGCCTCGATCAGCTGTCCCGCCTTGACGTGCTCCTGGCCGCAGTGGGCAGCCAGGATTTTCTGTGTCATAGTCATTCCCATGGGTATTGTGCCTCCGTTCTCTGTGATGAAGTCCAGGGGTCTCCCCCGCTGTTTACCGGTTATTGATGGCACTGACCAGCGCCCGGACGCCTGCCACGATGATGTCCGTGTGGGTGCCGCAGCCCCAGGTCTCTCTGCCATCTGGCCACTTCAGCCCTACGTAGCTACAGGCCCGGCTGTCGGTGTCAGGGTCCAGTGCGTGCTCGCTGTAATGGATCAGTGTGAAGTCCATGCCCGCTGCCTGCTCGATGGCATTGGCCACCGCGTCCAGGCGGCCGTTTCCGGCGGCGCCGCACTGGATCATCCGGCTGCCGCGGCGCAGAGTCAGGTTGGCAGAGATGGACCCGTCCTGGTTCTGTGTGTAGTGGGCGGCAGTGACATTCAGCGGGGCCGCGTTGTTGACGTAGTTGTCCTCAAACACCTCCAGCACCTCCTGGACGGAGAGTTCCCGGTGGTCGTGGTCGCTGACCTCCTTGACCCGGTAGCCCAGCTGCTCCCGCATGTGGGGCGGCGGGTTATAGCCGTAGTTCTGCTGCAGCAGGAAGCCGATGCCTCCCTTGCCGCTCTGGCTGTTGATGCGGATGACGTCCGCGTCGTAGGTGCGGCTGATGTCGTGGGGGTCGATGGGGATATAGGGGCAGTCCCACCGGTGCTGGTGGTGCTCCTTCCGGTAGGTCATGCCCTTGGCGATGGCGTCCTGGTGGCTGCCGGAGAAGGCAGCGAACACCAGGCTGCCGGCGTAGGGGCTGCGCTCATAGACGTGCATCCGTGTCACCCGCTCGTATACCTCGCAGATAGCGGGCATATCGGAGAAGTCCAGCTTCGGGTCCACTCCGTGGCTGTACATGTTCATGGCCAGGGTGATGGCGTCCACGTTGCCCGTGCGCTCCCCGTTGCCGAAGAGGCAGCACTCCACCCGCTGGGCACCGGCCAGTACCGCCAGCTCCGCATCCGCCACGCCGCAGCCCCGGTCGTTGTGGGGATGGGTGGAGAGAACCACGGCATCCCGGTACTTCAGATGCTTGGAGCACCATTCGATCTGGTTGGCGTAGATGTGGGGCATGCTCATCTCCACCGTCACCGGCAGGTTGATAATCATGGGACGGTCCGGCGTGGGCTGCATCACGTCCAGCACTGCGTTGCAGACTTCCACGGCGTACTCCGGCTCTGTGCCGGTGAAGCTCTCCGGGCTGTACTCAAAGAGGAAATTGCCCTCGTACTCCCGGCTCAATTCCTTGATGAGCTTGGCACCGTCCACGGCGATTTGCTTGATCTCCTCCCTGGACTTGTGGAACACCTCCCGCCGCTGGGCCTCGCTGGTGGAGTTGTAGAAGTGGATGATGGCCCGGGGGGCGCCCTTCACCGCCTCAAAGGTCCGGCGGATGATGTGGTCCCGGCACTGGGTCAGCACCTGGATCGTCACGTCCTGGGGGATGCGGTCCTCGTCGATCAGCTTGCGGAGGAACTCATACTCCGTCTCCGACGCCGCCGGGAAGCCCACCTCGATCTCCTTGAAGCCGATCTTCAGCAGTATCTCGTAGAACTCCAGCTTCTCCTCCAGGCTCATAGGCACCACCAGACTCTGGTTGCCGTCCCGCAGGTCCACGCTGCACCAGGCGGGGGCAGTCTCGATATGGTCCTTCTGCATCCACTCGTACACGTGCCCCGGCTCCACCGGCGGGGGATAGTAGCCAATCTGATATTTCGTCGCGTCCATCATGTCAAAGTCCTCCTTCCAAGGTCTTGTCTTTGGAAGGAGGACAACAAAAAATCCCATCTCTCCAAAGACCATCAGTCTTTGAGAGACGGGAGCAAAAAATGCTGTACCCGCGGTACCACTCTCATTGCCGGGAGACCCGGCCACTCTGTACGATCGGCTCCTCCTGAGGGGGGCGAATCGCGTCTGCATGATAACGGACAGCGGCCGTCCGCACCTAAAGGCGACGCCTCTCAGCGCGGCTGCTCAAGGGCCAGTGACGCGGTCCCCTCCGTACCGCCTTGCACCGACCGGCGGCTCTCTGAAACGGGGCGTGGGATCGCCTTTTCCCCTTCATCGCATTTTGGAAGATGGGAAGAGTATAACAGCTCCGCCGAAGGACGTCAAGTGAGGAAATCTGTCCTCACAGCGGATTTGGTACGGTTTGACAGACATCTCTTGGCGAAACGCGCCGTCTCTTGTGAAAATCGCAAGAAAAATCAGGACGGCAGCCGCCGTCCTGAAGCGGCGGCCTCCCTCCGGAAGACCCCGCTGCGGAAACGGCCCGCTCCCCAGGAACCGGGAGACCGGGCCGGTTATATCCTGCATCCTGAAAAATGCCCAGAACCTCACAGCGCCGCACCTGTCCGCCAGATCTGTGTCTCCGTGGCCACTATGGGCACCCGGCGGTCATGGAGGCCCACTGGTACGCGGGGCTGCAGCAGGCGGTCGGGGCATACCAGAATGGCGGGCCCCTGATAGTACTCCAGGTAGCGGTCGTAATACCCGCCGCCGGGGGAGCAGGTCACGCCAAGGTACGAGAGGCGCAGATGCGCACCCGGGTGGAGGGCGTCAGGTCAACTATGCGGACCTGCAGACCGGGCGGGGTCCTATCACGATGGAGCCCCAGTTCCCCGTGATCCCGGGGCTGGACATCGTGGAAATCGCGGAGGCTGTCGGAAACTGCGCTACCGTGCTATATAATGAGGACAACTATGCCAAGCTGCCCGAGGACCTTCAGACGGTTCTGCGGGAGTGCATGGACCAGATCCGGGAAAAGAACAACGAGATCACGCGTGATGAGGATGCCTATTATATCGAGAAGATGAAAGCCGAAGTTCCCGGGCTAACCGTGACGGAATCCGATTATGGGTCTTTGCTGCTGTGGGCCGTGCGGTCCATGAGGAGCTGGTCGCCAGCGTCTCTGATGAAGCGCTCTGCGATGCAATCCAAGCCCTGGCCTGAGCAAGGAAGGTTCCCTCCCTGCAAGGGTCTCGTTTGGGAGACAAATGGGACCCTTGCAGAAAACACAGGGGCGCCCACTGAGGTAAAACTTATAAAAAAGTATATGCGCCATTTTCCTTGGCCATTGTGCACGCTCCTCTCCGCCGGTCTTATGAGAGATATCATACAGCCGGGAGGGAAATGCGACAATGCCCCGCCGGGCCGGGCGATTTTCAGCTTGTCTCTTTGCCGGTTGTGCGGTAAACTGGACGTATCACGGCGCCGGACGGGGTGCAGCCGTGGATACCGGAGCGCGCCGGGGCGCCTCCGGCATCTGCATCCGGTGGAAGCGCCCGCATCTGCATGAAACGGGAGGAAGCAGACATGGACTATCTGGACTTGGAAGCCCCCGGCCTGACGGCGGGGAATGTGGAAAAAATCGCCGCGCTGTTTCCCGCCGCCGTCACGGAGACGCAGGGCGCGGACGGGAAGGTGAAAAAGGCCGTCAACTTCGAGGTCCTCAAGCAGCTGCTGGCCCCCGACGTGGCGGAGGGGGAGGATCGCTACGAATTCACCTGGGTCGGCAAACGGGCCGCCATGGCCGAGGCCGCCCGCCCCACCTCCAGAACCCTCCGCCCCGTGAAGGCGGACAGCCGGGATTGGGACACCACCCGGAACCTCTACATCGAGGGAGACAATCTGGAAGTGCTGAAAATCCTCCAGGAGAGTTATCTGGGCGCGGTGAAGGTGATCTACCTGGACCCGCCCTACAACACCGGCAGCGATTTCATCTATCCGGATTCCTTTGTGATGGACCGCGGCGCATATCACGGTGCCAGCGGATACCGGGACGCGGAGGGGAAGATCAACTTTCAGCGGAAAAACACGTTTTCGGACGGCAGGTATCACTCCGACTGGTGCTCCATGCTCTTTTCCAGACTGCTGCTGGCCCGCAGCCTGCTCTCCCCGGACGGCGTCATCCTGATCTCCATCGACGACCATGAGTCAGCGAACCTGAAGAAGATCTGCGACGAGGTGTTCGGCGAAAGCAACTACCTGAACCAGTTCGCGTGGGTCTCCAATATCACGGGCCGCCAGATATCCGGCAGAGGCGCGGCCAAAACCTGGGAGTCCGTCCTGGCCTACGCCAGGGACATCGACGCGTGCGGCAGCCTGTCTATTGACATCCGCTTCGCCAGGGAGAAGATGCCCGATGCGTACAAGGGCTTTCGCAGGGACGTTCGGACGGACCGGCTGGGCCCCTTTGCGGTCGGCGATCCCCTCTACAATCATAATCGCAAGTTCAACGAAGAGACCCGGCCGAACCTCGTGTTCTCCATCTTCTATCAGCCCCAGACCCAGGAGATCTCCACAGGCGCCATCGGGGAGAGGCGGCCCGGGTGGTTCGAGCTGCCGCCCCATGCAAATGGGGACGGCGTGCACAAGTACCATGCCTGGCGGTGGTCCCGGCAGAAGATTGCGGACGAGCCATATAATCTGATCGTGCTCCCCACAGCGTCCGGTGGGTATGAGATCCACACCAAGATCAGGGACTTCGGCAGGACGCTGCTCAAGGACGTCATTCCCGACATCCCCAACGGAGACGCGGAGCTGCGGAAGCTGTTCGGCGGCCGGAAATTGTTTGACTACCCAAAGTCCGTGGACCTGTTGAGGACCCTGATCGGCTCTGTTCCGGGGAAGGATTTCGTATGCCTGGACCTCTTCTCCGGCTCCGCCACCACCGCCCACGCGGTGATGCGCCTCAACACGGAGGACGGTGGCCACCGCAGCTTCATTATGGTGCAGCTGCCCGAGCCCTGCGGTGAGAAGAGCGAGGCCGCCCAGGCGGGCTTCCAGACCATCTGTGAGATCGGCAAAGCCCGCATCCGCCGTGCCGGGGATCAGATCCGGACCGAATTCCCCGGTGCCTGTCCGGACATCGGCTTCCGGGTCTTCCGGGTGGACGAGGGCTGCCGGAAGGAGGTCCTCTATCCCCCGGAGGAGATATCCCAGCCGCTGATCGGGCAGACGGTGTCCAATATCCGGGAGGACCGCACCGACCTGGATCTGCTCTATGCCTGCCTGCTGGACCAGGGCCTGGGCATCCACCTGCCCCACACCAGCCGGGTGGTCGGCGGCTGCACCGTCCACCGGGTGGACGGCGGCGTCCTGGCGGCCTGTTTTGACGCTGGCGTTCCGGACACGGTCATCCGGGACATAGCTGCTTCCCGCCCCCAGTGGGCTGTCTTCCGGGACAGCGCCTTCGCCTCGGACGCCGCCAAGATCAACGTGACGGAGATCTTCAAAAGCCTGTCCCCCGGCACCCGCGTCCAGGTACTCTGAGTGCAGACCGTCCGCCTGGTTCCATTCCGCAGAAACTTTCCCCGTCTTGCCCGGATGTGTCCCCAGCGCACCGGACATAAGGAGGTGACCTCATGAAGCTCCAATTCAAGCACCAGCCCTTTCAGGCGGAGGCGGCCGCAGCGGTCTGCGATGTGTTCCGCGGCCAGTCACTGTGCGCCCAGGCACACCGGCAGGGCCTGGGCGCCGCGGCCGACAGGCCGCTGTCCCTGGCAAGGACCGGCACCGGCCTGTGCAACCAACCCCTGGCTCCGGAGCTGACCGACGCCCGGATCCTGAAAAATCTGCACGCGGTCCAGCGGCGCGTCGGATTGCCTCTGTCCAAGGCCCTGGCCGGGCCGGGGATCAACCTGTCCGTGGAGATGGAGACCGGCACCGGCAAGACCTATACCTATGTGAAAACCATCTACGAGCTAAACGCCCGCTACGGCTGGAGCCGGTTCATCATCGTGGTTCCGTCGGTGGCCGTCCGGGAGGGCGTCTACCGTTCCCTGCAGACGACCCAGGAGCACTTCGCCGGGGAGTACGGCAGGCGGCTGCGTTTTTTCATCTACAACTCCGACCGCCTCGCCCAGGTGGACCACTTCGCCTCCGACAGCGCCATTCAGGTCATGATTATCAACATGCAGGCGTTCAACTCGGGCAGGAACCAGCGGATCATCGACCAGCGGCCGGACAGCTTCCGGGGCCGCCGCCCCATCGACGTCATCGCGGCCACCCGGCCTATTCTCATCATTGACGAGCCCCAGAGCGTGGAGGGCCGCCAGACTCGGGAGAGCCTGCGCAAGTTCAACGCCCTGTTCACCCTGCGCTACTCCGCCACCCACCGGGAGGCGTACAACATGGTGTACCGTCTGGACGCCCTGGACGCCTATAACCGGCATCTGGTGAAACGGATCGCCGCCCTGGGGGTGACCTTCACATCCTCCCCCGCCGCTGGCGGCTTTGTCTATCTGGAGGGCGTGGACCTGAGCCGGGACAGGGCCCCCGCCGCCCGGATCGGTTTTGAGGTCAAAGGGGCGTCCGGCATTCGGACGGTGGTGAAACAGCTGCGCCGGAAGGCGGATCTGTTCGCGGCGTCCAACGGCCTGGCCGAATACGCCGACCGCTATGTGGTGGCAGAGATCGACGGTCGGGACAGCTCGGTGACCTTTCTCAACGGCCTGAAGCTATATGCCGGTCAGTTCAGCGGCGGCGAGGAGCGGACAGCTCTCCAGCGCCGGGTGCAGATTCGGGAGACCATCCGCACCCACCTCCGCCGGGAACGGGAGCTGTATTCCAGGGGAGTGAAAGTGCTGTCCCTCTTCTTCATCGACGAGGTGTCCAAATACCGCCTGTACGACGGGGACAGCGGCAGCGGCCGCAGCGGCGAGTACGCCAAAATGTTTGAGGAGGAGTACGTCGCCGTGGCGGAGGCGTTCCGGCGAGAGATCGACGACCCGGCGTACCGGGCCTATCTGGACGGCATCGATGCCCGCGAGACCCACCAGGGCTACTTCTCCGTAGACCGGCGGAAGGGCCGCCAGGCCCGCTTTGTGGAGGGAAAGATCGACCGCAAGAGCCGAACCTCCTCCGACGCGGACGCCTATGACCTGATCATGCGGGACAAGGAGCGGCTGCTCAGCCTGGATGAACCTGTGCGGTTCCTCTTCTCTCACTCCGCCCTCCGGGAGGGGTGGGACAACCCCAATGTGTTCCAGATCTGTATGCTGAAGCCCCAGACGGAGTCGGAGATCCGCAGCCGCCAGGAGATCGGCCGCGGTCTGCGCCTGTGTGTCAATCAGGAGGGCGAACGCATGGACGAAAGTGTCCTGGGCGGGGCGGTGCAGGAGCTGAACAAGCTGACGCTCATCACCGATATGGAGTTCGGCAGATTCGCGGAGGCCCTGCAGCAGGGGCTGGCGGCGTCCCTTGCCGGCCGCCCCCGGATGGTGGAGCCGGGCCTGTTTGCCGGCAGGCTCCTCACTGGCACCACCGGGGCACGGGTCCGGGTGACGCGGGAGCTGGCGGAGGAGATCTGCGCCGCCCTCCGGAAACAGGGCTATATGAAGGACCGCGTCCTCACCGGCAGCTTCTTTGCGGACCGGGACCGAGGTGCCGTCCGGCTGGGCGGAAGCCTTCAGGACCTCAGCGCCGCCGTGGCGCAAGTCCTCTCCGGCGTCTATACCCCCCGGGCCATCCCCGCGGAGAACGCCCACGGCGGCAACGTCACCGCCCGGGCGGACCCGGAGAAGCTGCAGACCGAGGCGTTCCGCTCCCTTTGGGCGCGGGTCGGCCCCAAGTCCTTCTACACCGTCTCCTTTGACACCCGGGAGCTGATCGGGAACGTCATCCAGGCTCTGGACGCGCATCTACAGGTGACCCCCGTCTCTGTCCGGACGGTGTATGGCGAGCAGGCGACGCAGCTGCAGTCCCGGGAGCAGCTGCTTCAGGGCCGGGCCTTCCGCCGCAGGGAAAGCCGTGTGCAGGCCGCCGGTCCCCCGGCGCCGGGCGGTGTACGCTATGACCTGGTGGGCAGGCTGGTGGAGGAAACCGGCCTGATCCGTACCACTGCGGCAGCCATTCTCCAAGGCATAGCCCCTGAGACATTTGCCATGTTCCGCCTGAATCCGGAGGATTTCCTCCTCCAGGCCTCCAGGCTCATCAACCAGGAGAAGGCGGCCGCCGTCGTCCGGCACATCACATACCACCGGCTGGACGCGTCGTATGACGCCGCCCTCTTCACCAATGCCGTCCGCCGGGGCAGGCTGGGGTGCACCGCCGTGCCCGCCGCCCATTCGATCTCAGACTATGTGATCTGTGACACCGACAGAGAACGGGCCTTTGCCGAGGCGCTGGAGGCCAGCGAGGCGGTCAGATTATATGTCCGACTTCCCAAGTCCTTCTTCATTCCCACCCCGGTGGGGCGGTACACGCCCGACTGGGCCATCGCCCTGCGGGACCGCGCAGGGGATCCCGTCTATTTCGTGGCAGAGACCAGCGGCAAGGCCCCACAGCCCCAGGGCGTGGAGGCGGCGAAACTCCAGTGCGCCCGCGCACACTTCGCCGCGGTCAGCGGCGGAGAGGTGATGTGCGGCGCCGTCCGTGACTTGGATGAGCTCCTGCGCATCGTGGGCTGAAGCCCCGGGGCCGCACAGTATGCACGGCGGCGTATGGAAGGCCCCCCGCTATGGACAGAGAAGCGCGGCCTGAAATCAAGTGATTTCAGGCCGCGCCGGCTTGTGTGCAGCTGTGAGGTCTGCAAGAATTCGAATACACTGCCGGTTCCCCGGCTTTCAGCAAGCGGGCCGCCGCAGCGGCACGCTCCGGAACTCCGGCCCGGCGGAGTCTGTTTGAGCCGCCGCATCCCCGGTGCGCCGCCAAAGCCGGCCCCCATCTCAGGGCAGAACTGCCTGTGCCAGGCGGTTGTCAATGCCCTGTCCCCTCCCCCGCCCGGGGTGCGCCGCCCCGCCTCCGCAGACGGCGGAACCGCCGGTGAGAAGCAGTCTTCCCGCCGTTCTCACGCCGTCCCGTGGGGGATGATGACCTTCTCCACCCGGATCTTCCCATCCTCCGCCTCCGCCGTCATCATGGTGATCTCCTGATGGAACCGCCGAGGGCCGCAGGAGCCCGGGTTGAGCCAGAGGACACCGTCTTTCTCTTCCTGCACGTACTTGTGGGAGTGGCCGAACACCACCGCGTCCACACCGGCCAGGTCCGCCGGGACCTCCTTTCTGTTGTGGACCATGAAAAAGGTCACGCCGCCCAGGGTAACGGTGAGATCGTGCGGGATGGCCTCCGCCCAGTCCTTGTCGTTGTTGCCCCGGACGATGTACAGCGGCGCATACTGCCGCAGCTCATCCACGATGCTCTGCCTGTTGATATCTCCGCCATGGAGGATGGCGTCGGCGGTCTTTAGATGCTCCGTGACCTCCGGCCGCAGCAGGCCGTGGGTGTCGGAGAGAATGGCAAGTTTCATAGGTTTCCCCTCCCCCTCAGATGATGATGCCCTCGCAGTGGTCGATCTCGTGCTGGATAATCTGGGCCGTCCAGCCGGTGAAGGTCTTGATCCGCTCCTGGAATTTTTCGTTCTGCCAGCGGACCTTGATGGACTCCCACCGCCGGGCTCTGCGGGTGCCGGAGAGGGACAGGCACCCCTCCTCCGCCTCATAGGGGCCGGCCCTTTTCACGATCTCCGGATTGAACATGACCATATAGCCGCCCTGGTTGTCGAAGGCGATGATGCGCTTGTTCACGCCGATCATGTTGGCCGCCATACCTACGCAGCCGTCCCTGTGGACTTCCAGTGTCTCCAGCAGATCCGCCGCCACCGGCAGGTCCTCCGGAGCGGCGGGCTCGGCCTTTTGGGCCAGAAATGCCTGGTCTTTGCAGATGTCCCGAATCATGATGGGTCCTCCTTGTGTCGTTGAATCGCCGCCGCTATGGTCTCCGCCGCAATGCGGGCCCCCTGCCCGCTGGGGTGGACGCCATCGGCGGCGTAGAGGTCCTGCGTGCCGAGCAGCTGGTAAAACCGCCGCCCCACGTCGGCAAGCAGGGCGCGGTTTTCCTCCGCCGCCCTGCGGTACGCCGCGGACAGGTTCCGGGCCATCCCGCCATAGTCCCATCCCTTGGCCGACAGCCGGGCCCCACCCTTCTGATAGGCCCAGGTGGCATAGAGCACCGGGATGGCCCCGTTCTCCCGGATCTGCCGGCAGAGCCGCTCCACGCTGGCGAAAAAGCTCCCGGGAGCGGTGATGGGGCCGTGGCTCATTTCCTGCAGCACCACATAGTCCCACTGCTCCTTTGCAAGTGCCGCCTGCGTTCGGGCGCCCAGCCGGGTGTTCGGGTTCAGATGCTCGGACAGCCGGGCCCCGCCCCGGGTATGGCAGACCACTTCCGCCCCGGTCAGTTCCGCCAGAATGTCCGGCATATCTTGGGCAGAGGTGAGGCTGTTGCCCAGCATCAGAATCCGCATGGTGCTCCTCCTTGTCTCGTTTCCGTGCGCGTCTGCGCGAAAGGCTCCCGCCGTCAATGCTCGGGGCAGCGCTCCATAAGCCCCCTGCCGGATTTGCTGATATCCCCATATCCCGCCGGAGCCGCAGCGGCCCGCTCTGGGCGGCACCGGTTCTCCCATTGATGGTTCCCTCCAGCAGGCGCACGGTGCCGGGGAACGATGCGTTTCATGGGGCGAAATCCCGGCGGCAAGGGCCCTGTGCCCCTGCTCCGCGAAGTGGCACACCGTCATAGGCCGGGGAGACGTTCCACCGCCCGGCAAGGGTCCGGCAGCACCCGGCGAAGGTCCGGGAAGCGGCAATGAGCATTTGGCCCGGCACCCATTCCCTCGGGGACCGGGACGGCAACGCGAACAGAGGGATCTTCCCCCGTGCCAGCTCCAGGCCGGTCAGGAATCGCTCCATCCGCTCCGCCGTGGCCTTGGGCCTGCGGCCCTGCAAAAGGTCATTGGTGCCCAGCATCACGATCAGCAGGTCGGTGTCCGCCGGAATGTCAGGTGCCGCGTCGGGGAGCTCCCGGCCGTTGGCGCCCCAGTTGCCCAACACCCATCCGGTTTCGGCCGCCAGGATGTCCACCCATCAGCTGCCCGGGGCACAGCGCCCGCCCAGCCGGGACCGGGGATCGTAGCCCCAGGTGCTGGAATCGGCGAAACAGATGACCTTCCTCACAGCTGTCCCTCCAAGGCACAAGCCCCGGACGTGCCCTCACCTTCCCCGCATCCCGTTTAGGCCGGTGCGTGCGGTGCTATTCTGCCTGCGGCATTTGTGATTTCATCACGGTGCAATTCATAGATATGCGGTATGATGAACCCACTCAATTTAGGGAGGCATGCTATGAATTCCGTGAAAAAGCGGCGCAGAGCCGTGGTGGACCCGTCAGCCTGTGTGGCCTGCGGCTGCTGTGTGAAGGTCTGTCCCCTGCAGGCCATTGAGATCGTGCGGGGCGTTATTGCCCAGGTCCGGCAGGACAAATGTGTGGGCTGCGGCAAGTGCGCCAGGGAGTGTCCGGCCAGCGTCATCAAAATCCGGGAGGTAGAGGCATGAAGAAGCACTGGTACGACTATCTGTGGATCGCTTCGCTCCTGTACCTCCTGCTGGGATTTTTCAACATTCTGTTTGCCTGGCTGGGCCTACTGTGCTTCTTCATCCCCCTCATCATCTCCGTGGTCAGCGGGACCAAGAGCTACTGCAACCGCTACTGCGGCCGGGGCCAGCTGTTTGGGCTGCTGGGCGGGCGCTTCGGGCTGTCCCGCAGGAAAGACATCCCCAAATGGATGAAAAGCAAGGCGTTCCGATACGGATTTCTCGCCTTTTTCTTCGCCATGTTCTTTCTGATGCTGTGGAACACCTATTTGGTGTTCGCCGGTGTGCGGGATCTGGGGCAGGCGGTCACCCTGCTGTGGACCTTCAAGCTGCCCTGGAACTGGGCCTACCACGGCACCCTCTTCCATCCCGGCGTGGCGCAGTTCGCCTTCGGCTTCTACGGCGTCATGCTCACATCCACAGTCTTGGGGCTGATCACCATGGTGCTGTTCAAGCCCCGCAGCTGGTGTGTCTACTGCCCCATGGGCACCATGACACAGCTGATCTGCAAAGCAAAGAGCAGCCGCACATGACCGTGCCGCATCATGCGGCTCAATCCTGCAGCTGCCGCAGCCTGTCCTCATCAAGGAGCCGGACCATGCCCCGGGAGAGCCGCACCATGCCCTCGCTCTGAAAATAGCGCAGCATCCGGGTAATCACCTCCCGGTGGGTGCCCAGGTGATTGGCAATGGCCTCATGGGTGATCTTCAGCACGCTGCTCCCCTCGATGGAAGCCTCCTCCAGCAGAAAGGCCGCCACCCGCTTGTCCAGGCTCTTCCACATGACCTGCTCCATCAGCCACATGACCTCGGAGAACCGGCTGGCCATCAGCTCGTTGGTGTAGTTGGCCACAGGCGCCGACGCCTCCATGATGTCCTGGTAGACCTCCGCGGGAATGACCCAGAGGTCCGTGTCCTTCTCCGCCTGGATGGTGACCTCAAACTGGATGGAGCGCATGATGCAGGACGCAGAGAACAGGCACAGATCCCGGTCGAACAGGCGGTAAATGGTGATCTCCCGCCCCTCGTCAGAGAGGATATAGGCCCGGAGCTGCCCCGCCTTCACCAGGAGGAGTCCGGTGCAGTCCATGTCCCCGTTGTGCAGGATCGTCCCCTTCTTCACGGTTCGGAAATTCAGATTGCTGCGGATCCGGTCCTGCTGGTCTGTTTGGAGCTTGTTCCAGATGGGAAAATAGTCCTGAAAGGTCATTCCGTGTCCCTCCTCATCGTGTTCTCAGTATAGTTGACAGGAGCTTTGCTGTCAACCGGCCCGCTTTTCGGAAAATCCCGTGTTTTGGGTGATGTCGTCACAGAAAAATCGCGGGCTTTCGGTTATACTAGGACCAAACCAAGGAAAGGAGCTGACCAGCATGGCGGCTATCAATCTAAACAAGGAACAATTCCAGCAGATGGCAGAGGGCGGCAAGCCCATCCTGGTGGATTTCTGGGCTCCCTGGTGCGGCTACTGCCGCCGGATCGGGCCCGCGTATGAGAAGATCGCGGACGAATACGGCGACCGTCTCACCGTGGCGAAGGTAAACATCGACGAGGAGGCCGCGCTGGCCGAGGCGGCGCAGATCGAGGTCATTCCTACGCTGGTCCTGTATCGGGACGGGAAAGCCGTGGATTCTATCGTCAACCCCGGGTCCAAAGCGGCCATCGACCAGTTCATCCAGGAGGCTATGGCGAAGTAAGGAGGCGGAATCCATGGGCGAAACTCGTGTCTACGACATGATCGTGGTGGGCGGCGGGCCGGGCGGCTATACGGCGGCGCTCTATGCAGCCAGGGCCGGGCTGGATACACTGGTGCTGGAGAAACTCTCGGCAGGCGGGCAGATGGCCCTGACGGAGGAGATCGACAACTATCCCGGCTATGAGGACGGGATCGACGGCTTCACCCTGGCGGAGAAGATGCAGCGGCAGGCAGAGCGGTTCGGTGCGCAGACAGCGTACGCACAGGTGGAGCGCATGGAGCTGACCGCTGCCCCCAAGGCGCTGAAGACCAGCGAGGGGACCTTTTATGCCAGGACGGTAATCCTTGCCACCGGAGCCAATCCCAGGGAGCTGGGCCTTGCAGGCGAGGAGGCCCTGGTGGGCCGGGGTGTGGCCTACTGTGCCGCCTGCGACGGGATGCGCTACAAGGGCAAAACGGTCGCCGTGGTGGGCGGCGGGAATTCCGCCGCCGGCGACGCCCTGCTTTTGAGCCGTATCGCCGAAAGGGTGGTCCTGGTGCACCGCAGGGACCAGCTGCGGGCCACGAAGATCTACCACGAGCCACTGATACAGGCAGAGAACGTGGAATTCCGCTGGAACAGCACTGTTACGGAGCTGCTGCACGAAGAGAAGCTGACCGGCATCCGGCTGCGGGATGTGCAGACCGGGGCGGAATCCGTCCTTCCCTGCGACGGGCTCTTCATCAGCGTCGGCAGAAAGCCGGCCACGGAGCTGGTGAAAGGCCAGCTGGAGCTGGATGCCGGCGGCTATGTGACGGCGGACGAAACCACAAGGACCAATCTCCCCGGCGTCTATGCCGTGGGCGATGTACGGACGAAGCCGCTGCGCCAGGTAGTGACGGCCGTGGCCGATGGGGCCATGGCGGTCCACATGGCGGAAGAATATCTGGCAGGCGGCGCCTGATCGAAGAAATGCGGCAGAGAACGGCTGAAGTCCTCCCGCATATATGCCCATCCCGTTCAAAATGCAGGCATCCGGGATGCAGGCGGCCTGAAAAGAACACAGCTGCCCGGAGTATCTGATGGAACAGATTCCTCCGGGCAGTTTTTGTATCCTTGTTTTGCAGAGCGGCAGGCCACGGAAAAGGAACCCGTCATGCGGCAAACCGCGCGGTCCGGCGGAGCCCTTTGGGCAGGATCCTCAGTTCTGTTCCAGCAGCCGTCTGACTTCTGAAATACTGTCCACCGGCCGGGCACAGGCGCCGTTCCGGCATAGATAGTACCGGACGCCTGTCTCCGGAATCGGATAGGCCTCCGTGAAGGGGGCAAGCTCCTCCAGCGGCTTTGCCGTCTCCGGCGTTTTCACCAGCACCGTCAGTTCGGGCCTGGAGGCCTCCCGCAGAAAAGCCGCCAACTCCTCCGGCATGGTCCGGGCCGCGCAGACCAGCTCCGCCGAGGGCCACAGCTCCTCCAGAAACACCAGCATGGCAAAACCGTGTCCGGCGGGATAGGTCCGGGTGGCCCCAGCCAGATAGCCCAGCTGCAGATCGGCGGCGGTCCGCCAGCGGGCCTCCCCAGTGAGGCGGGCCAGGCGGGAGAGAACCAGCGCCGCTGCCGCATTGCCCGACGGCATGGCCCCGTCATAGGTCTCCTTTGTCCGGGTGATGAGCTGTTCCCCATCCGCCGCGTAGGGGTAAAACCCGCCGTTTTTCCCGTCAAAAAACTGCTCCAGCAGCCGTGCCGTCAGGTCCCTGGCCTCCGCCAGATAGGCGGTCCGGAAGGTCACGCCGTAGAGTTCCAGCAAGCCCCAGGCGCAGAAGGCGTAATCATCCAGCTTTCCGGGGTGGGCCGCCTGCCCCGCCCGCCATCTGGCCAGCAGACGACCCTTTTCCTCTGTGAGGCTCCGCTTCAAAAATGCCGCGGCTCCCACGGCGGCGTCCCGATAGCGGGGCTCATCCAGGGCCAGTCCCGCCCGGGCCAGGGCCGCAATCATCAGTCCATTCCATGCGGCAAGCACCTTGTCGTCCCTGTGGAGGCAGGTCCGTTCCAAGCGGTAGGCATACACCCTCTCCCGCAGGGGCCTGATGCGCACCGGCTCCCGCTGGACCTGTTCCCGGCCGATTAGGTTGAGGATATTTTTCCCCGCAAAGTTCCCCGTCTCGGTGACGCCGTACCAGCCGCAGAACGCCTCTGCGTCCTCCGGTCCCAGCAGGTCTCTCAGCTCGCCTGCGGTGAATACATAGTATTTCCCCTCCTCGCCCTCGCTGTCCGCGTCCTGTCCGCAGTAGAATCCGCCCTGAAAATCACGCAGCTCCCGCAGGACGTAATCCAGCGTGCGGCGGACGATCTCCCCATAGAGCGGGCGCCGGGTCTGCTGATAGGCCTCCGTATAGGCCAGTGCCAGCAGGGCGTTGTCATAGAGCATCTTTTCAAAGTGGGGCACCAGCCACATTTCATCGGTAGAGTACCGGGCAAAGCCGCCGCCCACATGGTCGAACAGGCCGCCTCGGTACATGCTCTCCAGCGTCTGCTCCGCCATGGCCCCGGCCTGGGCCCCCCCTGTGCGCCGGGCGTACCGGAGCAGGAAGATCAGATTATGAGGCGTGGGGAATTTTGGCGCGTGCCCGAAGCCGCCCCAGCGGGTGTCAAAACTCCGGGCGTAAAGGCCCGCCGCCATGCCTGCCAGTGCCCGGTCTGGAAAGCCGGTGCCTGCGCCCTCCGCTTCCCTGAGCCGGTCGGTCAGCGCCTCTCCGGCGGTCAGCAGACTGCCCCTATCTTCCCGCCACAGGCGCGCCGCCTGCTGCAGCAGGGACAGCAGCGCCTGTCTGGGGAGGTACGTCCCCGCCCAGAAGGGCTTCTGCTCCGGTGTGAGCAGCACCGTCAGCGGCCATCCGCCGGAGCCTGTCATAGCCACGCAGGCGGCCATATAGACCGCGTCCACATCCGGGCGCTCCTCCCGGTCGACTTTGATCGGGATAAAATCCCGGTTGATCGCCTCCGCCACCGTCTCGTCCTCAAAGGACTCATGGGCCATGACGTGGCACCAGTGGCAGGTGGAGTAGCCGATGCTGAGGAACACCGGCTTGTCCTCCTCCCGTGCGGTCTGGAATGCCTCGCTCCCCCAGGGCCGCCAGTCCACGGGATTTTCCCGGTGCTGGAGCAGATACGGGGATTGTTCAAATTGCAGCCGGTTGGGCATGGGTCGTCCTCCTTTGACCGGGCGGCGCACTGCCGCCCGCATGGTTCCGCAGGTTTTCCGTCCAGTGCCGCGCTTGCCCTCTGCTTATTCAAGGCGTTTTCCCCGTCCGGCACGGGCCGGGGGCCGCAGTTTGTTTCGCGGACTTCCGCCTCAGCAGGCCAGATCCGGCGGGAACGGCCGGGCAAAGCGCGCCCCTGGTGTCGGACCGGGGCAGGTAGATTCCGGCAAGTAGCGCCCTGGCCCGCCAAGGTATCCAGGCCGTCATGCCTTCCCCCGCCAAAAAGTCTTGCAGTGGGCCTTTTCGGTGCGGTTGAAGGCGATCATCCGGCGCAGCAGCGTGTAATCCACGTCCCTCTCCCACGGGATGCGGAACAGCATTTTGCCCCGGCATAGCCGCCCCGGGCGATTTCCCGGGAAAATCCCTCCAAGCCCGCCCCGGAGAAACGGCCAGATGCCCGGCGGAGACGCTGATCCCGATGATGAACGTGCCATGATCTGTGAACACGGGCTGGTTCCACGCAACCCTGGGCTCCAGGCCGGAAAACGTCCGTTCCGCCCACTCCAGCACCTCCGCCATACGGACGCGGCGCTGCGGCGCTTTCGCCTGCGCCAGATAATCTGCTAAGGTCTCCAATCCACCCGCCCCTTCACATCCAAAGAGCAGAAATAGTCTGTGCATTTCAGGAGGGATTATCACCCCTCGCCTCAAGCAGCGGCGCCCCGGGCGGCCGCTCTTCCGTCAGGACCTGCAGCCTGTTCCGGAAACGAGGGCCCCCTTCAGGTTCATTTCCTGCCCTCCTTGCCCAGGCTGATCTTGTATCCATCATAAGTGAAAAAGGGCCGCACCCGGGCGGAGGTGGACCAGGTGACTGCCTGTCTCACCGGGTACACGCTGGCGGACCTCGCCCGGCTGGAGCGGTCCAGCGTCACCTGCGCTCACTTTTTTCAACGTGCCCCCGCCATGAATCCTGACCGTGCCCTCATCACCGACAAGGTCTGCGGTGTCCGGGTATGGGACCTGCTGATACGGGATATCCGGTATCTGGGCAAGCTGGTGGACGAGCTGCCCAAGGGACCCCTATGGAGCAGATTCTCCGGAAAAACAAGTATGTCCCGGAGCTTCTGGCCTTTCAGAAACTCGGGGCTGTTTTCGCCTCGAGAGCCCTTTGCTTTGCCGCCGAGAAGGGGCAGCGTTTTCCGATGCACTGGCTGTTTCGGGCACTGTAAGAGCAGACGGGCACGCTGTGCTGCATCTCCACCCCCAGGTGCTCCCGGACAAAGTCCACGGCGGCCTGGACGGCCAGCCAGGAATCCCGTTTGCAGCACCGGGGGCCACCCACCTTGCCGATGCTGTCCAGGGCCCGGGCGGTCATCTGATTGCTCAATCCCCAGGGCTCCCGGGCCAGGGGCGTAGATGCCGTGGCGATGGCCAGGAACTGCCCCGCGCTGATCCCCGCCCCGCAGGCGCCCCAGAAGCCGCAGGCCCCGCCGGGGACAGCTTTGCCCCGGCTGTACATCTCCCGGAGAGCGCTCTCCAGGTCCAACTTGCCCCCGGCATTTTTATAGGCGGTGAGCAGCGCCGCTCCCACCATCACATGGTGCTCTGGCCCGTGCATATAGCAGAAGGACAGGTCCATCATCCGGCGGAGGATAGCGGCGGGGTCGGCGGAAGTCTCCGCCAGGCACAGGCCGAAGATGGTGTCCATGCCCTGGGTATGGCAGTCATTGCAAACATAATGGCCGTTGACGCACCGGGTCTTGCTGGATTCCTTTTTATGGCAGATGGCGCACTCCATGTCCTCGTCCCGGACCAGATATTCCAGCGGCGCCTTGCAGATCAGGCATTCTTCTGGATGCAAATCGATCACTCCTCCCTTATCCGCAGCGCAGGAAGTCACGCGGCTGCGCAGTCCCGACGTCCCCCACAATATGCTGTGGGGAAATGTTCTTTCTCATAAATCGGCTCCCCCCGATGCGTTCATCCACACGTCAGCTGTGTACTCTCTCCTGTTATTTTCTATCATACAATAGCCAAGATAACCCGCTGAATGTAAAATCCGCTTAAGGGGAGCAAACATTTTCTCCGGCTGTACATGCAGTCATTCTATACGTTCAGCGTTTTCCGGAAGCATAGTCGCCCATATGGATGTCCACCACTCCTCTGGGCGGCTGGATCAGGGCATCCTCGTACTGGCACTTCCACTGAATCTCCCGGCTCATCCGGCCATTCTCTATGCCGTCAATCGTTTCCCCATCCCCAATGGGGTTATCATGCTCCAGTATGTACGACGTCGCATTATAGGCGTGGTTCACCACCCAGTTGGGATCCATGCTATGGAAGTGGTACTGGAGGTCCGGCAGGAACAGGGTGTTCATGCCCACTGTGTCGATGAGCATATCCTCGGTGCCCTCAATGTTGAAGAAGCGGACATTGACACCAAATCGGATGAAGCGGTCCGAGCCCTCGATCTGATGGGAACGCACATCTTCCGCCAGCAAGAGCTTGCCGCAGTTCTGGAAATAGAACGCCTCACAGGTGGGGTACAGCTCTGCCAGGGCCTCCACGAAGTCGGCGTCCAGGTTGGCCCTCTCCAGGGCCGGAAGCGCCGCCGCCAGCATATCAGTGGCCACGACCTGATACCGGCACTCCCGAAAGATTCGCTCTCGGTCCTCCCGGCAGTCCCACATCTGGCTCATAAGGAATGCATCGAAGCCCTTGCCCTTGAATTTGTCACATCCCATCACCATCAGCTGCACCGGGCATTTGCCGTCCTGAAATTCCGCGATATGATCCAGGGCAGCAAAGCCTGCCATCTTTTTATCACGGCAGAAACACTCTACCGCGCCGATGTGCTTTTTCATCACAGCGGTCATCTCATCCTTGTCCGGCATGTCTACCGGCTCTTTGAACAGCATTTGAATGAGATAGGGGCCGCCGGGCTGGGGCCCTTTTTTGTCATCCAGGTTTTGCCGGAACACTTGATTACTCATTTTTGTCCTCCTTATAGCAGCAGACCATGTAACAACGGGCGATCGCTACTTTGTATGCGGGGTTACTCCAAAAATCAAAAAAAGAGCCACACTAAATAGAACCAATCCGATGAAGTTGCGCTCTATCAGCAGTTTTATGGCCAAGAGAAGCAGCAGACCACAAACCAGAATAATAATACCATTCATTTCTTTTTATCCATTTTGTCAGGGAACAGCTTGAACCGAAACGCCAGTTCCTGATTAACGATTTCCTTGGGCAGCTTTCGGGGATTGGCGATTAGATACCAAGCCCGATAAGTCCGCTTTTCCATGTCCTGCTCCTGAAGGTAGATCTGATAGCCCGCTTCGTCCTCCTCCGTCCAAGTGTCATACTGCTTCTTGGCCTGGACATGGTTTCCCACGACCACGTCCAATTCCTCCACGGAGCGGCTGGCGGCCCAAGCATGGTCCACATCGCCAGCATGGGAGAAATAGAAGATCTGCATCCCCATCCACCGGCGCACCTTGCTTTCCGGCGTTCCACGCAATTCCGCCTGACGGCGGTACTCCGCCAGCTGCTCTGGTGTTCCGTATCTTTCCACCGCCTGCTCCTCCACATGAATACGCCAACTGTAATCCTCCGGCTGGGTAAAGGGGGCGCAGACCGGCTGTAACGCCTCTGCCGGGTCCTCCTCAAAGCGGTCGATAAAGTCAAGGTAGCGGGCTTTGATTAAGGGCAGAAAAGTGTCCAGCAACTCGGTATCCAACCGCAGGTCCTCTGTCAGCATCTGGAAGAACGAACCGCCTGTTATCGGTTCTATTTTGAAAGAGTAGAGAAAGTCATCCCCCTGCTTAATGAAGCAGCTGAATCCCACCTCCACATTTCCATGGCCGATTTCGTAGTCTATGTAGTTGTAGCGGCTCCGGTCAAACCAGATCTGATAGGTCAGCCCATTTTTCATTTTCTTTTTGAAGTCGCCCTTTTTCAGACGCTTCCAGCCCTTTTCCTCCAGGCCCAGGCCGTTCCATAGGTAGTCCAGAAGCTCTTGAAATATATCTGCCGGGCGTTTTTGTTCCATAAAATTCTCCCAACCGCTTATGCTTGTTCCTCACTTTTTCCAATCACATCCGCTAATTGAGTACTGACAGTATCTATGTAGAGATACACCCCATCCCGATCACAGTAGTACAGGTTTGAGTAGCTTGTACTCTCATTAGGGCGGATAGGGTTAGGCTCCACCACCTCGGTAGCTTCCAGCAGACCGACACCCAGTTCCGCCGCGGCAGTGAGAGCCTTTTTCAGCACGGCAAGCTGTCCGTTACTCCAAAGTCCCTCCAAATCCTCCAGCACCTTTGGGTCCTGCTCCAGATCCCGGAGAAGCTGTGTAACCTGCTTTGGAGACAGGTACACGCCGGAACAGTAGTTTTCAATGATCTGATTTTCTGCCGGATTTGGAAAAGCTGTTGGTGTCACCTGTGCCCATGGGGTGAAATACCGGGCATATTCCGGCTTTTCTTCCACCAGGAAAGAAAAGGCACTGCCTCTGGTGTAATAGTAATCCCGGAAAAAGCCCTGGATCACCGCAATATAAAAGCCGTGGCTCTTATCAAACAATTCATCCGGCTCTGTCCCCGCACCGACCCGCAGAGTATCCAGATATTTTTCCGCATAGAAGTCCTCCATTCCGTGCTGTGCGGCAAGGGCCAGCACCTTTTCCTCCTGCCCCTGCTGTACCCAGGAAAGCGGGGTAAAATACCATTCCCGCATTTCTTCCGGCGAAATCGGGTGAAAACTGACATCGTATCCCATAAAGCTCCTCCTCAATAATCCAGTAAAATGGGCACCTGCTGTTCCTCGGCAAACCGCATGGCCCGCCAGAACATGGAGAAGGCGAACTTGGCAAGGGACTGGGTATCATACTGGGTATGCTCCGGGATGTCCGCCTTGCTGTACTGTCCATCCGGGCCTACGGTTCCGTCTGCCGGGTATCCCTCCGTGTCTGCCCAATCAAGGATGGTATCCTCATCGGCCTGCCACGCCAGCTGGTTCAGCTTCTCCAGCTCCTTCCGCAGTCCGCCCACCGTGCCGATGGCGGCGGTGTCGTCGGTAGGCAGAGGTGCTTGGAAGAAGAAGGCGTCCGGCAGAGGCAGCCACCAGGTAGCCCCACGGAACAGGGACCATACCCGCTCCTGGTCCGCCGCAAGGCGGGCGACCAGGGGATGCTCCCCGAAGTTCCAGTCCTTCTCCACGGTGGGAGGCACCGGTTCCTCGTATGTATGGCAGGCGGCCGCCAGCAGCATGGCGCCGAAGGCATCCCAATCCGGCTTGTCGGTGTAGTAGGGGCTCTCGTTATTCTCCGGCCAGGGAGCGTAGGGGGGCTGGCCCGGCTGAGAAATGGCGTTCAGAATCTGATCCCGCCAGTTCTCCACCGCCGCCTGGACCTCGGCCGGGGACAGTTCCTCCTCGTTGTCGGCGGGTTCCCCGTCCGGGGTGATGCGGTTGAAGGCGTATCCGTTTTCCTCCGCCCACTGCTGAACAACGGTTTTCCAGTTGTGAGAATAGTACCGGGTCAATGTTCCGGCGTAGATATCAAGTCCCATTATGATGCCTCCTTTTTTGTCTGTACGGTCATTCTTTTGCCGGAGCGAACAGTCGGTCAATCTTCTCCAGATTGTATTCCAAGATCCAGTCATTGAATTGATGATAGAGCGGCAGTAGCAGCTCCCGTGAGCCGCCCAGTATATCCAACCCACGGTCATCGTACAGGTGGTAGAGGAATGGCCCCGACCCGGTCAGATAGACGCTGGACACAAAGCCGTTCCAGCCGCCGATGTCTCCCAGAATGATCTCCTGGAGAAGCCGCTCCGGTTGAAAGCTGATTTTGCTGAGATCCCAGTAAAACTGTACTTGTGCATATGTATCCCCGTCCTCGTCCATCATGGTCGCTGTGACCTGCTCATGCGGGGCAGGAAGTGCGGCCCTCTGCTGGATGGCCGTCAGCAGGGACTCGACAGGTTTTTCTTCGGGATACCCGTCAATCCGCAGAATACCCGGCGGCGCTGGAAGGTTCCGGTAGATCATAATCGCCCGCTCCAGTGCGCCTTGAACATAGGCGGGGTTTGGAGTTGGTTTCTCGGTGTTCTCGTCCGAATAGGTGCATTCCAGATAGACTGGTTCATCTCCGCCGATTTCAAACCGGATGGCGACCGGGGCATGATGGAACAGCGGATGTTCCAGCCACGCCATATCAAGATTATGTAAGATGGTGTCAAAATCCTCCGCCAGCATTGCGCACCTCCACTATTTCCACTCAAAGGGCTCCTTTAAGTGGTATTTCTCCATAATTTTCTTTTCCAAAGCTTCATAGGCATCCATATCCTCTGGCTGCGCTGGAATACCCTTTTCCCACCAATAACCGTTCCCATAGCAGAAAAACATGGCCCAGTAATAAGGCCGGTCATGGCTGAATATCGCCACTCCCACGGCATCGGCCACTGGCTCTGCCAGCGGTGCGCGTTCCACTGTCTGAGAGGCTTCCTCATAGGAGATCCCCACCAGCTCCACCAGCAGGTGCTTCACCAGTTCGCAGAAGCTATACTGGTTGAAGATGACCTGACCATCCTCATCTTTGAACACAAGTCCATCTCTCACCATAGTATTTCTCTCCGTTTCTTAACCTGCATCCTTGGCATGGGCATAGTCCCGTCAAGTCATCTCATACAGCAGGGCAGCGTCGCTCTGCACCAGCTCCAGATGGGAGCGCAGCGTTTCAAGTCCGCTTTGCACCGCCTCGGTGGGCAGATCCCAGTCTGCGGCAATTTCGGCGGCCAGCTCCGGGAGGCTCTGCTCCCGCAGAGTTGCCAGCAGTTCAGACGCCAGCTCTCCCTCCAGCAGAGCGCAGTCCAGAGTGTTCTCCGTCTGGGGAGCGGGAAATCGGACATCCAGATCCAGCTCGCTCTCACACCAGTCCCAGATGGCCATGTAGACCGCGCCGGAGCAGTCACCGTTGGACAGCTCCTGCCGCTGACCGTCTTTGAGCAGATAAAAGGATGCGATCTGTGACATGGCAGTTCCTCCTGAATGTTATTCTTTCTCCATCAGCCCTTCAGCCTGCATCCGGATCACATAGAAAGCCCGTACCCAGTCCAGTTCCTGCTCCATGGATTCCTCCAAAGCCAGCAGGCGGCGCTTCCCCAGCCTGCGGTCCAGAAGGGCGAGGATGCGGACAAGGGGATTCTTGCTGACAAGGCTTTTCTCAATGCTCTGGTTGTCAAATTCATGAAATGCCTCATAGAAAAAACCGTTGTCAAAACAGCCATCGTTCAGTGTCCCTTCATGGGCCAGCCGAAAAGGGGCCTTTCGATCGTCCTGGCCGATGCCCTCCCGCCGCAGGGCCTGATATCTGTTCCAGTAGTTCTGTTCATAGGCATAGTAGTTACTTCGCAGCACCTCCACGCCGTCCAGTCGAATGGCTGCCCGGCCTGTTTGGTCATGGCTTTCCCAGTAGCTGGCGGCAAAATACTGGATGTGCCCACGGAGCGTCGGGCACAGGTAGTCATTCTCCAGCTTGTTTCGGATTCCGCTCCAAGTTGACACAGGTACCGCCTCCTTTCTGATGCCACTGCGGGTAAGGTGGATTCCCAATAAATTGAAATTTGAAAATTACATATAATCCTCGATATATGATCGTTCTATAAATTCTTTTACTGCAAATAGATCTGCAAACTCCTCATACCGAGGAAATCCGTCCGCATTATGTGCTGAGTAAGTCAAATGGATCAGATAGTAAATGTCTCTTCCCATTCCGTTTCTGAGAACATATAGCACATCATCATTGGATTCACACTTTGCAACCGCCCGGATTTTTTTGCCGTATAAGAAGTGATCTTGTCCTATTTCTTTGTTTAGTTCAGCAACAAATGCCCCGTCCGCCTGTGCGAAGGGGAGCATATACCAGTTAAAATCGTTACCATATTTATCATAGCAATCACAGAACATTTCTTCTAATGTCATTTTCATTTTTCTTTCGCTGATTTATAGTTCAGCCATCAACCGCTGTGCTATTTTCTTTTTATAGGCGATGTTTTTATTGCTCATTGAGGTACCTCGCCAATTTCTTCTCCAGCAGTTCTGTCATATCACTACAAAGGCGCTTTACCTTGTCCTGCTCATGGGCGTAGTACCAGATGGTTTCCTCTCCGGGGCGGAGCAGGAGCTGGTCGCCATCCGCTTCTTTCCAGAACTCGCCCAGCACACAATACCGCTCTCCATGGATGGTTAGATCAAACATCCCGGAAAGTGAAAGGATCACGCCTGTGGATACCTGGATGCCAGCGGTCAGCAGGAAGAACTCTCGCACCTGGGCCGGGAGCGTGAAGTCCAGCACGCTTTCTTGACTTGCGATCTGCTCCTCCGTGGCGGCAGGCTGGATCTCGTCAGATGGCTCCAGCGCCTTTGCCAGCGCCTTGGAGAACTTGGGGTAACGGCAAAACAGCTCAGGATTGTTGGCCTTGAATTCCTTTTGCTTTTTCCGCTGTACTCGCTCCTGCTCCTTGCAGAAAGCGTCCAGCTCCGCCAGATACCGCTCCTGGTAGAGATTGCTGACCTCAAATGCTGTGCCGCTCTTTTCCAGAATGGCGATGGCTCCCTTTTGGCTGGTCAGCACCGGGACCCCATCGGAAGTCATGCCGGCAAGGTTTCAGTTTCAAAAATTCGCCCCGGCTCAGCAGGTTTTCCAGCTCCGGCTCATGCTCGTCCCACCAGCTCCGCCAGCTTTCGGGAGTTTCCCGTCCCTCGGTCAGGTCCAGGAGTTTTATTGCCAATACTTCACTATTCATAGGTCAATTCTCCGTTTCAGAGGGTGCAGGAATCCCATCAATCCCACCAGAAGTACCAGACAGTGGACTGCCGCAGGACATCCGCCAGATTGCCCACAGTGGGATCATCCTGCTCCTGATCCACGATGTCCGGGCAGAAGCCATATTGCTCCACAGCCAGCTCCACAGCTCTTTCCTTGGGGACAGGAACCGGAAGTTCAAACTCCAGCTCATCGTGGCTCATGGCGGCAGGGATGGCGCCGTACTGCTCAAACCAGTATTTTGCCACTGCCATCAGTTCCGGCGTGTTGGGGCACTCATTCCAGTTGCCGAAGGGCAGGTAGGCGAAGATCTCCCAGGGTTTTTTCACCGGGATCCTGGCCAAAACGAGGGGGTGGGTCATGTGGCTGTCCGAATCCCAGTAGCAGGAGAAACGGTCATTGTCATAGCCGCCAGCCATCTCGCCCAGAATCTCCTCCTCCCAGTCCATATCGTCATCTTCGGCCTCTGCTTTGCGCTGGCCGATCAGTTCCTCCAGAACCGCCTTGCTGTCCTTGATGGGGGCGGAGAGCATCTTCTTCCGGTACTCCGTTACCGCTTTGAGGTCAAATCCGTAGCAGTCCGCGTCATGCTCCGGGTCAGCGTTCATCACCAGACACTCCAGCAGTGTTTCGTCATCCGCCTTGATGAGCACCGGTACAAATCCCTCTTTGACACTTTCCCGTTTGGCATAGCTGTACGCCGACATGATGGGGTCATCATCTGCCATGGATGGGAAATAGGTGCACTCGCAGTCCAGATACTCCATCAAAGCATCCGCCACCTCGGAGGGCTCCAGCGTGTCTTCGTCAAAGTCCTGTCCCTGCCAGTTTTCAAAGCGTTCCCCGATCACCTTTGCCATAGCCTGATAATAATCCTCGTCAAAGGGAATGAACAGGTAGGCTTCGTCCCGGAACTCCTCGGAGTGATACCGCTCCGGGCCGAAGAAACGGAGTGCGTTATCGTCAACATCGGCAGGATAGTAGGGGCTGTCGCCCTCTCCGTAGTAATAGCCTGCAAAGGCACGGCCTTGCTGATTGAACAGCACAGAGAACAGACAGCCGTCCAGCTCATCCCGGATAAACTCCCGCAGATCCACACTGGCAGGATCAACTTTGACCTGTTTGGCCACTTCGCTGTATTCTTTTAAGAAGTCCTCGCCCATCAGGTCGTGTTCTATGCACCAGCGCAGGTAGATGGCCATGTGGTTATAGGCATTGATGGGGTCAATAGGCAGTTCCTTTTCCTCAATGCTCTCAAGGTGATCGGAAGCGTCATCCATCTCACCGTCAAAATCATCATTGGAAAGGGTGCCACGAGTGATAGCATCCTGACGGGTGGGATTTACGACAAAACTGATCCCCCTCATCCTGTTCAGCAGAGCGTCAGCGTCATGTTCCAGTTTATAGTCCAATTCATCCGCATAAAGAGGAATGACCTGATAGAAGTTGACCTCCTCGCCGCCCGGCAGAGTGCAGACCTCACTGCCGTCCTCCGTACCCTGGGGATCGATCAGGGTCGCAGTGCACAGTTTCGTGTTTTCCGCAAAGGGTTCCCGGTTCTCCACTGTATGACCATGACCCAACCAGCTGTCACAGTTGATGGGCAGACGGGCCAGGGACTTCAGCAGGCGGATGGGCCAGTACCACCGCTCATCTTTCATGGACTCCTGATCCAGCTTCCAATCCGCAGGCAGTGCAATGGCCAGCTCCGCCCGCTCCAGCTTGTATTCCGCCAGTTCCTCCGGCACATTCATCCGGTGGGCGCCCATGCCCATAGTGACCAGCGTGTAGTAGTCCCGCTCCCGGGAGGGCGGTACCACGCAGATGTCCACATGGATGTCCGGGGAGACCAGCTCATGGAACACATTCTCGAACGGGCCGAAATACTGCTGGATGTGCCCCTCGACGGCTTCCATCTCCTCCTCGGTGTAGACCTCCGGTTCACTGGATTTCTCGTCTTGAAAGCATTCCTCGTCCGGGCAGTCATCCCCGCCGCCATTCGGGTCTTCACCGCCTCCGTCCGGTCCATCCCCGCCGGATTCCCAGGAGATTTTCAGCGTCATCTGCTCCTCCGGCAGAGAGACACCGGGACTACGGATGATGGCATGCTTATCGTCCGCAGAAAAGCCGATAGTCTCCCCATCCTTCAGCGTAACATCACACGCCAGCACATAGGAGGCAAGGCTTGCCAAAAAGTCCCGCAGCTTCTCCGGCTCGGCGTCAGCGTTCAGCACCTCCATCTCCTCCTTGCCGAACACATCCATGCCGTAGGTATAGCCGTTCAAGCCGCCCTCGCTCCGGTACAGGCCGAACCAGATCCAGTTGAAGATGGGCAGTTCGTCCTCTTTCATCATATCAGCAAAGCCCTCGTAGAAGCGGGGCTCAAACACCACGCCGCTGGTGTAGATACCGGTGGCGTATTGTTGGCGGCAGCAGGCAGCCGCCAGCTTGGCGAAGAGCTTGCCCTTCTCCAGAACCTTTTTCTCCTTGCCCAGCACCGCCACCATGATATGGGCGCGGTGCTCCCGTGCGACTTGGACGGCATCCTCCCACATGTAGTTGTTCTCTGCGTTTATTTCCGCTTCGCCGTTGGGGATGGGATAGGTCGCCAGACTGACAGCAGCGAGCATATCATCCACCTCGAACACCAGCGCATTGTCATCCTTCTCCTCACTGGTGTCGTACTCCTCCACAGAGATGTCCCATTTTTCCTTCATATCCCGGATGAACTGGTCCTTGTCCCATTCTCCCTTGGACAGGAGAACAAAGCCGGTGAAGACGCCTGTGCGGTCGGTTTCCTCCCCGTCAGCATCATCCTCCTCAAAATCGCCCCCATTTTCATCCGGATCGTAGAGGGCTTCATGCTCCAGTCCACGGACAAATTCCTCAAAGCTGTCTGCCAGATGGGTGATCTTGTAGTCGTTTTCCTGATCCACATGGACTACCGCAGGCTCTCCCTGGGGGCCGCAAGCCCGGTAGTCCAGAAAGATCATATCATGTCCGGCGCTGGGACAGTCACAGATGGCCACGCCGATGGCAGGATACGCCCACTCATCGATCATAAACTGGCTGCCCAATTCCCCGCAGAGGGAGCAGCTCTTTTCTCGCCCGATGCCGAAAATTCCGGTGATGGCCACATGGTCCTCTGCCCAGCAGGTAGGCTCATCGCAGGGATAGCAGGTATTCACCGGAATGCCGCCGTTGTGCTGCTTCATCAGCCAGATGTAGGAGGCGGGAAGTTTGTAGCCCAGTTCCTCCTCCACGCTGGCGATCAGCTCATCGGAAGGCGGATCACTGACGTACTCTTTCAGCGCATACATACTGTCGTCCCAGAAATTGGTGAGGTCGAAGCCCTCAAAGGGGGTATCACCCGGCACGAATTTGTCCTTCTTATTCCGGCTGCTCCGGCGTTTCCGGATCTCCGCCTTGCACTCCCGGATCACCACCGGAGCGTCCTCGTCCTCCGGGTCCAGCTCCGCCCACCGCCGGGCATAGGGGATGGCCTCTTCCTCCTGACCGTGGAGATACTGATATCCGTAGGCCATCCGCATATTCCACTCCGCCTTGTCCCGGCCTTCCTCCCGGACGGACTCCAGCACCTCGATGGCTCGAAGCAGAGCCTTGTCCCCCTTGTAGCTGGGGGTTCCCTCATTGTGGTCGCCCAGAATTGCGTAGTTCTCCAGCGCCCGGGCCAGGGCGTAGGCGGTGCGGTAGTTCCGCCAGTCCTCCGGGATGGCATTCAATGCCTGAATACAGCGGGTGTACTCGTCCTCGTCGTTCCACTGCTGGATCTGTGCGAAGAATGCCTCTGCATTCTGCGGGGTATAAGGGATATAGTCCATGCCCGTCGGCGTCTCGTCCAACTCGGCGGCCTGCGCCTCACCGTCCGGCTCCTCATCGGGCGGATTTTTCAGACTCACAGTGCCCGCTTCACGGCGGAAGGTATGGAAGCTGGCCCAGGGGATGTCGTTGTCCCTGAAGAATTCCTTTGCCATCTGGAGTGCCGCCCGGATATCCCAGGCGATGAAGTCCACATAGCCGCAGTAGAGTCCGGTGGCTCCGCCGGTGAGGGTGACCACCTCCGGGCCGTCCCCGGTGGTGAACACTTCTTCCAGTTTGTCCCGGAAGTCAAAAATCTTCTCCGTTCCTTCCTCCTCCCGCAGGGTATCCAGGGGATAGCAGAAGAAGCCCGCCACCGCGCCGTCGGCATGGAGATCGTCCATAAAATCATTGTCGGCATTCAGATAGCCGTTGATGAGCGGCACACAGTTGGTGGAGCCAGCCATCACATCCAGCCGCCAGTCGGCGTCCGGGTCCTTGTTGGGTTCCATTTTGTAGCCAAGGTAGCTCTCCAGATAGGCTTCCGGATCGGTGGAAAGTTCCAAGCCCCGCTCCTTCAACGCGTCAGGAAGCTGGGACATAAGAATGGACGGCTCTGCCTTGGGCTCCTCCAGCACATCGAAGCTGTCTATGTATCTCATGTGGGGGATCTCGCCCAGCACCTGGTCGGTGAGGGTGGTGAGCATCCACCAGACCCGGCCTTCCTCCTCCCGGAGCATGGGCAGCAGCTTTTCGCAGTAGGCGGAGATGGCGAAGCTGTTTTCGCCCTGTTCCTCCAGCCAGATCTGCACATCTTCCCCGGAGATATCCCAGCCGTCGTCGGTCCGCAGGCCGATGTTTTGGCTGGGCTGGCGGCCCACCAGGATGTTCCAGTGCTCCAGCACCTCCTTGGGGGCGTGCTTCCGGAAGTAGACCAGCTCAAACAGCTTGACCTCGTCGCCCTCCGGGGTGAGGATCAGCTCATGCTTTTCGCCATTGAAGCCCATCTCGAAGGAAATCTCGTCAAAGACCAAGTTCAAAGTATCTTCCATTTGGGCCACGATCTCCGCGCCGCGGGTGTGATCCTTGTCGTCGTCCATCATCTGGCGCAGCTGGGCTTCCATTTCGGCAAAGGTTTCCCACCAGTCCACTGTCCGCTCCCGGAAGCACTGTGAAAACTGAGGCAGAGAAATGCTCTTCTTGCACCAGTCGATCAGCTCTATGGTGTCCTCGTCACCAGGGCGGGCCTCCAATGCCTTTTCAAAGTATCGCAGAGCCCGGCCCTCCTGATCCAGATAAAAGTAAGAGTAACCCATGCGGAAGTTCCAGCAGTGGTCTCCCTCGAAGTATTCCCCATGGGGGCTCAAGAGAGCGATGGCCTTTTTGAGCAGCGCACGGTTGGAAGGTGCCCCCAGATTGTTGTAGGCCCGGGCCAGCTCGCTGTCCATCTCCGGGGTGCGCTCCTGGGCTGGAATGGTCTCCAGCGCGTCAATGATCTTCTGGTACTCGCTCTTTTCATTCCACTTCTGGCACTGCCTTAAAATGTCCATATCTGGGTCCTCCTCGTCCTCATCCGGTTTCCAGTCTTTGATCTGCTGGAACACGCCATTCTCACCCCGCTCAAAGGCGCAGGGGGCGGGCGTATGTAGCAGGGGAATAATGTCGGGATCGTCGTTGCAGATGGAGTTGAGGCCGTAGATCCCGGCGTTGTTGGGGTCGTCCATGTACTCGTCGCTCTCATCACCGGCGGTAAAGCGCCAGCCGCTGTCCCAGTCGCCGTCCGGCTCCTCCCGGTAGCAGTAGCCGACCTTGCAGCCCTCCACCGTAATGCGGCTCGTGGCGATGCAGCCATTGGCTTCCTCCCAGTCTGGGAGCAGATTCTGCATGTCCTCTGCCTTTACATAGTAGTCCCGGTTGCGACCGGCGGCCTCATACAGCTCCTTCCGCAGCGCCTCTATATCCCGAGCCATCTCCCGGATCTCCTCGTCATCCATTATTTCGTGGAGATCATAGGACAGAGGATTTTGGGCAAAATCCGCCAGGGCCTTGTTCATTGCGTCATGCTCCTCTGGCGTGGCGGTGATGCGGATACGGCGGTGGGCGGTGTTATACTCGTCCAGGTCGTGGAGGTCCACGCCGCCGCTGACGCTGCACTCCAGCAGGATGGCGGCCAGATCGGTGACCACATCCATGGCGAAGTGGAAGTCCATCTCCACGCCATTGGAGTGGGTGAATTCCAGATACCCCACAGTCTGGCGGAAGTTCCAGTTCTGCTTGTCCAGCCCGATCTTGGTGAAGATCTCGCTGAGGGGGATTTCCGCTTTCTTCTGGTCTTCTAAAAAGGCCACAAGGTTCAGGCTGTCATCGGAACCTCCGATAAAGTTGCCCCAGTATTTTTTGATATACATTCGTCACGCCTCCTGTTATTCCGGCCACTCATCGCCGTCACACCGGCTGATGAAGTCATAGTGCAGGCTCTCAAAGTAATCGTTGGGAATGGATTCCCCGTCCTGACGAAGCTCCAGCCCATCCAGATCCATCATCTCATTGATATATGCCAGGGTATCGTGGATACCCGCGATATGCTCGTCCTGGAGCATCTCGGCCAGTACACCTTTCTGCTCCGGGGGCAGTGTGGCGAGAAGCTCGTTTTTCGCCTTGTTGTCCTCTGTCTTGGGAAAACCATCGCCCTTGACCCAAAGGGCGGTCATGCTGTCTTTCCGCTCCACAAGGCCGTCAATAAATGCTTGATATAGTTCCAGTTCCTTACTCATGTTCAATCCTCCACTCCCAAGCAATAAAATTGGCTCTCCCAGATGGCCTCAAATTCCGCTTTCTCTATGGCGCAGGCGCGGAACTCCTCGCCCCAGATATGGGCGTTCAATTCCTCCACGGTTGGGATCGGCATGATCTCGATAGCGCCTTCATAAAGGTCAGGGATATTGCGGGTGCGTCCATCTGCAAAGATGTCGATGGAGCGGAGGACCAGCCGCTCATTTTCGGTATCCACTTCATAGAGGATGACCG
>ERZ827037.529-NODE-529-length-48980-cov-11.576372_pt1 | contig 48980 bp, 34 predicted proteins | sample MGYA00519924_ERZ827037 | MGnify/ENA primary metagenome ERZ827037 (study PRJEB31778, sample SAMEA3449250) | human gut metagenome | biome: human gut; feature: human-associated habitat; material: faeces | place: United Kingdom | collected 2010/2012 ... | reverse complement strand
AGCAGAATGCTGCACAAACTATCCCTTATCATACATTTATGACACTTCAAGAAATTAAAGACCAAGTGCTGGCAGGCATTGATATATCGCCCGAGCAAGCCGCTTGGCTGGCCAACATGGCCGACAGCGAGGCGCTTTACGCCGCCGCGCATGAGATTACCGTCGCGCGTGCTTCGCACGAGTTCGACCTGTGTTCCATCATCAACGCCAAATCCGGCAGATGCCCCGAAAATTGTAAATGGTGCGCACAATCCTCCCACTACAAGACGCAAGCCGAAGTCTATGACCTCCTCCCCGCTGAAGAATGTCTCCGACAGGCACAGTATAATGAAGCCCAAGACATCAACCGTTTCTCCCTCGTCACCAGCGGACGGAAACCCTCTCCCAAACAGATTACCCAACTTTGCGACACAGTCCGCCATATGCGGCGACATTCGTCTATCCAACTTTGCGCTTCACTGGGACTACTTAATGAAGAAGAACTGCGTTCCCTGCACGAAGCGGGAATTACCCGCTATCATTGCAATCTGGAAACTGCTCCTTCTTATTTTCCCCAACTTTGTTCCACCCACACACAAGAGCAGAAACTTGCCACACTTGCCGCCGCCCGCCGTGTAGGAATGGATATCTGTTGCGGAGGTATCATCGGCATGGGAGAAACGATAGAACAACGGATTGAATTCGCTTTTATTCTGAAGGAACTGAATGTCCAATCCATCCCCATAAATCTGCTAAGCCCGATTCCCGGAACACCATTGGAAAACGAAAGGCCTTTGAGCGAAGAAGAAATTCTCCGGACAATCGCCCTGTTCCGTTTCATCAATCCGACGGCTTTTCTCCGTTTTGCCGGCGGACGCTCGCAACTCTCTCCCGAAGCTATGCACAAGGCACTGCATATCGGTATCAACTCGGCTATCGTAGGCGACTTGCTTACCACACTCGGTTCTAAAGTATCGGAGGACAAAAAGATGATTCAAGAAGAAGGTTATCATTTTGCCAGCTCCCAATTTGACCGTGAACATCTTTGGCATCCATATACTTCCACAACCGATCCGCTCCCTGTTTACAAAGTAAAACGGGCGGACGGCGCAACCATCACTCTCGAAAACGGACGGGTGTTGATTGAAGGAATGTCTTCATGGTGGTGCGCCGTACACGGATACAACCATCCCGTGCTGAACCAAGCGGCAAAGGAACAATTAGACAAGATGTCCCATGTCATGTTCGGTGGTCTGACACACGACCCCGCCATCGGACTGGGAAAATTGCTGTTACCTTTAGTACCTCCGTCCATGCAAAAGATATTCTATGCGGATTCCGGCTCGGTAGCCGTAGAAGTGGCCTTGAAGATGGCCGTACAATATTGGTATGCGGCAGGACAGCCCGAAAAGAATAATTTCGTGACCATCCGTTCCGGTTATCACGGAGATACATGGAATGCCATGTCCGTTTGCGATCCGGTGACGGGGATGCACAGTCTTTTCGGTTCGGCATTGCCTGTACGTTATTTTGTCCCGTCCCCCACTTCCCGTTTTGATGGAGAATGGAATCCGGAAGATATCATCCCTTTACGGGAAACCATTGAAAAACGTTCCAAAGAGTTGGCGGCACTGATTCTTGAACCGATCGTGCAAGGGGCAGGCGGTATGTGGTTCTACCATCCGCAATACTTGCGTGAAGCGGAAAAACTCTGCCGGAAGCATGGCCTTCTTCTGATTTTCGATGAGATAGCGACAGGATTCGGACGTACCGGGAAACTTTTTGCTTGGGAACACGCCGGAGTAGAGCCCGATATTATGTGTATCGGTAAAGCGTTGACTGGCGGATATATGACACTTTCCGCAGTCCTGGCAAGCAATCGGGTGGCGGACACCATTTCCAATCATGCACCGGGAGCTTTCATGCACGGTCCCACTTTCATGGGCAATCCGCTTGCCTGTGCGGTGGCTTGCGCATCCGTTCGCCTGCTGCTCGAATCCGGCTGGCAGAAGAATGTGCAACGAATCGAAAGCCAACTCAAAGAAGAGCTGGCTCCTGCACGGGAGTTCCCGCAAGTAGCCGATGTACGGGTATTGGGCGCTATCGGAGTAATTGAGATGAAGCGTCCGGTGAATATGGCATACCTGCAACAGCGATTTGTAGAGGAAGGTATTTGGGTACGTCCATTCGGTAAATTGGTTTATCTGATGCCACCTTTCATCATTACTCCCGAACAACTAAGTAAACTGACCTCCGGATTACTCAACGTTATTCAAAATTAGTAGTTACCCAAAATCATAAATAATGATATTAGACTCTATCAACCAAGAACTGCTTGTTCTCAAAGAAAAGAAAAACTACCGTTCTCTCCCGCCATTGATTCACGATGGACGGGAGGTTATTCTGAATGGACAACGGATGTTGAATCTGTCCTCCAATGATTATCTCGGACTGGCTAATGATGTATCATTAAGAGAGGAGTTCTTAAAGACGATGACTCCCGGAACTTTTCTGCCTACTTCCTCTTCTTCCCGGTTGCTGACAGGTAACTTTTCCGATTATCAAGCATTGGAACAACAGCTGGCAACTATGTTCGGAACAGAAAGCGCACTCATATTCAACAGTGGTTATCATGCCAATACAGGGATTCTTCCTGCCGTCAGCAATGCGCAAACACTGATTCTTGCCGATAAGCTGGTGCACGCCAGCCTGATAGACGGAATCAGATTGTCGTCCGCCAAATGTATCCGTTATCGCCACAATGACGCCTCCCAACTGCAACGTTTGGTTTCCGAGAATCACAATCTTTATGCACAAATCATCATTGTTACCGAAAGTATTTTCAGTATGGATGGAGATAAAGCCGATCTTCGCGCTCTCGTCCGATTGAAAAAGAGTTATTCCAATGTTCTTCTTTATGTAGACGAAGCTCATGCCTTCGGTGTACGGGGAGAAAAAGGATTAGGATGTGCCGAAGAACAAGACTGCATCAACGATATAGATTTCCTGGTAGGCACGTTCGGAAAGGCAATCGCCTCAGCAGGGGCTTACATTGTCTGCCGCCAGGTTATTCGGGAATACCTGATTAACAAGATGCGTACCTTTATATTCACCACTGCCCTTCCACCTGTCAATATTCAATGGACAGCATGGGTATTGCAACATCTCTCCGCTCTTCAATATAAGCGAACCCACCTCCTGCGCATCAGTGAGAAACTAAAGACAGCACTTACCGGCAAAGGATACCATTGCCCTTCAGTAAGCCACATTGTCCCCATGATTATAGGGGCGAGCGAAGATGCCATACTGCAAGCGGAAGAACTCCAACGTAAAGGATTCTACGCATTGCCTGTCCGTCCGCCTACCGTACCTGAAGGAACTTCCCGTATCCGCTTCTCATTGACAGCGGACATCACAGAACATGAAATCGACCAACTTACAGCCTTGATTAACGGATGAAACAACATTTTATCATAAAGAATAACTCCAAGCGCCTCTTGCTTTTCTTCGCAGGCTGGGGAATGGATGAAACTCCTTTCCTGCAAATCCGCCCGACAGATACTGATTGGATGGTTTGTTATGACTATCGTTCTTTGGAGTTCGATACTGACTTATTACAAGAGTATTCCGAAATCCGTCTCATCGCATGGTCGATGGGGGTATGGGTAGCTTCTCAACTCATGAAACAATACCCGTCACTGCCCATCTCGCATAGTATCGCTATCAATGGGACTCCCTATCCCATACACGAAACGAAAGGGATTGAACCCGCTATATTCGAAGGAACACTGCAAGGGTTGAATGAACAAACACTGCAAAAGTTTCAAAGAAGGATGTGCGGTTCGGCAGCCGAATACAAAGTATTTCAAGCAGTAGCTCCGCAACGTCCGGCCGATGAGCTCAAGGAAGAACTAGCCGCCATACAACAACAATACTTGTCATTACCGCCTTCTGACTTCGTATGGCAAAAAGCCATCATAGGAAAGAATGACCGTATCTTCCTACCGGACAATCAACGGCTTGCATGGAAAAACAAGGTAGATATTCTTGAATACGCAGAAGCTGCCCATTACCAACAGGAACTCTTTGAGAGCGTAATCCTACAAACCAAATAAATACCGATTATGAACAAACAACTAATCGCAGAACGTTTCACCAAAGCCATCGCCACTTATCCGCAAGAAGCAAACGTACAAAGACAAATAGCGGACAAAATGATTCACCTGCTTACGGAACATCTACCTTCTCCCTGCCCGAAAGTGATTGAGTTCGGTTGCGGCACGGGAATCTATTCCCGTATGTTGTTTCAGACTCTTCGTCCGGAAATGCTCTTATTGAACGACCTCTGCCCGGAGATGAAATATTGTTGCGAGGATTTGCTAAAGAAAGAGCAAGTGTCTTTCCTGCCGGGAGATGCGGAAACAGCGCCCTTTCCTGCCGAAAGTACCCTGATAACTTCCTGTTCCGCCTTACAATGGTTCGAATCTCCCGAAAACTTTTTCAAGAGATGTAACGCGTTGCTCAACAAACAAGGCTATTTCGCTTTCAGCACCTTTGGCAAAAAGAATATGAAAGAGATACGTCGACTAACAGGCAACGGTCTTCCCTACCGCTCACGAGAAGAACTCGTAACCGCCTTGTCGACCGACTTTGACATCCTCCATTCGGAAGAAGAACTGATTCCTCTTTCGTTCGACAATCCCATAAAAGTTCTTTATCACTTGAAGCAAACGGGAGTAACCGGAATATCCGGACAATCTTCCGGGCAACTGCGGACCCGTCGTGATTTACAGCGATTCAGCGAGCGTTATACCCAAGAATTCACACGGGGCACTTCCGTGTCTCTGACCTATCACCCTATTTATATCATCGCAAAAAAGAAAGAAGCATGAAACAGAATGTATTTTTCGTTTCCGGTATCGACACCGATGCCGGAAAAAGTTATGCCACCGGCTTTCTAGCCCGTGAATGGAACAAGAACGGACAACGTACCATCACCCAGAAATTTATTCAAACGGGAAATGTAGACCATTCCGAAGATATCGACCTGCATCGTCGCATTATGGGAATCCCCTTCACCAAAGAAGATGAAGAAGGACTGACTATGCCGGAGATTTTCTCTTATCCCGCTTCCCCCCACCTTGCCTCGCAACTGGACAACCGCCCTATCGACTTCAATAAAATCAAACGGGCAACTGAGAAACTGAGCGAACGATACGACTATGTTTTACTTGAAGGAGCAGGCGGTCTCATGGTCCCGCTAACCACCGGACTGCTGACGATAGACTACATTGCCCAAGAGAAATATCCGCTTATCTTTGTCACTTCCGGCAAACTGGGGAGTATCAATCACACCTTGCTTAGCCTTGAAGCCATACAAAAAAGGGGGATTGTGCTGGATACCGTTCTCTATAATATGTATCCTACGGTAGAAGACAAGACGATTCAGAACGACACGATGAACTTCGTCCGGACATGGTTGGAGAAACACTTCCCGGAGACAAAGTTCATATTGGTTCCTGAAATAAAGTTCTAAACTGTCAGACTGCAACTAACTGTATATGTGCGGAAGTTCAATCAACTTCCGTACACGGTATTATGAAATAAAAAGTCGAACCTTTACCCAGTTCGGAAGTCACCCCTATTTCTCCGCCGATCTTCTCTATAATCATCCGACAAATGGAAAGCCCCAAGCCTGTGCCCTGCACAAAGCTGTTCAGTTTGACAAAGCGTTCAAAAATATGTCCCACCTTTTCTTTTTCTATTCCTATTCCCGTATCTTTCACATATACACGGACATTCTCCCCTTCTCGTTCAAATCCGAAACGTATCTCTCCCGTATGGGTAAACTTGGTAGCGTTGGTGATAAAATTCGTAATAACCTGCATAATACGATTCGGATCGCCCTCCATCTGCAAGTCCTCTTCTCCATTATTAAAGATGAAGTCCACACCTCCTTTTATACGTTCCTTGTGAACAGCATAGATTGTCCTGCAGACTTCCCCCAGATTCATCGGACGTTTCACATATTCCAACGTGCCCGCTTCTATCTTCGACAAATCCAATATATCATTAATAAGCTGCAACAGAATGTCCGAATTCTGGTTGATAATATCCGAATAAAGTTTCTGTTCTTCGGGGGTATCCGCAGTAGGCAACAACTGCGAAAACCCGACAATCGCATTGAGCGGTGTCCTGATTTCATGACTCATATTCGCCAAAAAAGCACTCTTCAACCTGTCGGACTGCTCTGCTTTGATTCTGGCTTTAATCAATTCCTGTTCTATATTCTGGAGATTCGTGGTATCCCAAGAAATACCGATCAGCAACGGTTCACGGTCTTCCATCGGAACAAGCGCTTTAAGCGTCTGCACAATACGCGCTTCACCGTTAGCCGTCAGATACGTTTCCTGTATATCAATCCTTTGGTGGGTACGAAGCAATTCCAGGTCATCCTTACGGAACTTCTCAGCTTCCTCTGACTGGAAAATTTCGTAATCCGTATGCCCTATCGCTTTGGAAGCAGGGATACCGGAATGTTCGGCAAATGCTTTGTTCCAATACAAATACTTGAACTCATCTGCCGGATCTTTCACAAACAGATAGACCGGAATATTATTCAGAATGCCGTCCAACAACTGATTCAGCTCACGAAGTTCATCCCGTTTCTTTATGACATCGGTAATATCCTGCGTAAAGAACCAGATCAGCTCCTGTTCATTCTCATGTGTCAGAAAAGAAGACACCTGGTGCACCCGCTTCTTCGTCTCTCCCATACGTACGTAAGCGGCACGGTAGGCAAAACTGCCATCATTATCCCGTATTTCCTGAAGTCGTTTTTCCCAAGCCTCTTTCGTGGTCATGGAAACAGGCAAATCATATACCTTCTGAGTCCCCAGTTCCTTAGTCACTCCGTATTCTTCTATGAATTGTTTGTTGGCATACACCAATGTCCCATCCTTCGACACGGCAAGAATACTATCGCTCACTTTATCAAGTACACTCTTAAAAACTTCCAATTGCCGTTGAGTAGCCACTCTCTCCGATATGTCACGGCACATGATCAGTACATACTTTTCGTCCAATGGGAAAATGCGGTTTTCGTAATAGTGACGCTTGCCGTTGAAATCCAATTCGTGATGTGCGGCAGAGACAGTCCCCGTTGCGACTGCGTGCTGCATATTGGAATGTATGTTCTGATAGGCTTCCGGAGGAACCATATTACGCATATGCATCCCTACAAAATCCTCGTTTGTCACTCCGACATGATTCGTTTCTTCATTGGATACCACTTCGATGCCTATCTCGTTATGATCGAAAACAGTCAACATATCCGGCAAAGAATTCAAGATCTTTACAGCATACCTTTCTTTAAAACTAATAGGATTGGCTTTTTCTTTCTCTTGCCTAAGAGCTGAAAGTTCTTGTTTGAGCCGCTCATTTTCTTTAGTAAGCGCCTCTAATTGTTCAGCCGTTGTTTTTACTGTCCGTTCACTGTCCATAACATAGTGGAATAAAATGTACTTATCTGCCAAAAGTAAATATTTTATTGCAGATAAAGACGTAAAATCCTATTTATTTTCGAAAAATCTATTTCCCTCACCGACCCAAGTGAGAGCTTCATTTGTTATACAACTAACCAACGGACGTTTCACCTTTTAAAACCTGATATGATTATGACCTTAGTCCTTGCTATTATTCCGGTATTACTATTAATTGTATTAATGGCATTCTTCAAAATGCCGGGCGACAAAAGCAGTATCATTTCTCTGATCGTAACAATGCTGATTGCCCTCTTCGGCTTCTCTTTTTCTGCGGACAATCTGTTCTATTCCTTTATATATGGAGCACTGAAAGCCGTCTCCCCTATTTTAATCATTATCCTGATGGCTATCTTCAGCTACAATGTATTACTGAAAACAGAGAAGATGGAGATTATCAAACAGCAATTCGCTTCTATCTCTACCGATAAAAGTATCCAGGTCTTACTGCTGACATGGGGATTCGGCGGGTTATTGGAAGCAATGGCGGGATTCGGGACAGCAGTCGCCATACCGGCAGCAATTCTTATCAGTCTGGGATTCAAACCTATATTCTCGGCTACGGTCAGTCTGATAGCCAATAGTGTGGCTACCGCTTTCGGAGCGATCGGAACTCCTGTACTGGTATTAGCCAAAGAAACCAATCTGGATGTGTTGCATCTCAGTACCAATGTCGTATTACAATTGTCGGTCTTGATGTTCCTTATTCCATTGGTATTGCTTTTTCTTACCGACTCCAAAATCAAATCACTACCAAAGAACATCTTCCTTGCCTTGCTGGTAGGAAGCGTTTCGCTAATCAGCCAATATATGGCAGCCAAATATATGGGAGCCGAATCTCCGGCTATCATCGGAAGCATTCTTTCCATTATTGTGATTGTCTTGTATGGAAAGCTGACCGCATCCAAAGAAGAAAAAGCGCGGAAAAGCCATCTGAAGGTGAAAGATATAATGAATGCATGGAGTATCTATCTGCTGATCTTATTTCTGATTATACTTACCAGCCCTCTTTTTCCAGGATTACGCCATACTTTGGAAAATAACTGGGTCACCAGAATCAGTCTGCCCATTAATTCCTCTACAGCCAACTATACGATTTCCTGGCTGACTCATGCCGGAGTGCTGCTCTTTATCGGCACTTTTGTCGGCGGATTAATACAAGGAGCTAAAGTAAAAGAGTTGTTTACCGTTCTTTGGAATACGGTGAAGCAGCTAAAGAAAACATTTATCACAGTGATATGCCTTGTCGGATTATCTACCATTATGGATACCTCCGGAATGATTGCCGTGATTGCTACCGCACTGGCTACGGCTACAGGAAGTCTATATCCGCTATTCGCTCCGGTGATTGGTTGTCTGGGAACGTTCATCACGGGAAGTGATACGTCATCCAATATTCTCTTCGGAAAGTTACAGGCAAGTGTGGCAGGACAAATTCATGTCAGTCCGGATTGGCTGTCGGCAGCCAATACAGTAGGCGCTACCGGAGGAAAAATCATCTCTCCGCAGAGCATTGCCATCGCTACCTCTGCCGGAAACCAACAGGGTAAGGAAGGTGAGATACTAAAAGCAGCCATCCCGTATGCTTTGGTGTATGTGGCGATAACCGGACTCATCGTTTATATTTTCAGTTCCTGAATCTACAAGATTTATTGAGGGGCGGCAGTATTTGCCTGTTGCTTATGTGCCGGCTCTCCTTTCTCTTCATAATATTCCTGTTTCTCCTTATTTCTCCGTTCAATAATACTGGTTATATAGACAGTGAAGATAGGGAACATCATCATCCCCAAAGCCGCCAGTACAACCGAAAGTACCCGCCCGGTAGTGGTCACGGCTATAATATTCGAGCCGACTGTAGTAACATCCATAAATGCCCACCACAAAGCGTCTGTATATTTAGTGACCAGAGGATTGGCCGTATGTTCAGTAATGAAAAAAGCGAGACTGGCAAAATAGACGGTAGCCAGCAACATCGTCAAATAAGATACAAAAAGTCCTGAAGCCCTGTTGTAAGTAAACCACCCCACTACAATAGCCAGCGCATATCCGCCACGTACCAGAGGGATAAAACGTAACATATAAGTAACTTCGGGTGAGAACGTCCACCCCATATAAGCTATGATATTCTGATAGGGAATGGCAACCAGCAGGAATATAAAGTGAGTAGTGAAATAACGTTTCTTATTATCCGCCAGAATAAATTCGAGAACGAAGTCAACCAGAAACAGTACACAGATCCATAGCTGTACTTTCATGTACACACTCTGCGTATAGAAAGGAATACCTTTGAAAGTATCAATAGAGATACTTATGATCAGAAAAAGAGAAAGCAGAAGAATAACAATGTGCAAAATGCCATAGATTCCTTTTTTCCGTAATACGAAGTCGTAAAGAGCCATTTTCATAATCAATCATTTTTTTAGAATTGAAACTCTTAACAAGTAACATATCACGAATGTTTGAACGAATCACCGTGTATTGAATCAAAGTCCTTTCGTAACCACCGGCAAGCCAAAGAAGCCTTTTTGCAAAGTCAGTATTTTCTCCTTCCCTTGCCGCGTCTTGTTATAAACAACAGAGGATACATGCAACGTTTCCACATTCCCATTTTCAAAAGCAACCTGCAAATAGTATTCTTTACGCACTCCATTCGATACATAACGATGTTTGCCGACCCTGCGGGTTTTCTTATGGGTCTCTATATATTTTTTCTGCACCATAACCGTTTCTTCATATATGGAAGCAGTATCGGCCAGCCAATAATTGCCACTAAGAAACAAGGCATAACTAATAGCACCCACGCAACCAATATGACATAGGACATTCATCACTTTACCCTCTGTTGTAGTCAGCCAAGACCATTTTCTATAAAAAGGCAAAGTGGCAAGAGCGATCAAAAGCGCCACGCCAACAGGAATCCACCATACCGCTAATGTATCCTCATATATCACATAGCCTAATGCTAACGAAATAATAAAGAGGAAAAGCATCATAATACGGAGCGTCTTAACAAAGAAAGTATTCATAATATGACCTTTGTGTTATGTGTAAATTTCGTTGTTACTTTTTTAGCATAAAAAAAGGCTATCTATCCCAGACAGCCAATCTTTTGTTAACCTTAAATCTAATACTATGAAAAACACATTGCAAAGATACGGACTTTCTGCATATCCCCAAATTTTCCGGAAAAAGCAACGTGTCTTATAACATGGTTTAATAGAAATAGTAGATTCGTTAACATTTAACATAAATCTATCGGATATTAACGAATGCCCGATAGTGTGACTCAGATATATAGCATAGGGCAGCAAACCTTTCCGGGATTTTTTGTGTTTATTATATAAACGAATTACTTACACAATATGAATCTCAAAGAACAATACTGGAAATATTCCCTCATTGTCATCATTCTGTTTATGGGAGTTATCATCTTCCGGCAAATCACTCCTTTTTTGGGAGGGCTGCTGGGAGCATTTACCATTTACATATTAGTACGCACGCAGATGCATCATCTGACGGAAAAGAAGAAAATGAAACGCAGTATCAGCGCATTACTGATCACGGCAGAAACCATTTTTGTATTCCTTGTGCCTCTCGGACTGACCATCTGGATGATAGTAAACAAACTTCAAGACATCAATCTGGCTCCGCAGACATTCGTAGAGCCCATCCAGCAAGTAGCAGGATTTATCAAAGAAAAGACAGGATACGATGTATTAGGGAAAGATACGTTGTCGTTCATAGTCTCCATCCTTCCACGAATCGGACAACTGATTATGTCAAGTATCAGCAGTCTCGCCGTCAATCTGTTCGTCATGATATTTGTTCTTTACTTCATGCTGATAGGAGGTAAAAAGATGGAAGCATACATCAATGATATTCTCCCGTTCAATGAAACGAACACGCGGGAAGTTATTCATGAAATCAACATGATCGTGCGCTCCAATGCGATCGGTATTCCACTGCTGGCCATTATTCAGGGAGGCATTGCCATGATAGGCTATCTCATTTTCGGAGCCCCCAGCGTCTTACTGCTAGGTTTCCTCACCTGCTTCGCTACCATCATCCCGATGGTAGGCACCGCATTAGTGTGGTTTCCCGTCGCCGCTTATCTGGCTATCAGCGGAGACTGGTTTCATGCAATCGGACTTTTCGCCTACGGAGCCATTGTCGTATCGCAGTCCGACAACCTGATTCGCTTCATTCTTCAAAAGAAGATGGCGGATACACATCCGTTGATTACAATCTTCGGAGTTGTGATCGGTCTGCCGTTATTCGGATTTATGGGAATCATCTTCGGTCCGTTATTACTCTCGTTATTCTTTCTGTTCGTCAATATGTTCAAGAAAGAATACCTGGATTCATAAAATAACCTACCTTCCGGATGACGAAACTACCGAAAATTTGCGTACTTTTGCAGTCGTAAAACGACACTAAAATTCAATGGAAGCATTTACATTCAATACTGCCGAGCTGATATTATTGTCAGCGGCAGGAGTTCTCTTTATCATCCAAGTTATTTATTATCTCGGTTTATACAACCGGATACATTCGCATAACAAAGCTGTACGCAAGGAAGAAACTCATTTCACGCGGGAATTGCCGCCTCTTTCCGTCATTCTTTGCGCACGCAACGAAGCCGACAATCTGCGTAAAGTCCTTCCTGCCATTCTGGAACAGGACTATCCCCAGTTCGAAGTCATTGTAATCAATGACGCTTCCACCGATGAGACAGAGGATGTATTGGGATTCATGGAGGAAAAATACCCTCATCTTTACCATAGTTTTACTCCCGACAGCGCACGTTATATCAGTCATAAGAAATTAGCGCTGACATTAGGTATCAAAGCCAGTAAATATGATTGGCTCGTATTCACGGAAACAAACTGTATACCGGCAAGCAAGGATTGGTTAAAGCTGATGGCACGCAATTTTACATCACAGACACAGGTTGTGTTAGGATATAGCGGGTATGACCGGACAAAAGGATGGTTGCACAAACGTGTCGCTTTCGACACACTCTTCCAGTCATTGCGTTACTTAGGTCTTGCCCTGGCCGGAAAGCCATATATGGGCATCGGACGTAATCTTGCCTACCGGAAAGAATTATTCTTCAAGCAAAAAGGATTTTCAAGCTACCTGAACCTTCAACGCGGAGAAGATGACCTGTTCATCAATCAAATAGCCAACAGCAGTAACACCCGTGTAGAAACGGATTTCAACGCAACCATGCGGATACAGCCTGTCTACCGTTACAAAGACTGGAAAGAAGAAAAGGTCAGTTATATGGCCACCGCACGCTTTTATCATGGGGCACAACGCTACCTATTAGGCTTTGAAACCCTATCACGCCTGTTATTTTACGCCACTTGCATTGCAGGTATCGTATTAGGCATTCTCGATTTCCACTGGTTAGTAGCAGGTATCGCATTATTACTATGGCTGATTCGCTACACGGTGCAAGCCATTGTCATTAACCAAACAGCCAAAGATATGGGCGGCAACCGGAAATATTATTTCTCATTGCCGGTATTCGATATCCTGCAACCGTTGCAGTCGTTGAAGTTCAAGCTCTGTCGTCTATTGCGGGGTAAAGGAGATTTCATGAGAAGATAAACTACTCATATCTCATAGAGTTGGCAGGGTTGATCTTGGTTATCAGATATGAAGGACCTATCAGCATCAGGACAGCAGCCAGCAGTGTGCCGATATTAATCAGCAGGAAAAGGATGATATTGAAAGATACCGGAACCGTATCTACGTAATAAGTCTCCGGATCGAGTTTGAAAATGCCGAACCGGGACTGAAGAATGCAGAACGCCAGACCGATAACATTCCCCCAAAGCATACCTTTGCCTATCAGGAAAACAGCAAACCAAAGGAAAGTTTTGCGGATTGTAAAATTAGTGGCACCCAAAGCTTTTAGGATACCAATCATATTCGTACGTTCGATAATGATAATCAGCAAACCGGAAATCATGGTAAAACCGGCAACACCTATCATCAGAAACAAAATCACCCACACATTCAGATCCAACAAGTCAAGCCATGCAAATATCTGTGTATTCAACTGTTCGATACTGCGCACATAATACGTACCTCCATATTCGTCTTTCCGGTTATCGGTATCGATTGCGATTTCATACGTCGTATCTTCCAGCTTATCATAGTCTTTCAGCTGAAGCTCCACCCCTGTAACCTGCTCCGGCTGCCAACCGTTCAACCGATTCACCAAACTGAGGTCGGTCAATAAAAAAAGATTATCGTATTCGGAGAAATTTGTCTGATAAATTCCGGCAATAGTCAACCTGCGCGCACGGACATCATCCTGAATATAATAGGTATATATCTTATCCCCCAACTTCAACTTCATCTTTGTCGCCAAAGACTTGGAAATAAGTACCTGATTGCTGGAAACCGAATCACTGAAAACAGGAATCTCTCCTTCCACCAGATATTCTTGCAGAAAACGGGGGTCAAACTCCGGACCTACCCCTTTCAGTACCATTCCTTGAAAGGCATCGTCCGTCTTTATCATACCCGGTTTGGTAGAAAAACGCTGTACATGGCTTATCTCCGGATAACCGGCAAGTGCCGACATCATACTATCTCCCACTACAATCGGATGGGTTTCGTAAGAACTGACCGCATCCAGATTAGTTATCTGGATATGCGATCCGAATCCAATGACTTTATTTCTCACTTCACTTTTAAAGCCGATAACGACCGCCACTGCTATAATCATAACAGCCAGTCCGATAGCAATACCCGCCATTGCGATGAGCACTGCAGGACGTGACACCTGTTTTCCGCCATCGCTTTCGCGGTAGATGCGCCGAGCTATGAAAAGTGATAAGGACATAGACTTTTATTCCGTTCTTCCCGGATACGCTTCCAAAGCCTTCTGGAGAACAAAAAGCGCACGGGTTAAATCTTCTTTCTTTAATACATATGCAATACGCACTTCATTGATACCCGAACCCGGAGTTGTGTAGAAACCGGAAGCGGGAGCCATGAACACCGTCTGACCTTCGTATTCGAAATCGGAAAGGCACCATGCACAGAATTTGTCGGAATCATCCACCGGAAGTTTTGCCACTGTATAGAAAGCCCCCATCGGGATGGGCGAATAAACACCCGGAATACGGTTCAACCCGTCAATCAGGCATTTACGACGTTCCACATACTCGTCATACGTCTCGCGTGAGTATTCTTCGGGAGCATCCAAAGAAGCCTCAGCGGCAATCTGACCAATCAACGGAGGACTCAGACGAGCCTGACAGAACTTCATGACAGCATCACGTATCTCTTTATTTTTGGTAATCAGCGCACCGATACGGATACCGCATTCCGAATAACGCTTTGATACGGAGTCAATCAGTACCACATTATTCTCGATACCTTCCAGATGGCAAGCGGAGATATAAGGAGAACCGGTGTATATGAATTCGCGATATACCTCATCGGAGAAAAGGAATAAGTCATATTTCTTCACCAAATCACGAATCTGATTCATTTCACGACGTGTATAGAGATATCCGGTCGGGTTGTTCGGATTACAAATCAGGATTGCTTTCGTACGTTCATTTATCAACTCTTCGAACTTCTCGACTTTGGGAAGTGAGAAACCTTCTTCGATGGTTGTGGCAATCGTACGAATCTTCGCGCCTGCAGAAATAGCAAACGCCATATAGTTAGCATATGCCGGCTCCGGAACGATAATCTCATCACCCGGATTCAGACAGGAAAGGAAAGAGAAAAGCACCGCTTCCGAACCTCCTGAGGTAATGATTATATCGTCTGCTGTAAGATTGATATTGAACTTGGCATAATATCCCACTAGTTTCTCGCGATAACTACGATAACCTGCACTAGGACTATACTCCAGCACTTTACGGTCAATATTGCGTATCGCATCAATCGCGGCCTGAGGAGTGGGCAGGTCAGGCTGTCCGATATTCAGGTGAAACACATGGACTCCCCGTTGCTTGGCAGCGTCTGCCAAAGGAGCCAGTTTTCTGATAGGAGATGCAGGCATCTCGTTTCCGCGAATGGATATGGTTGGCATAATTTTAACTACAAATTACTTAATTACTATTTACTTTATCTACTTGGAGCTGCAAATGTACGCAATAATTTGAATACAGAGACATAAAAACTTTAAAAACCTTAGCAAGGTTAAAATCGTTATGGGATTTTGAAAAGAAAGCTATACATTTGTCACACAGAAAACTTAAAACAATACCATAATGACCATACACCTTATCTCATTCGCGTCACTGCTTCATAAACAAGTCTCATTGCGTAGTTCACACGAAGCGATTTTGAGTGAACTTGAAAAATACTACACTGTAAAATTCGTCGATTATCAAGATATGAATAAACTGAGCAGTGATGATTTCAAGATTATTTTTATCGCTACCGGCGGAGTGGAACGGCTGGTCATCCAACACTTCGAAAGCCTTCCCCGCCCCGCCATTTTACTGGCAGACGGTATGCAGAACTCGCTGGCTGCGGCTTTGGAGATCTCCACATGGTTACGGGGACGCGGCATGAAAAGTGAAATCCTGCACGGGGAATTACCGGTCATCATCCAGCGTATCCATACACTTTACAATAATTTCCAGGCACAACGTTCTTTATTCGGCAAGCGTATCGGAGTCATCGGAACTCCTTCTTCATGGCTGGTTGCCAGCAATGTTGACTATCTTTTGGCAAAACGTCGCTGGGGTATTGAATATATGGATATTCCATTGGAACGGATTTATGAACATTTCCAACAAATAACGGATGATGAAGTAGGCGCCTCCTGTGCCGCAGTCGCTTCACAGGCTCTTGCCTGTCGTGAAGGCACTCCCGAAGATTTAATCAAAGCGATGCGATTATACCGGGCTATCAAGAAGGTATGCGAGGAAGAACGGTTGGAAGCTTTGACTTTAAGTTGCTTCAAACTGATTGAACAAATCGACACTACCGGCTGTCTGGCATTATCCTTACTTAATGATGATGGAATCATGGCGGGTTGCGAAGGCGACTTGCAATCTATCTTCACCTTGCTGGCTGTTAAAGCGCTCACCAAAAAGGACGGATTCATGGCAAATCCCTCTATGATCAATTCACGCACCAACGAACTTATTTTAGCTCATTGCACCGTCGGTCTCAAACAGGCGGAAAGATATATCATCCGCAACCATTTTGAAACGGAAAAGGGGATCGCCATTCAGGGGTTGCTTCCCACCGGAGACGTGACTATCGTCAAATGTGGTGGCGAATGCCTCGACGAATATTATCTGTCTACGGGAACGTTATCCGAAAATACAAATTATATCAATATGTGCCGCACACAGGTACGCATACGGATGAATACTCCTGCCGAGTATTTCTTAAAAAATCCGTTGGGAAATCATCATATTCTCATTCATGGGAACTTTGAGGATACATTGAATGAGTTCTTTCAGGCAAATGCTTGCAAGAGGACGGAATAAAGACATTTATAAAAAACGACGGACTACATAGTCCGTCGCATTTAAAGAGACTTAGCAAGGTTATATCTAATCTTAAATATAAAACTTTCATTTCAAATAACTGATATCAGGCAAATATCCTAGTCTACGTTGTAATTGCGCTTCGTAAAGAGACCACGGAGTTACAGTTTTTCCATGATCTTGATCTATTTTAACCTGAGAAGCAACAAACTGTACATCCGCCCCATGAAAACCTACAATCGTAGGCGGAAGAAATTTCCAATCACGTTCTTCATTCCACCACTTCCATTCAACAGCCTCTCCCGGAAGTACATAAGTAGCTTTAAAGTTCCAAAGAGTAAGATCATCCAAATGGTTGGGTAACTGATCGGTAGCCCCTCCTTGATGAAATTGTATGAATCCTCCCGAACAACCGTCAATCAAGGTAGCACGTGGCTGCGTGGCATGAGATTCGAAATTAGTATCCCTTCCCCAAATGCAATTCTTGATAACCGTACCTAAGGAATGCTTACTGACCCCGACTGCGTGCCATTGTCCGGCATCCTTCATTGTAGAAGATTCTCCCTCATCCACCACATCCGCTATTAACACACGGGAAGATCCTGACGTATGCACAGCGCAATGTCCACGATTCCCCCCTATGCGAATATCATAGGCAGATACATTGGCACATTCCGTAAATGTTACAGATTCACTCACACTATAAAAATCGACTCTACGTACCCATGAATTAGCTATACGATGAAAGTTTATCGGTTTATAGGCAGAATTTATAGCCCACTGGTCATGAATGAATTCTTTAGGAGCATTTCCATAAAAACTCATATCTTCTATACCAATATTTTCATAATAGTTATAACGGCAGAGTTTCCATTTCCACTTTTTCTCCACTCCGTATAAGAGTGGTTCAAAGAAAGTGACCTTATTCCCCCGAACAGACTTTACCTGATGAATATCATACACTTGCACCCCCTTATTTCTAAGTTGTGTCATTTGCGCAGATACCGCATACGGTTTCAACTCCTGTGCTATCAGTTCCGGTGAGTTATCTTCCAATTTCAAACATACCCAATCACCGGCAGAAAGTCCACTGGCAGAAGCCACTTCTATCGAGAAACTTCCTTTAACCGCATCCCCGGCGATGTCAGACAATTCCGGAGTAAACCCACTCCAATGTTTAAATTCAATCATTGGTCCCGCATAGTCCAGTCCCTCCAAAGGCTGATAAGGTGCTTTCATCACGATAGAGGTTTTAGCCCTTCCGGCTCCTTTCAGAACCAGATTTCCAGCCCTGATTTGCATTGTTTCCGACTTTCCGTCAACTTTATCATTTTCATCATACAAAACAAACTCACCTTCCGGAAAATAAATAATCGCCCTGGCATTCGGATTATGATTAATTCCAATTTCCTCCAATACTCTCATAAAAGCCGCCCGATCCGATTTGTCATCATCGGGAACAGCCCCATATTTCGTTATATCATATTTCTTATAACCTAGAGTCCAAATATCCGGCGGAGCCATTTCTCCACGTTTGTATCCGGCGTATGAAAAATCCAATAACACATTCCGCTCACTTCGATATACAAAATCCTGCCAAGCCTGGCAAGTATTTTCTTCCTCTTGCTCTTTCTCCGGTTCTTGTGTCTCTTCACTATATTCGTCGGACGATTGGCAAGATATCATTCCCCCCATCAATAAAAAGAAGAGCAAATATTTTACATTCATAGGACCATCATTTATTTAGAGTTAACAGGAACCAATATCAAGGAACGCAAACGGAAAAGTTCATCTCCTTTGATATCACCAGCCTTTACACGAATATCCAAATCTCCGGCAGGTAATGTAATTTGTCCGATATGTTCACGAATAAAGTCTCCCTGCGAAACAACATGAGTCATTTTCTGATTTGCAAAATGTATTTCATATTCTCCGGCTCCTCCTAAAGTTTCTTTTTTTAATTCCTTACCGGCATCACCCTCTATCAGTTCACTCTTTTTACGTTCAGGAGCAGCATAACGCACATACACATCATAAACGGTTTCTTTCGCTAAACGAGCTTTCCAAAGCACGGCGTCTTTGAGTTCTCTCCAGTTCTGCACATAAGAGAAACGCTCCGCCTCACTGCCATACCGTAGCCCTCCTTCCAACTGTGCATCGAACGTGCGTAATGTTTCAGTCATATCTCCGTTCAATAAACGACGATCACCCACCATCGGCTCTCCGTCACAGACTACTGCAATGACCGTATCTATACTATCCGGACATTCACGAGGAACTGCCAAACACACATCTTTTCCCTTACTCTCCCACGAAAGTTCTTTTGAAGGATCCGACAGCAACCAAGCCTTTTTCACCGGATTTTTCAATCCGCCGACTAACAACCGGCCCTCATGCGGCCATTGAAATATATGCAAATAAAGCGTGTCACCTTTACAAGTCGACTCTCCCCAAGATTGTACCGTCAACGGTGTCCGTTGTGTTCCCCGAATTGACTCTTCGCCATTAATTTTCCACCACCGGGCAATTCCTTGCAAAATTCGTCTGTCCGGCACATCGATACCACCATTCCCTTTAGGTCCCACATTCATTAGAATATTTCCGCCACGAGCTGCTGCTTTTACCAATAAACGTACGAAGTGAGCATCGGATTTATAGACTGTATCGTTAGCATTATAGGCAAATGAATTATTCGTGGTAGGGATTCCTTCCCAATAACGAGGCATTACATGAAACTCAGCCGGTCTGTCGGAAGTACTCGCATAATCCGCACAAGCCTCAACAGCCCTTCCATTAATCACCACATTAGGAGCTAACCGACGTACAGCCGCAACAATACGCAAGTTTTCCTCTTCCGGTAATTTATGCGGAGTATCAAACCAGATCAAATCCGGGCGGTATTTCCTAATAAGTTCCTCCAACTGAGGTATTGCTTTACCACACACATATTTTCGGGCATACTCTTTCAGAAATAGAGAATCTTTCTTCCACCAGTCTCTGCCATTCAATAACAGATCCCCACCGGGATTCCTATAATCCCAATCATTACCCGGTGCATCTTTTTCTCCCCAATCAAAGGCCTGAGAATAATACAAACCAAACTTTAATCCTGCTTTCCGGCACTCTCTTTCCAATTCACGTATCGGATCTCTACCAAACGGAGTCGCCTTGACTATATTATAATCACTTACCTCCGAATCATACATGGCAAAACCATCATGATGTTTGGCTGTGATCACCAAATACCCCATTCCGGCATCCTTTGCCAACTTTACCCATTCTTTCGCACTAAATTGCTGTGGATTAAAAGTACCTGCCACTTTTTCCCGATATTCCGCAATCGGTATTTTTGCCATACGCTGAATATGTTCGCCATATCCTTGATAGCGTATGCCATTCCAAGTACCACTCAGAGAAGAATAAACACCCCAATGAATAAACATCCCAAAACGCACTTCATCAAACCATTTCATTCTTTGATCCAACTCTTCCTTTTGGGGAATCAACGACTCCAAAGTAGGAATAGGATAACATTTCTGTGCCACAAGGGTAGATGGAAAAGAGAACAGTAAGCTACCTGCACACAAAAAGGCAGCTATACTGTTCATTATCGATTTCATAGACAACATAGACTAGAATCTTTGATTTTACAATGATGAGCCCGTACAATCAATAGAGAAAGCTGATATTTTATTCTCTACCAATTCCATACTTTCAGTTGTCTTATACCAATAAATTGCTCCATCCTCTGCCGTAATCCTAAAGACCTTCCCTTTACTCATACTTTGCGCAGGCACTACTGCACGGAACACATTTCCTTCAACAGGTTGCATGGTAATATATTCCGCTGCCTCAGAAGCCTTTACTATAGCCGTTTGTTCGGTCAAATTCACTGTAGCTGTTCTTTTTGCACAAATATCTACATTTTTAATAACTTCTCCTTCCGGCAAAATCACTTCAGCTTCTACCAATGCTAATTTATGCACAAATGATAAAGTTATCGACTCGTCGTCTACACTGGCAATCTCGTTCTTTGCCAATAAAAGATCGCTTTGGTTATAGCCATCTTTCGATTGGTCTTGAGATACGGAAAAATCAAAACTTGTTCCTTCCAAATCAGCATTATATGGGTAATAAGCATAAAAATTCAACTCACTGCCATCAATCGGAAAAGTGATAGAATATTCAGCAACCCATTTTCCATTATCTGCAGTATAATGATAATCAAGATTATCATGTAAGACTTCTGTAGCCCCACGCTTCAATCCATAGATTCCAACATGATCACCATCCTCAAAAGATGTTTTCTTATCTATTGTTACCGTACGGGTTTGAGAAATACCCAAATCAAATATAATTTCTTTTTCCGACTGAGAGAACGCTTCATCCATGATATTCTCCTGACTACAAGAAGCGAATAAAGCAGCGAACACCATGGTTGCTCCCATTAATATATATTGTTTTTTCATATTGGCATTGTTTTAATTATGGTTAGTTTTTCTTTTTAAGCACAACATCATCCAAATAGAATTCAACGCCCCCAGTTGTCGGGTAAAATCCTATGTAAAAATCAGCTAAAGCTTTCGGAGTTGATTCATAGATATATTCCTCTGTATAAGAGTAAGGGTCTTTTAATAGTTTAGAAAAATTAAAATCTAATGAATAAGTTCCATAAATATCAGAAAGAGTAAACTCAACATATCCGGCATAAGGGTTAGCTCCTGGAATTTTCTCGTTTGCCATAAAAACATTAGTAGCACGTCCTCCAGTCGTAGCATCATTAGTCTTAATGTAGCATCTCACTTTTTTGCCCTTTGTTCCTTTTGCATTAAATTGCAATGAATATACTTGGGGGTTAGCATTCTTCATACGATAAGTTACCACCTGCCCATACCAGCTTCCTGCACCTTGACCAAAACTACTTCCATGAATTACGTTCCTACCCTTTATTTCATCATATTCAACGACAGCAGTTCCGTCTCCGTATTTGGTCTGAAACCACCACGTTCCTTCAGCTTCTTTCATCGGGTCAGCACTTTTTCCAACGTCTCCCACCGGCAATTCCTCAATAGAATTTTGTATCCAATTCTCAGCCGCACTTCCTTCATTCGTACTTCCCGATTCCCAATCTTCTATCGGTTCACTTTCCGTCTTCACTTCTATTTTATCCAAATCAACCCTCACCGCACAAATATACCGCATTCCCTGTTTTAATAAGTCTGTACCTTCCGATAGATTCCAGTTAAACGTACGGTTCATATTAGGCAATTTAATTTCCGCTTCATATCCTTCGGTAGAAGCAGCAGGAAGCACTTGTGCAGACGCTCCATTCTCATCCGTCAAAGTCACAAACTCTATCGTCTTCACTTCTGTTGCCGGTTCAAATGTCCCGGACAACAGATTGAATTCCGCTTTCGTTTTCATTCCTGCTACCTTAATGACAGATTCAGTCAAATACTCATCTTTTACCCCATCTCCAGCTTTTAATTGAAACACAATCTGAGATAAAACGGGACGAAGCTGTAACGTTGTCTTTTTGTTATCCTTACTTAATCCCTTACCATTACCTGCATAAAGAAAACTGAAATTGGAACTGGTCTTCTGGTTAGCAACATTCATCGGATAAAGATTATCCGTCAAATTGTCTTTACGTGGATAATAAGCAATAATATCCACTTTACTGCCATCTTCCGGATAATATATCACATCCTCCATAACAGCCGGAGTGAAATATCCTTCCGGCATTACTGTTGTCTGATATTTCACATTACAATAGGGTTCAATACACTCTACCGTATTCTCTTTCAACATATAAATACCGACCGTTTTTCCCGATTTCCACTGTTCTCCGGCATCCTCCGGATTGAAAGTATATGCTTTTCCCATTAATACTATCGGTGTTTGTGATACTTGTTCGTCTCCTGAATTATCATCGCTACAGGCACCGAGTACAAATGCCATTGTTGATAGCATTACGGCATTAAACAAATAGTTTTTCATATTGTATCTCATTTATTTTCGTTAATTTATAAATTCACAGTCACTGTCTTCCCACAGAAAGCCCCTTGAGGCATTTGTATCGGAATACGTTTACCATTGTAAGTCACTATTATTTCTTTCAAATCCGGATTCATTGTAGCGTCAGTTACGGAAATCCGTCCTCCTACCCCATCCTTCTCAATCAATACCGTACATGGGGCAGACACCATAAGTTCCGCATCATTTACTTTCAAAGTTGCCCCTGCCTGATAAAAAACAGTTCCTAGCGTATTACCGTCTTTAGTTCCGGCAGCCTGAACCAATGTATCATTGCGAAGAACCTCAAATGGTAATTCCGTAGCAGGCACTCCATCACCTGCATAGACTACATAACCATAAGTATCATCAACCGGAGTTTGGGAATGATCTACCCATAAACGAAGAATATTCACTTGTGCCGGCAAATCCTTTTTATTACTGTTCGAACGGTTACGTTTCGCCCATTCCGTCTTTTTTGTCTCATACATAAAAGAGGCATTCTTGGTATACTCCGGCAACACCGTATAAGCAAACTTACCTTGCTGCATTACCCATACCGGCTTGCCTCCGACAAAAAACGACCATTTCCCCTTACCTACCGGAATCTGCTTTCCGTTTTGCATAGCCACTACCTGGCTCTCATGCAAAGTCTGATCAATTGTAGTACGAATATTTCCTTCCAATTGAGGATGTTGATTAGTGATACCGGCTCCCAGTGCCAACATATAATCACCAAACATGAAATATGATTTATAAGCTTTCACACCATAAAGAACCTCATTCTTCGCAGAACTTCCCTTATCATTGACCCCTTCTTTTTCTGCAGCATTCATCTTTTCAAAAAGATACCCCGCCACAGCATTCACACCACCACTAGTAGCCGCCCCGGCAAAGTTATGCTTGCTACAATATCCACGCCAGTTAGTTGTCGGCACAAGTTTTTCCATGCCTTCACGAGCTGTGACTCCGGGAGTTGCCGTCACATCCCATGCCCCTATAACCGTTGTATATTCATTTCCTTTCCTCTGAAATAGAGTCATACCATCCGTCGGATAAAAATTATATTCATCAGCGAAGTTGATTGCACTCTCCAAACCGTCACAACGGACAGAAGCCATATTCACCAGAATATGATAGCGTTCGTTCTTCTTTATCAACTTGTCATTATTAAAAAACCAACGGGTACCATTATACAATCCATCTGCATATCCATTCATTTTCAATTGATGTTTTTCCGCATCCTTTTGAAAATTTCTCAGTTCCTCACGTTGCTTACTGTCAAAGGAATCAAGCCAATCCTTCAATAACTTACGGACCATCAATAAAGTACGTATATCTTTGTCCGCCGGATTATATTGTGCCGTAGCACGATCCAAATAAGGTAATGTATAGCCTTTATAGTAGAACCAACTGCTTCCACGAAAGAAATTAAATAAGGTCTCCACATTCTGTTTACTCAACTTACGCTCCCACGGAGTATTTTTCAACGCTGTGAGCACGTCAAGCGCATAAATATTTCCATCAATCGGATACCCCCAAACGAGACACTGCATACCATGCCCCCATCCGGCACCATCCGCCGTACAACCTTCAGTCCAAAATGCATCCTTATATGTATTCTGAGATGTGTAGTCGATTCCTCTCTGTGCCACCTCACCCAAAACATCAATCATCGGAATAGATTTATACATTACTGCAACAGGAAGCAAAGAACGATAAGCCAGCGCATTTCCACCTACCCACCACACATGATTACGGAAACGATTGATACTAACCACATTCTTATCCGTCTCATCATCTCGTAACGGCTGTGTCCATGCTTGTAGTCCTAATACTTTCAACATATCACAGGCCGCTATCAACTCTGCATCCTTACTTTTTCCTTTTTCCACAGCCTCCATTTGCTTAAAGAAACAGAAATAAGTATTTACAGCGGCAGTAGGAATGGCAAAACAAGACGCATGGAAACGATGTACGCGGTTACTTCGGCTCACTTCCAAATTCCCATAATACAATATGGCCTTCTGACATTTTTTGAAAACTTCTTTATCCAAAGAAACTCCCATACGGTCTGCACGGAATTCTTCTGCAATTTTCCATATACGATTGAATGCTTCCGTAAGAAAAAGGCCTATCTTTTCCTGGTTTTTACTCTCCATGATCCCCTTTTCCGTTTCCGCCAAATCTGTAAATATCCCGGTATCCTCCCATTTATTCAGAATTTCAGAAACCAACAGGTTCTTGGGCAATGAATAAGCCCGGTATCCATGTCCGGAATAATATTCACGATATTCCTTTATGGCCTTTTCTTTCTTGCTGTCTTTAATCTGCTGTCCTTCCTCATAATAACGATGATAATTGTCGAATGCCCAAATTCTTTCGGCATTCTGCGCGGAAGCAGACAATGCAATCCAAAAAGACACGATGACATATAAACATCTCTTTTTCATCATTCCACTCTTTCCTTTACTGTTATTTTCATCTCTTTTACAGCACTCTCAGAATTCCACATATTCGTGTTCGAAGCCACAAACGTAACCGTATACTCACCCGGAGACTTATATATATAACTATAAGAAGGCGATTTCATATCCAAAGCTTTAATCGGTTCGCCTTGGTCGGGAGCAACTGATGCCGCATCCATCTGCTGACTAATAGCCCACACGTCAATCTCTTCATTTTGCGTTTCTTTGGGTTGGAACAATAGCTTTGAGTCATCCGCACCATAATTCTTCTGTGTCTTCCCCTTCAAATAAACATAATTGAAACCAAACTCTTTAGAAGGATTCGTCATTGTAATAATGCTACCTTCCACTTCCTTTACCAAAGTCAGAGGCTGAACATCTATACGGGGCTGGTCTTTATTCAGTTCAGGAGCTTCCAGAGTTTCATAACGGAATGCCAGAAAAAACTTTTTATCTTTATAAGTAGAAAAATCAGCCTCATCCGAAACGGTTTCAGCACGTACATTGCTGCCGGTACATGTAGGCACTTTCAACTGTCCTTCTTCCGTACCAGACAATTCTACCCAAGTAGCTTTATTAATTCCATCGGCTGTATAAGCTCCATTAAAATTCTCTGAAATATAAATATGTATACTAGCCCTGTTTTGATATGGAGGCTCGGTATATTGCTGTTTGATGGTATAAGACAGTTTCATAGATTCCACTTCCACCTTCAAACGATCTTTATTGGCATATTTTTTCCCATCTTCACCCGAATAGAAAACAATATAATCCGGATTTCCACTAAAATCAAAGACTACTTCATCTCCAACATATACTTCCTGTGCATTATTACGAAGATTCACATCAAAATCAATATCATCCACCTTATCGGGATCACAGGAGACGAACAGTCCCCCTGCCATTAATAACAACGAATATAAAAATCTCTTATTCATAGTTTCATTCTGTTACAAAGTTTATATTACCAGTTTTCATTCTGCCCACAAGTGGGATTTGTATTCAATTCAGCCTGCGGTATAGGCAGATACAAATGTTTGTCCGCAATATTGATACCCGGCACCGCCTTCACACTAGACAGACTATAACCGATTGTACTCCCATGCTCATCTATAGACTGATCTTTCAACATCCGGATACGGTCAAGATAATACTGTTTTCCCCATCGGCGTAACTCCATGTGGCGTGGTACTTCAAAACAAAGCTCTCTAGTACGCTCCTCGCGAATGAACTCCCTGAACTCTTCTTGTCCTGAGAAATCACTTAAACTGACTTTATCCACTCCGGCACGACTACGCACTTCATTCACTGCATCAATAGCCTCTTGTGTAGGTCCTCCTTCAAATTCATTGGCACACTCGGCAATCATCAATAAGACATCCGCATAACGCATGATAGGAAAATTGATGGAAGAACAATTACGTGCCCACGGACGGATAGGATCATATTCCGCCCTCCATTTTCCCGGATTACCATCTGTCTTATTCTTCTTTTCTTGTTCAGTGTACATCACTTTCCTTACCTTATTATTTACCGTTTCATATTTATAATCACCGAAATTCCACCATTTACGCGTATCCTTCTCTTCATACATCTTGAAAAGGATTCGTGTACCATCATACCAAGCATAAGCAAAAGGATAGTCCGGATCGGTCAGATTCCCCTGACTGATTCCCAAATACAAACCGACACGTCCGGTTTCGTTCGTTTTATCCAGCCCGTTGCCATAGAATTCCACTTCAAACATACTTTCCCGGTAAGTCAAATCATATTTATTCGAGCACATATTGATAAACATAGCCCGGTAACCGTTCACACCATCTTCCTCCTTATAAAGTTGATGCAAATTGCTTTTCTTTACCTCACGTGCCCATGTCAAAGCCTCCTCCCAAGTATCAGCTTCTACCGGATAACCGGCCTGCCACATATAAGCACGTGCCAACAAAGCTTGTACGGTAGTCTTCGAGATACGTCCCGGAGCATTCAATTCATCAGCAGGACGGCATACCTTCTCCGCATCCAGCAAATCTTGAATGATTTGCTTATAAATTTCCGTTTGCGGAGACTTTTTCAGTTGCTGATGAGATAAATCACGCACAACTTCAAGCCGCAACGGCACATCTCCCCAAAAAGCGACCAGATTCATATAGAAAAGAGCTCTCAATGCTTTTGCTTCACCAATAAACATAGACTTCATTTGCTCTCCACCACACTCTTCATCCGTACGAATAGAAATAGCGGCAATATAATCGTTGGCACGATTGATTCCTTCATATAAATCCTGCCATGCACGCTCTATTTTAGAATCGGTATTATTAAAATTATAATTGGACACTTGTATGTAATCCTTGCCATACTCACGGTTGTAGACCAATATATCCGTTCCGGCGTCCAGGTCCCCCCAAAGATTGCAGGCATAAGTTCCTTCCGCACCGAGTTTATCGTAAATACCTGTCAGTCCTGCCATACAACTGACTTCATCATGGTAAAGGTTCTTCTCATCCAAACTACCGTATATATCCGTTTCCAGAAAATCACAGGATGAAAAGGTCAACATTGCCAAACCGACTATATAAATTATATTTTTCATAATGTTCATTTTTACTATCTATTATTTTACAAACCAAGCTTTATGCCGAACGTATAAGACGTAGTTTTCGGATAAGCAGAATAATCAAACCCACGCGTCAAAGCAGAGTTACGAGTAGATACTTCCGGATCATATCCGGTGTATTTAGTCCAAGTCCATAGATTCTGCCCACTGACATATAACCGTAATGAGCTAATTCCTATACGTTTGATCAGTTTCACCGGAAAATTATACCCCAATTGTACATTCTTCAGGCGTAGGAAAGACGCATCTTCCACCACCCGGCTAGTATTCAGATTGGTAAGATTACGATTGACCGCACACAAATAATTGGTATAATTACCCTCCGTATATGTTCCATCACCATTATCCACTCTAGGCGTCCAGTGATTCATAGCCGAAGCCAGTTGATTAGTATGCTGTCCGCGCAAATCCTCCAGTTTAGCACGGTTATAGTTAATCACATCATTACCGTACGACCATTGAAAGAATATGCTTAAGTCAAATCCCTTATAAGAGAAGTTATTTGTAAAACCTCCGGTATGGATAGGCAAACCATGTCCGATCACAGTCTGGTCTTCCGCCGTCACCTTACCATCTCCATTGATATCACGCAACTTCATATCTCCCGGCTGTATCGTATTACGTTCCTGTGTATTATTAGGGATACCGTTTTTCAAAACAAAGACTCCCGGAGACACTTCATTGAAATCTTCATACTGATAAACGCCATCATACACATAACCATACATTTCCGAGAGCGGATGTCCCACACGGGCAATATACAAATTATCAATAGTAGGATATTGAATGCCCGATACCAGAAAATCCTGATCTCCTGAAAGCCCCGTAATCTTGCTCTTATTGAAAGATATATTGAAATTGGTAGTCCATTTAAAACGTCCTCTTTCTCCGGCAAAGTTTACAGTATTAAGAGATATTTCCAATCCACGGTTACGGATACTTCCTATGTTTTGCTGTATTTTATCAAAACCGATGGACAAAGGAACATCCGCATTCAGAAGCAAATCCTTAGTCTCTTTATTATAAATGTCAATCTCACCACTGATACGATTATTGAACAAGCCAAAATCAAGCCCTATATTTGTCTGGTAAGTTGTCTCCCATTTCATTTCTTTATTCGGCATTTGAGAAATATATATAGCTGGATTCTCTATCGAGTTATTAAACGCATAATTCTGGTCTCCCGAATATAATAATTGTGACGGATAATTACGATAAGTATTACAATTACCGGTAGCTCCCCATCCGGCTCTCAGTTTCAGGTTAGACAACCATTTACGAGCCGGCTCCATAAATGCTTCTTCTGAAATACGCCATCCGAACGAGCCGGAAGGGAAATAGCCCCATTTATGATAAGGGAAACGAGATGTTCCGTCGGCACGGATAGTGGCAGTCAACAAGTAACGTGATTTCCAGTCATAGTTGAAACGCGCAAAATAAGAGGCCATCTTATCATCAAAGTTAGTAGAGTTCAGCTTATCAGGCGTACCGTTAGAAATTCCCCAAAAGCCAAGCGCATCCCAAGGTACCATAGAAGAACTGGCTCCCAACACGGAAGTCGTACGGCTGTTCAATGAACCTCCCAGCAAGGCAGTAATATTATGTCCCCGGAACTTCTTCCGATAAGTCAAAGTATACTCATTAGACCAACCGTCCCATTCCCGATAACTAAAGTTACCGTTTGAATGTTTGGCTGAATAACGCGGATCTCCCCAATAAGTATCCGCATTATTAAAAGTCTCACTGCGGTCCGTACGCCAATTATAAGCAAACGTTGCCCTGAAAGTCAGGTTCTTAGCAATATCCCAATTCAAATAAGCATTCATACTCAACTGACGGCTACGTGTTTTTGAGTAGGTATTCTCAATAGTCTTGACCGGATTATATGGATAATTCGGATTGTCCTGCAACAATTTATCCTCCGCATCTTCCGAATCCGAATAAAAAATAGGGCGATAGGCCAACACTTGATATAGGAAATACTGAGTTGAACCTCCCCCTCCTTGCGAAGGAGCAGATCCCTTGGAGGTATTATTAGAGAAATTAAACGTGACCCCAGCCTTTACTTTCTTAGATATCTGCTGGTCAAGTGTCATGCGCGCTTTCAAACTCTCATAAGACGAGTTAACTATAATTCCCTGCTGATTATAGTAAGAAATGCTGGAACTATATTTGGTATTTTTCGTTCCTCCTACCAGTGACAAATGATGGTTGGTCATCGGAGCAGCACGGAACACTTCATCTTGCCAATCAGTTGAAGGAAGATTTGCATAGTCTCCCAATACCCGGTTACGTCCCAATGCCTCATCATATCTGTAATAAGTCTTTGCCATCTCCGAAGAGCTCAGTATTTCCTGCTGTAAAGCGACAAACTCCTGTCCTCCCAGCAAATTCAGGAAATCCGGTTTTGCCTGATATGTAATATAGCCGTCATAAGTAACACGTGGAGCACTTTCCATACCCCGTTTAGTTGTGATAATAATCACTCCGTTTGCTCCACGCGCACCATAAATAGCAGTGGCGGATGCATCCTTCAATACATCTATCGACTCTATATCATTGGGATTCAATGCAGCCGGATTGGCGTCTTCGGTAGCAAATCCGTCAATTACGTACAAAGGAGTACCATCCGACGTGTCAGAGATCGTATTACTACCTCGAATCACAATGTTCGCTTCCGCGCCCGGCTGTCCGTCACTGGTAACCACTTGCACACCGGCTACCCGACCTCCTAAAGCCTGGTCAAAAGACAAAACCTGGCTTTTGTTCAGTTCACCCATATCCACTTTGGCAACAGATCCCGTCAGATCACTTTTTTTCACTGTAGCATATCCTACAGCCACCACTTCATCCAAAGTAATCCCGTCTTCCTTCAATACGATATTCAATGTTTTCTTGTTTCCTACGGTTACTTCCTTAGTCGCATAACCGATAAACGAAACTACAAGTACGGAAGATTGTTTCGGAACAGAGATTTTAAACATACCGTTCACATCTGTAATCGTTCCCGTCTTTCCTCCTTTTAACATCACATTTGCTCCAATGACAGGCTCATTAGCCTCATCCATCACCTTGCCGCTAACAGATATCTGTGCATAGCTAAAGGTGAACGAGCAAAGCATTAGCAACAATAAGCTGATACGCTTCGATAATTGTCCATTTTTCATAATATAACTTGATTAAATTATTAATTAACTGTTTCTGAATTGGTATTCTTCTCTAAATCACGTTTACGGTTCAAAGCCTCTAGAAAATAATAATCCGCATAATTCAACGGAACATCTATTTCCGCTTCATGCGGGATACTTCCTACGGAATGCATCAAAATAAAATGACCGTTCTCTCCTACTTTTGCCCGATAAGCAGATGTAGTTAACGCGGCAAGTATCTTATCGGCAGTCTTCTTATATTTAGGATTAGGCAGATAAGTGCTTAATTCATAAAGAGCCGAAGCCGTTATGGCGGCCGCCGAAACATCCCGGGGTTCATTAGGAATATTCAATGCATCATAATCCCAAAACGGAATCAAGTCCGATGGCATATTCTTATTAGTAAAAATGAAATCATAAATGTTGGAAGCCTGTTCCCAATATTCCGGTTTTCTCGTATAACGATAACAAACGGTGTATCCATAAATAGCCCATGCCTGTCCACGTGCCCATGCCGATTCATCCGCATAACCTTGTGCGGTCTGTTTGCCACGTACCATACCGGTTTCCGGATCATAATCTACCACATGATAACTACTATAGTCTGCACGAAAGTGATTTTTTAATGTCCGGTCGGCATGGCTGACCGCTATATTATAATAGGTAGAATCACCGGACAAACGTGTAGCCTCAAAAAGCAACTCCAGATTCATCATATTATCTATAATCACCGGACATTTCCATCCCCTTTCCGCTTGCCAGCCTTTGTCCGCATCCCACGACTGGATAACACCTGCGTTCGGACGAAAACGAGTAGAAAGCGATTGCGCCGACTGCATGATTACGGAACGATAATCCTTATCTGCAAAACGCATTCCGTTAAGGTAGCTGCATCCTGCCATAAATCCTACATCATGGTGCCAGGTAAGATATTGTACAGAGTCTAAGACCTCAGTATACTTCTCCGCCAGTTTCTCCCATTTATCATCTCCTGTCAATTGATACATATACCACAAACTACCTGGGAAAAATCCACTTGTCCAATCATCATAAGGGACATAAACCACCTCACCATTTTTATCCAATGTTCTCGGATTTAAGATATGCCCGCTCTTTTCTATCTGATCTGTCATTAACGAGTATTGCGATACCGCATTCGTTATGTTATCAGCGACTATATCACCAACAGTCGTGTTCTTCGAAGTGCATCCTGTCATCATCAGGACAATCATTCCCATAAAAGTTAAAAAGGAGCCTTTCATATACGGTTCGTTTTCTATTTATTTTTTAATGATGATGCAAATATAAAGGCGGTTGTCCAATAGTTACCGAGCCATACATACAAGATATATACATTGTACGTACAACAACACAAGAAACCGGCAATGTACTTACAGCTCATATATTATGTACTCATACTACAGTTATATTTCAATAGAAAAACGTATATTTGCGTTACGAATTTTAGTATCCTGATATCTATGATTATCAAAAGACACCTCCTTTTTATCTGTTTTCTTATTGTCTGCATCATAAAAGGACAAGCTCAAGATATTACCTTCGGTCATCTGACCACCAATGAAGGACTTTCCAATAATGCGGTCATGACGATGTACCAAGACGAACGGGGATTTATATGGATCGGAACCAGAAATGGAGCCAATCTCTATAACGGAAATGAATTTAAAGTATATAAATTCCGAAAGAACAGTTCCAATAGTTTAATTTACAATAATATCAATCATATTACCGGAAATAAAAAGGGGGAAGTTTACTTCATGACACCCAAAGGAATATCCGCTCTCAATATCAGAAAAGACACATTTACAACATTAATACAAAAAGAAATACGGGCTATGTTCTATCATGAACAATTATATGCAGCCCACAGTAACAGTATCTATATATACGATGGCAAACAATTCAGCCTTTATTATGAATTGCCTCAGAAAAGCAAAATTACAGCACTGCACGTCAACGACAATCAAATCTTGATCGGCACAGAAAATCAAGGCTTGTTCAGTTTGAACCGCCACCACCAATTATCTCATCCCATTTCTAAGGGGAATATCTCAACCATTTTTCAAGACTCGTCCGGAAAATACTGGATCGGAAGCTGGGAAGAAGGTCTTTTCATGATGAATGGAGAAACAATCAGCAATTTCCGGCACGAAGAGAAAAACCCGTCCAGCATCAGTTCCAATTTTATCCGCTGTTGCAGTGAAGACAAACAGGGTAATTTATGGATAGGAACCTTTAATGGCCTTAATATGTTCCACCCTTCCAGCCAGACATTCACACGTTACCAGAAACGTGAGAACGGCTTGAGCCATTCGTCCGTCTGGAGCATTCTCTGTGACCATCAAGGAAGTATATGGGTAGGGACTTATTTTGGCGGAGTAAATTACTTCAATCCGGAAAGTCAGATCTATCATCAATATCAAGCAGCAAAAACAGAGAGTGAAGGATTGAGCTCTCCTATCGTGGGGCGTATCACGGAAGACAGTCAGCACAACCTATGGATAGGGACCGAAGGCGGAGGATTAAATAAGTACGACCCGAAAAGCAGAAAATTCGAATGGTTCAGACACAGCAAGCTACCCGGCAGTCTCTCACACAACAATGTGAAAGCACTTTATTATGATCCGCTACGTGAAGTTATCTGGATAGGAACTCATCTGGGCGGACTAAATAAGATGGATCTGAAAACAAAGAAATTCACTCAATATTTCCATAATGAAAACGATCCGGAGTCACTTCCTTCCAATATCATCAGAGATATTATTCCCTATAAGGAGCAGTTAATAATCGCCAGCCATGCGGGAGTTTGCATTTTCAATCCGGAAACCGGCAAAGTAAAACGATTATTCCAGACATTACCTTATAAAATAACGTATGCCGCTGGAATATTTATCGACCATCGCGGAACATTATGGATTTGCGGAGGTGGTAATGGTGTATATTCTTATCAATTTGACAACCAGAAGATAACAAACTACAAACATAATCATGCACTGGAACATGGTATCAGCAGCAATAGTATCAACCGGATTTACGAAGACAGCCAGCACAGACTATGGCTATGCAGCAATGAAAGCGGTATAGACCTTTACCGATATGACACGGACGACTTTATAAACTTTGATAGAGAAAAGAATGAACTGGCAAGCGACTGCGTGAATGATGTATGTGAATTATCACCCGGCAAGCTTCTTTTTACCACGGATGTCGGTTTTTCCATCTTAGATTATCAGACACAGAGATTCAAAAATTACGATCATGAAAACGGCGTTCCGCTATCTGCCATCAATGAACGTTCATTATACAAATCACAACAAGGAGAAATCTTTATAGGAGGAATCGACGGCATGATTTCTTTCAAGGAAAAAGATATCAATTATATTCCTAAAGGCTATACCATTGCTCCGTTTCGTCTTATTGTCAACGGACAAGATGTAAATGTAGATGATGATAGCGGCATTTTAAAGGAAGACTTGAGTATAACCCGAAAACTTGTACTCAAATCCAGCCAATCCATGTTCAGCATCGAATATGCAATTTCAAATTATATCCCCGCCGCTAAAAATGAGATGGAATATTTTTTGGAAGGTTTTTCTGAGACATGGACTACCACCCGGGGGCAAAATACCATTACTTATACCAATCTGAGTCCCGGAAAATACACTCTATTGGTACGTATCAAAAACAACCAGTCACAAATACCGGAAAGTCGGCTGGACATTGTAATACTTCCTCCATTCTACCTGACCATTTGAGCATATCTGCTCTATTTTATTATTATTGCCGGTGTACTCTATTACCTGATCCGTACCTACAACAACCGCATCAAGCTACAAGAATCCTTAAAATACGAAAAGAAACGCACCGAGGATATAGAGCGGCTTAATCAGGCAAAGCTACGCTTTTTCACTAATATCTCACATGAATTCCGTACTCCATTGACATTGATTATCGGCCAGATGGAAATGTTACTGCAAGTCCGTTCATTTGCACCGACAGTCTACAATAAAATACTGGGTGCTTATAAAAACAGCCTGCAATTGCGGGAATTAATCACCGAACTTCTTGACTTCCGTAAACAAGAACAAGGGTATATGACAATTAAAGTGAGTGAACACAATATTGTAGATTTCCTTTATGAAAACTACCTCCTTTTTCAAGAATACGCCTTGCAACGCCAGATTTCTTTCAACTTCCGAAAAACAAATGATTCCATCAATGTATGGTATGACGCCAAACAGCTACAAAAGGTTATGAACAATTTGATATCAAACGCATTCAAACACACCAAAGAAGGAGGTGAAATCAGCGTTTCAGTACGTAAAGGTAACCGGGAGGTTATTATCGAAGTAACAGATAACGGTACCGGTATTGCTGCGGAAGATATCAATAAGGTATTCAATCGTTTTTATCAAACCGATCAAATAGAGTCATTATCGTACACAGGCACGGGGATAGGCTTATCCTTGACTAAGGGTATTGTTGAATTACATCATGGTACTATCGACGTATACAGTGAACCGGGAGAAGAAACGACTTTCAGCGTTCATCTCAAAACCGGAAATGAACACTTTACACCTGAACAGTTCAGCAAACGGCAAGAAGAATCACAACTGGCTTTAGAAAATAATATTCCTCTTCAGGAACTCCAAGAACAGTTGCTGAACGAGCAGGAGGTCATGAGCAACGAAAACATTGAGAAAAGCAAAGAAGCCCGCATACTCATTGTAGAAGACAACGATTCTCTACGGGAAATGCTCGTTAAGATATTCGAGTCGTTTTATGTTGTCAGCACAGCCGCCAACGGACGTGAAGGATGGGAAAAAATACAATCTGAACAGCCCGCTATTGTGTTAAGCGATGTTGTAATGCCGGAAATGTCGGGAACGGAACTTTGTAAACTAATCAAAGAAAACATAGAAACCTGCCATATCCCTGTGGTATTGCTCACCGCAAGAACAGCAATAGAACACAACCTAGAGGGTTTACGTCTGGGAGCCGATGACTATATCACCAAGCCGTTTAATATCAATATCCTGCTTTCCCGCTGCAATAATCTGGTAAACAATCGTATCATACTACAAGAGAAATTCAGCAAACAACCACAAGCTACTCCACAGATACTAGCCACTAATGCTATGGATAAAGAATTAGTTGATAGAGCTATGAAAGTAATCGAAAGTCATATTGACAATGTGGAGTTCAACGTGGATATCCTAGCGCGTGAAACCGGTATTGCCCGTACCAAACTATTTACCAAGTTGAAAGCAATTACCGGACAAACACCCTATGAATTTATTCTAACTATCCGCTTAAAACGGGCTGCTATCATGCTCAAAGAAAACCCGGAACTCAATATTTCCGAGATTTCCGACCGGCTAGGGTTCTCCTCTCCCCGACAGTTTAGTAAATGTTTCAAGGAAAAGTATCGTGTTGTGCCACAGACATACAGAAAAGGAGAAAATGCAGATAACGAAGAGGAAGAAGAATAAAGTGTACGTAGAAAGTACTATTCATGTACGTATAATACACCTCATTCCGGTAAAAACAACCGTTATTTGCAGATGAAAAACAGATATGTCACTCACAGAAAAAAGAAAAGCCATGAAAAAAAGTTTTTTATATGTCATCAGTTGTTTCATGTGTACCCTTGTTTCCACTAGTATAGTTTTCGCACAGAAAATAGATAATCTGGTAGAACTCAAGCAACAATCGAAAAACGAATTGTTCCACAAATTGAAGAAGGCTCCTCACACACCGGCTTTTGAATCCGAAGGATATTGGGTATGGGGAAGCTCCGTCGTAAAAGGCGAGGATGGAAAATATCATATGTTTGTATCCCGCTTTCCCAAATCCCTGCCCTTTCATCCCGGATGGATGGTAGCTTCGGAAATTGTACATGCAATATCTGATACTCCTCAAGGACCATATAGATTCAGTGATGTGGCATTACCGGCACGCGGTGCACAATATTGGGACGGACGTTCTACGCACAACCCACGCATACTGAAATATAAAGGTAAATATTATCTTATCTATATGGGGTCTACCCATCCTTTCGCCGAACCTACATACGCCGAGTTGACTCTAAGTAGCCCTTGGTGCACCGTAGGACGTGCCAATAAACGAATCGGTCTGGCTGTTTCCGACAGTCCATACGGTCCTTGGAAACGTTTTGATGAACCGATACTGAAAACAAAACCCAATACGTTCTATAGTTTTCTGACTTCCAATCCTTCTCCGGTCCTTCAGGAGGACGGTTCGGTAATGATGATTTTCAAAGGACGTGCCTATACTCCCAACGGTAAACACTCCGATATGTCTTTAGGTATTGCATACGCTCCTTCTATCGAAGGGCCGTATACCGTACTCAACAATGACCAGCCTATTTTCCAGGTAGACGGTCAAGGGGAAGCGGAAGATCCGTTTTTATGGAAAGACAAAAGAGGTTATCATGCCATATTCAAAGACCATGTGGCAAAATTCACCGGAGAAAGAGGTGGCGGAGTGATGGCTCACTCCAAAGACGGCATTCATTGGACAGTCGATAAGGATCCTAAAGCCTATTCTCTCACCGTAGAATGGGAAGATGGGAAAGTGGAAAAGCAGGGGCAATTGGAACGTCCTTTCCTACTATTCGATGAAAACGGAAAAATGACCCATGCTTTCTTTGCAACGATGGATGGTCCCGGCGGATTCGAGAATGCAAATAAATCATGGAATATGGTGATTCCCATCCAATAAATTTTTCACTTTCCTCTATCACCTATCACCGTAAGTCCCGAAAGTACTTATTCATCACACTTTCATGCACGGTGACTGGTTGTGCGGAACCTATCACCACACCTGTCACCTATCACCTGTCACCTGTCGGTTTCAATTTGGTTTCCCCACACTGAAACTTCAGTTTCAAGCGTAAGAAACTTTAGTTTCAAGCAACAGAAACCTTAGTTTCAAGTAGCAGAAACTCTAGTTTCATACGTATGAAACTCCAGTTTCCACGCTTGAAACAACTAGTTCTCCTATAGCAACCGACAGTTCTACCGCTCGAAGCAGACACATCGACCGCAATAAAGTAGAAATCTCTTGGTATACAAGATAATAAATATTACCTTTGTTGACCTTTCAAAAGAGAGGCACAAACAATTAATACATTTATCATGAAATTAACTTTGATGCGGGACAACGGCGGAACATCGACCATGCGGACGTTGGATATAAACCTACAGATAGAAGCGATGAAGCATGAAACGAAAGCCCGACCGATAAGCAATCTACGCACGAGCATACGTTACGCATCACCGGACTGTCAATTGGAAGAGAGTAAGAAAATAGCCAAGATTATCCCTGCTGCCGTTTTCCGCAAAACCACCAATGGAGCACAAATGTCCGCATACAACGGACTGGTACAAATAGAAGTAAATCATCTTGCCAATCGGCTGGAAGTAAACCGTATCAAACAGGAAGCGGCAGAACTCTCGCAAACATTCGCTGCCTTTATGGGATCCGGCGGACATTCCGTGAAAATATGGATACAATTCACACGACCGGACAAGACTCTCCCTGCCAGCCGGGAAGAAGCGGAAATGTTTCAAGCACACGCTTACAGAAAAGCCGTCAGCCTGTATCAACCGGTACTCTCCTATCCTATCGAACTTAAAAATCCGACATTGGAACAATACTGTCGGCAAACCTACGATCCGGAACTTTACTACAACCCCGAAGCCACCGTTATCTATATGCGCCAACCTATGGAAATGCCTTCGGAAACGACTTATAAAGAATCGGTACAAGCTGAAACATCACCGTTCAAACGATTAATTCCGGGATATGACAGTTTCGATACTTTATCAGCCCTTTTCGAGGCAGCCTTACAGAAAGCCTATCAATCCTTAAACGAACTGTATCCCAGATTGCATGCCCACTCTGACGAAGATCTCAAGCCTCTGTTAGTCCAAGTGGCGGAAAACTGCTTTCAGGCGGGCATACCCGAAGAAGAGACTGCACGGTGGTGCATTGCCCATTTCTACACCAAGAACAAATCATTCCTGATACGGCAGACTGTGAAGAATGTATATATGGATGCAAAAGGATTCGGGAAGCAAACTCCTTTATCCACAGAACAGGAGTTGGAACTTCGGACGGAAGAGTATATGCAACGACGATATGAGTTCCGCTACAACACCATGACTACCACAACAGAGTATCGCGAACGAAACACATTTTGTTTCTGTTTCCGTCCGATAAACAACCGTATCCGTAACAGTATTGCCATGAACGCACGTCTGGAGGGGCTCAATCTTTGGGATAGAGACGTGGTCCGTTATCTAGATTCCGACCGTGTCCCGATTTTCAATCCGATAGAAGATTTTCTTTTCGGTCTGGATGTCCATTGGGACGGGCGCGACCGAATCCGTGAATTGGCAGTCCGCATTCCTTGCAATAACATACATTGGCCCGATTTATTCTATCGCTGGTTTCTGAATATGGTAGCACATTGGAGGCAGACTGATCGTAAATATGCCAACTGCACGGTTCCACTACTTGTCGGACCGCAGGCATACCGGAAATCCACTTTCTGCAGAAGCCTGCTTCCACCCGAGTTACAAGCATATTATACCGATCATATCGATTTCAGCAACAAACGGGATGCAGAACTGGCTCTGAATCGCTTTGCTCTAATCAATATGGACGAATTCGACCAAAACCGGGAAAGTCAACAGGCCTTTCTAAAGCATATCATTCAGAAACCCGTCATCAATGTCCGCCGTCCGCATGGCACAGCCACACAAGAGTTACGCCGTTACGCTTCTTTCATCGGAACAAGTAACCACAAAGATTTGCTGACCGATACTTCCGGCAGCCGTCGATATATCGTGATTTACGTAGAAGGGCCAATAGATTGCTCTCCCATTGATTATGAGCAGTTGTATGCGCAGGCCATGCACGACCTTTACAAAGGTGAACGCTATTGGTTCAACAAAGAAGATGAGGAGGTTATGACCGAAAACAATCAGGAATTTCAAGTAATGCCGATAGCCGAACAATTATTCCATGAGTATTTCCGGGCTGCAAAAGAAGGGGAAGAAGCGTACGAACAACTTCTCGCGATTGAAATAATGGAGCAAATACAACACGACAGTAGAATCCGTATTTCCAATTGCAATATTATACAATTTGGCAGAATATTACAGAAGAATCAAGTACCTTCCATACATACGAAACGTGGAAATGTGTATAAAGTAGTACGAACCAAGCCTAAAAGAGTATAAATATACATATTATAGAGGTGATAGGTGACAGATACGGTGATAGGTGACACACAACCTATCACCGTTCTGAAAGCATGATGAATAAAGGATTTCAGAGCAGTAGTGATAAGTTGAAAGAGAAAAGTTGATTTATTGTATGGGGAGAGACATTTATAATAACAGCTTCGGAGTAGTTCTATCTGATTTTATCAATTATCAGGTGCGTTGTCATTTTCCAATTCTTTCTCAATCTCTTCAATCGTAGGCAGACTGTCCCGGAAGTCTTTAGGCAAGGCTTGTCCTAATTCGTAGTCGGATATACCGATGGGTTTCTGAATGTCACGCAAGGCATATTCCGCCTTGATACGGTCTTTGCTCTTGCAAAGTAGCAGTCCAATGGTACGGTTGTCGCCCTCACGGCAAAGAATATCATCCACGGCAGAACAGTAGAAATTCAGTTTGCCGATATACTCCGGCATGAACTCTGTATCTTTCAGTTCAATCACTAAATAGCGGTGCAAGAAAGCATTGTACATCAATATATCGATATAGTAATCATCGCCCGATACCTCGATGTGATACTGCCGCCCCATAAAGGCAAATCCAGCTCCCATTTCCACAAGGAATTTCTCCACATGCTTCATCAAACCAATTTCCACATCACGCTCATTGTACTGGTCGGTGAAAGTCAGCATATCGAATATGTACGGGTCTTTGAGCATGGATTTTACATCGTTTGCCTCCGGTGCAGGCAGTGTTTCGGTAAAATTATTTGCCAATGCTCCATGCTTGCCGTAATCGTCCAACTTTATGGCTTCTTGCAGATAGCGTGTATTCCAATGCGATGTAATACTTTGTACCATATACCAATACCGTGCGCGAATATCCTTGACCTGCTGTAAGAGTATCAGGTTGTGCGTCCAGCCCAAATGCTTGATAGGGAGGGTAAAATTATATTCGCCTAATTGCGCAACCACTGATTGCGTAATTGGTTTATATCAATCTAAGTTGTACCTTATCGCCAAATAAGACGTGTCGCAAATATGTCGCAAATAAGAGATAAAAAAGCCCATAGAAAACACATAGCAACCATGAACCCCATAAACGCAAAAAGGAATATCCCTTATTATTTCCACATTCCGCAGTTCATGTTAATCAACCACAGTTTTAAAATTTGCATTTAACTGCTTGAAATATTCGTCATCTTTCATTTCCCAATTAGTTTGCGAAATGATTTTATTCCCCTTGTCGATAATACAAAAATCTGATGCGCCCATCTTATCGGAATTAATACCCAGCTTTTTTTCAGAAATTTGCATGCAGCTTTTATCGGATTGTAAAAGCTTACCAGCTTTCTTTTCCTGTTTTGATTGATCAGGTACATGGTCGATTTCACCTTGCATGTATCGGCATATTGTGCAATCTCAGAGCTATCCTGGGCACAAATAAAAAACACATCGACATCTTTATTATTTTCATTGAATGGATGATACTACTTTTTCTTCATTATACCAGTCATGCCGGCAATCCATAAAGGCACTAAAATATATCCAAAAACTTTGTGTATGTTCATATATAGAGAAATAAATCCATTTTGTGTATAGGACTTGATGTCTAGACCGGTAAAACCTTCAAAAGGAATAAATGCTATGATACTTTGAACTATGCATTTAAACAATGCCATGATACTAAAATAAGTATAACTTTGACTATAATACACTGCAATTGTACCTAATGTGATGAACATTAGAATAATGTAAAAAATTCGCAAGGGATATAGTCCGTATCCAAAACTTCTCCAAAAGAAATCTAAAGTGCGCTTTATAATACTCCATTGATTTTTCTTAATTAAATAGGTTCCATACATTCCATGGTAATATATGTCATCTGCTATTGTATCATTATTTTTATGTCTATAATATTTTTCTAATTCTACATAAATATCTCTTGTAAAATATTGCAGAGTTTGTCTTTTAACTAATTGCTGCCATCGGGCTGTTTCATTCTCGCAAGCGTCATACCAAACATCAAAGGAAAAATTGTTGAAATTGAAAACATAGGTATCTGAATCTGTTAAGACATCTTTAATAACAAAATTTTTAAATTTTGATGAGTTAATATCTAATATCATGACTTTTATAGGTTTTTCTATTTTGAATGAATTGTCAATAGAAAATTTGAAACCTACTTCCGTACAACAGAAATTCAAATATGGATTTTGTTCAGTAGAAGAAAATGTAATATCTTTCATCTGAAAAGTATTTGATATCTTTCCAAAGGAAAAATCTATATTAGACTTATTTACATCATCTGTACTTTTGAGCATTTTAAAAAGGACATCTTGTAGGAATATATTTCTAGCTTTAATCCCGTTACACATTAACGATCCAGATATAATCGTACAACTTTGAAACCTGTAGTCTCCTAGAAATTCAGTTGAAACCATTGAAAAAAAGGACTGAGAGTCAAAATGGGAATCTACAAAATCCAAATGGTTACATGTAACATAATCAAATAGAATTTCAGGACTTTCAATGTATACGGCATTAATTTGAATCTTCTTTCCGAAATTGGAATAAGATAGATCCAACTTTTCATTTTTAATATATGTTCCTTTGTATAAGTCGTAACACGCATCGTTTTCTTTTACAATATAAAACAAACCATTATTCCTGATATTTGCATCTTCGTATAGAAACTTTAGAAAAAAATCATTGGTTTCTAATATATTTATATAATCCTGGTTTAAAGCTACACCATAATCCATAGCTAATTCAGCAATACTATGTTTACTATCTATTAGAGTAAGTTTCTCCTTTGAGTTGACAGATTTGTCTAACTTGTAATATGTGAAAGTAAAATATTCCTTGGTTGAAATGTCACCATGGATTTTATTGCATTTAAAGAAACCTCCTTCAACAATAAAGCCTTGAGCAATTACTGCGTTAATGTCCAATTCTCCATCTGTGCTAGCAAATATTGGGTTTTCTATAAAAATAGCAAGACCGACTTTGGTAGAATTTAAATCTAGACTATTATGAAAAATACAATCGATAATATCGAGCTTGTTTGCAATATTTGCATACTTAATGCTTGCTTTTTTTTGAAATTCTGATCTAGAAAAAACAAGGCTTCCTAAACATAGTAGTCCGTCAAACGAGGCTTGACCATGAAAAATACAGTTTGTAAATTCGATATTTTGGTTAGTTTTGGTGCATGTCTGATTATTTTCATCATCTCCAATAATAAAATCACCTTTAAAGGTGCAATCAACAAACTTGATGGTTTCTTCTAATTGTGTATTTGATAGCAATATAGTTTTAGAGAACATACAATTTTTAAACAGTATACTTTTGTACACTTGGATATTTTTTAAATCTAATAAAGAGTTAAAAACTCTGTTTTCAATCATACCCCCATTTTTGAAAAAACAATTGAGTTTGTATAATTGAACTGTGTCTTTTTTCATAACTGTAAGTATTGCTGATGAACCTATTTATTTAAAACTAAATAAATCTCAATAATGTACCTTCAGTAAGGTTCATGAGTTTATAATTTATGTCTAAAGATACAAATATATTATATTGCATAAAAAGTTTATATGATATTATTATCAAAAAATATTTTTTTGCCAATAATTAGATTCTATAATCTGCATCGGAAAACATTAACCAGATTTCCACTTAACTGTTAAATGAATTTTGAATGACTATTTTATTATCAGAGTGAGTTAAATCTTAGCGTCTCTTTGACTTTAAAAATTGAGGGATAGTATAATGTCTGAACTGTAAGCATTTGAAAGTGCAAAAGTAACGTCTCACCATACTATTATTATCAAAAGAAGTTTTCATAAATTTGATATTTAGCTTATTGAGAAAAAGGTATAACGATTCTTAACTTTGAATAATACGAAATTTCAGATAACCTCACCTTCATATCACATGTAGAAGAAATAAAAAATATATTGACCCGATCATTCTGGTTCTATACATCAAAGAAGTTAAAGAGAATGCTCTCAAACTACTATCTCACACAATTTAAACTTAAGCAGTTAAATTGTTCAGACAATTTTTTATCATCTTTCCTCTCCCTAAAACACATTACTACTATCCTCTTAGTTCATCAATTTTCTTTTTAATACTGATTTCATCAGCCCGAAATTGATTCACCTCGATATGGAAAGCATGATATTTTCCTTCTATACCCGCTTGTGAAGTATTCATAAACTGTACATATTTCTTACGTTCTTCATCATAGCAAAACAGTTTAGTACACAACGGAGATTTTCCAATTGCCATGTGAAGCATCTTTTCCGCTTCTTCATCTTTACACAGCAGACGCCCTACAGAGTCTCCATTTTTTTGCCTTTTTCTTCCTCCTTTTCCCTCTTCGCCATGTTTCTTCTTATTAGACAGATAGCTCCGAATGGGCCTTCTGTTATTCCCAAACCAAACATAAATATCCTTTATATCCAGCTTACATACATCCACGTCATGGTCATGCATTATACCTTGACTCTTACAACCGAGGCACGCTCTTTGATCTTTAGGAGTGTAATCTGTTGCATTTAAAAGAAGATATGTATTTGTACTATGCAAATCCACGCGTTTAACCACTTCGCAAAACGAATCGTTTAATATCGGACTGCTTTCCAATACATATTCATCCTCCTCCAATTGTTCTGGAGCATCTCGCCAATCATCCCACTGACTAATGAATACAACAAAAGTCTGAGAGAGGTTCGGATACTCATCCGATACATCTACTTCTTGCAGCAAAGAATCAAAAGCATCCCTGTTCAAGGAGTCATACAGCATTAAACAACGTTCATAGTCAAAAAAGTCATGAACTTTACCAATACCCTCAATAATCTTCTCAAACTCATCTTTTCCCTTCTTTTGCTTAAATGTCAGGAAAGCCGATGTACGCATGCTCGTTTCCGATTCAGGCAAGAGCAAAAATAATTCTGAATGTTCTTCCATTTACATGCCCAATAATTTACGTAAATCAATCTGAATCTGATCAAAAAAGCCTCTTGGCGCTTTAGATATTTTTCCCTTTGGAGAAACAGCCAACAATTTTGGAGCCATGCAATTCTCACAGTCGTCATCCTCCTCAAAATAATAAATCTTCAAGTCATCATTATTGATAACCTCCGCCTCTTTGACTCTGACCAGCATACCGTTAATAATATGGTCGCTATGTGTTTCTATCAACAATTGATTACCGGCGGCTCCTACTATTGCCAAAAATTCGGTTAGATCAGATTGAGCTTTTGGATGCAAATGGATTTCGGGATTCTCAATCGCAATAAAGCTGCCGATAGGACTGCCCAAACACACGATAAGAACGGCAGCAATATAGCCTACTCCTGTGCCTACCTGCGAAGGGCGAATCCTGTTACCTATATAATCTTTAAAATATACGTCATACTGTTCGCTTCTGCGTTCTACTTCCATCGTATAGCCTGTTAACTTATATAGCCAATGGTTTACTTGGGTATCCAAAGAATTATCATTAGTTTCTGCCACTAATAATTTATCATCCAATCGATCTTGACGGTGATTAAAGAAATAATCGATGACAAACTCTCCTTGTTTTCCCAATGGAATTTTCGGAGTATTATTCATCAAATAGATATCCTGATTATTTATTCTGGTAGCAGGTAAATGGAAGATAGCTGGAAAAACCTCTTTGTCATCCGCATTGAGAACATTCTCTTCTACGGTAACCATTGTATTCACCCGGCTCTCGTCACTTGGAGTAAAAGTCATACTAAAAGAGTGTGAATCTCCCAAGAGAACTTTAATTACATATTCAGAAGAAACAGTATATATATTACAAGTTTCACTGAATGGACGTATGTCATACTGTGAACTGGAAACAGTAACCTTAGATCCGCTAGTAGACTTATTCTCTAAATTGTCTGCAAACAACTTCAATGCTTGAATTACAGAAGATTTACCGCTAGAATTCTTTCCTGTTATAAGATTCAATTTTCCAAACATCATTTCTGCGGTATGCAAACATTTATAATCAAAAATATCGAGAGCTCTTATCATTTTTTATTTATTTTATTTAATGATTCCACAATCATTCGTTTATCTATAGCGGTTGATTGTATATTTACCCGTTGTAAAATACTGGCAGTAACTTTCTCATCTGTTCCGGGCTTAATGATACAAAGTTGAATGGAAGCACTATTAATCCTGCTTTGGAGATATGGCGGAAGAGCAGTATAATTCATCCCATTATACTTGTTAAGAATTGGAATCTTCTTAAGAGAATATTCATTATCTATAAAAGCAAAAACGGAAGACAAACGGTTAACCCCATCGAAAATCACAAGACGGCCTTGATAGTCCATATTAGTAAAAATGGGAGCCAAGGGGATACTCATCAAGATTGATTCAATCCACCTCGCACGCCGATCTTGTGACCATACCTTACTGGAGGGCTCGTTACCAAAAATCAGTTTCCCTTTATCTTTCCATTCTTTCAATTGATAAAAAGACCATTTTTCGGTTATGATTTTGACATTTTCTGTATATAATTTGATGTCCATATCAATCACTCTTTATTTCCAGTCTATATAATAGCTAAATAATATGCGAATATAAGAAAATTATTTTGCATGTCTGTTACTATGCCTTTCCTTTTAGCATATCTAACCTTTTTGGTAGTAACCTAGTAAAGTTTATCTCTCACCTATTTCTGGACCATATAGCCGTTCAAAAAAAATTCAATCTATTATTTCCCATTGGATTTCAAATATTGCTCATAGTCATACTCATTCAATACCCCCGCCGGCTTATCACGGAAAAATGTTTGAAAAATAAGAAACGGCCAAAAGAATGGAATCAACCACATCAACAGATAATTATAATTAATGGCTCTCTTAGCTGACTTTTTCCGTTTATTGTGATTTGAAATCATAGAGTAGCCACTACAATAACAGTTCGCAAAAGATAAAACAAATACCCAACAACTGCCAATATTATTATTCCCAAGACCAAATATCCTATAACTGCCATAACAAACATGTTTTATTTCTATCCCATTTATTCACAAAGATACCATAAATCATTCAATATCCGAAGATATGAATACATAATTTTAAATTATATACAGCCAAAACATAGATATTAATTATTTTATCAAAAAAATCGGGATTAGGCGCAAAGAAAAGCAAAGTTTAGCTTAAAAATAAGCAGGTCAGCATCTTAGTAGCAAAGCGGAAAGAAACAGCCTCCGGCAAAAAAAGCCCCCAAAAGTAGGGTTAAGCCATAGTTCAGGTACTAAGTCATTACCTAACCCATGACACCCTACCATAACGGTAATCAGTTCTGTTTCACTATTTTGCGTAATTCTTCATAACTCGTGGTAACGGGAAAGTAATTACCAAGCCGTAGAAATCAACCCGCAGTTGGAAGAAATCAAAGCCCGAATCAACAACCACTATTACCAGATACTCCGGGCGGACGATTTTGTCACTTCCGAGAAAGTGCGCAACGCCTTTTTGGTATCGGCGTGATGGAGAACTGCATCCTGAAAGACTTCCAGACCATGAACAAGGAATTTGGCGACATGGTGGAAAAGAAACTCCGTGCGAAGTCCACCTATAACAAGTACCTGACCGTTTACAAGCACCTCGAATCCTTCGTGTGGGAGAAGAAGAAACGTACCGACAAGGCTTGGCGCAGGGGAATTATCCGCACCGACCCGTTCAGCGAGTACAAGCTCGAAATGGAAGAGACAGACCGGGGCTACCTCACGGAGGAAGAACTGCAAACCGTAGCCAATACCGTGTTTGTGGACAAGCAGACAAACCTCGTCCGTGACATGTTCCTTTTCGGCTGCTTCACCGGGTTGAGTTACATAGATATAAAGACATCAAAGTCTTACGATTATTATCAGTGACATACCATTATCGGTTATCTTCTCATCGAAAGCCCTCTCTTCTGCTGTTGGTCGTAATATTGTATGGGGAGAGACATTTATAATAACAGCTTATTTATTTTGAAATTTCAAGTAATAGGAATATCTTTGTATAAGATACAATAATATCCAATAATAACCTAATACAATATTAAGAGATACTATAATATGCCTTTACTATACAATTTCGATATAGATAGGGATATTCAGTAAATGTTCCTCTTTCTCATAAATCAAGAGAAAAGTTTTACTTTACGTGAGCTTTTCTCTTAATTTTTTCGGTCAACTCCCCATTCCTTCATCCTTTTTTATAGAATATTATTTACATACTCTTATTTTTTCTCTCCCAACCTTGCATTATGTACATGTCTTTTTTAGGGGAAGTTAAAACCTCTCCTGTTTACCTCTCATTTTAGTCAGATTATGCCGCCTTTCTTATTTTCTTTTCAACCTTTTCTATCATACATACCGCATTGGCCGTATGTATTCCAAAGAAAATCCAAAGCATTTCCGTTTTCC
>ERZ827037.505-NODE-505-length-50420-cov-4.877752_pt1 | contig 50420 bp, 36 predicted proteins | sample MGYA00519924_ERZ827037 | MGnify/ENA primary metagenome ERZ827037 (study PRJEB31778, sample SAMEA3449250) | human gut metagenome | biome: human gut; feature: human-associated habitat; material: faeces | place: United Kingdom | collected 2010/2012 ... | reverse complement strand
CGGCAGGAAATTCCTGCCGGGGGCCGCTGCTGTTATATCAAGGGGAAATTGACTGAACCTCTCCGGTGGACCGGTTTAACCGGTAAAGTGTATTGTTTGCAGTGGAGAAGAGGTAAGAACCCTGATAACTGCCGGAGCGATAGACATTGAGACACAGACAGGGTGTTCCGTCCAACAGCACCAGACCATCTTCGCAGAAAATGCTGTAACCGGACATATCATCCCCCGTCAGGCCCAGAGCAGACGGCGGCAGGGAGCGGACATATTCCACGGCATCCTCCATAGTCATAGAAGAAGACGCTTCCGGCAAAGCCGCGTCTTCCTCAAAAGAGGGAGTCACTGTGCAGGAGGTCTCGTCCCAGGTGAGGTCCAGTTGGAAAAGGCCGCTGCCGGAGTCGCTCTGCCGGGCAAGGATCAGTTCTCCTTCGGCGGAGAGCTCCGAATCCTCCGACAGGCGCGTTCCATCAGCGGACAGCGGCACGCAATCGTAGTCGGATTCCAGCGCTGACCGATAGTCCGTTACTGCCTGGGAAGGATGATCCAGTTCTGTATAGTGATATGAAGTTGCGTCCCCTTCCGTTTCCTCCGTGCATTGGGGGGAGGTGTCCAGCGTGACCAGGGCGGTCAGGGAGGGGAGGGAGTCCTCTCCGGCGCTGTATGTTTCCGGCAGTTTTTCACCGCCGCAGCCGGAGAGAACTGCCGCCATGCAGGCTGCCAGGAGCATCATTGAGTAACATTTGTTCATGTTTATGTTTTCCCCATTTCATCTTCACAGACGATCTCCGCAAGGTCACCGTTTTTCAGGACCTGCTGAAATCCGCATGGCTGCCCATTGAGGCGCAGTGTCACCGGCCGCTCCACATGCTCAAAATCCATGCCGGAGGGTTCCAGAAGATCCATCATGTAATAGGGGGCGCCGTCCGCCTTTCCCGGGAGGGAAAAAGGCTTGCCGTTGAGCGTGCCCGTCCAGGCGGCCGCCCGGACAGGTGCCGGAGCTTCCGCAGGTGCCGGTTTCACCGGGCGCCCGGTCTTGACAATAACGGCGCCAGGAGGGATGAGGTCCTCCGGGCCGGGGACCGTGCCGTTGACCGTAATGGATGGCGTATGGAGCAGCTTTATCAGTTCTCCGGCGGTCATGCGGCGGTCAGCTCCGGGCGTGGCAGGGGTGAAGTCCACATGATCCCCTGCATGGACCACGGCAGTAGGGCCAGCGTCCTTTCCGTTGATCTGGAGCTGAGCGGGAAGGGAAGGGTCTCCGTGGAATACCCGGGGCTGACCGTCTATTTTGACTGTTAACGGTTTTCCGCTGCGCCCCAGCAAGTCGGTGTAGGTGTAGCCGTTCATCATCAAAAGTTCCATCGCAGTGAGGCTGCCGCTGCGGAACAGCTTGGCGGGGCTGCCGTTGAGCAGGACCTGACAGCTGTCACTGATGAGGCCCAGACCTGCTGAGGCAGCGATGCCCAAGGGCGTGGTGTAAGCGGGGTCGTTCAATTCCAGCGTGTCGGAATAGACGGTATTTTGAAAGTGGTTTCCCGCCACGGCCACCCGCTTGGGGTCCATTCCCAAAGCGGCAGCCACCCGCTCCCGCAGGCCCGGAAGTTTGCTGCCCCCGCCTGCCAGGAAGACGGCGGAGGGAGCGGACCCGTTGACCGAGAGGATTTCGTTTGCGATCTCCTCTGCCAGCCTATCTGCGGCCGGGGCCACCACGGCGGCGACATCCTCCGCAGTCTGGGTCTGGGGAAGGCCCAGCACATCGGTAAATTCCAGGCTGCCGCCTGCTGCCAGCTTTGCCTTCAGCTCCTCGGCGGTGTCAAAGTCCACCAGGTATGCCTGCATCAGCGCCTCGGTGATCTCATCTCCGGCAACCGTGGCCATGGTGTAGCCCACCACGCTGCCGTCCCGGCAGACGGCAATATCAGAAGTACCAGCGCCGATATCCACCATGCACAGATTTAAAAGCCGCAGCTTGGCAGGAATAGCGGCGTTCAGGGCCGCAATAGGCTCCAGTGTCAGGCTTTCTACCTCCAGGTGTGCCTGACGCATAACGGCATACAAGCTGTCGATCACGCCGCCGGGGAGAAAGGTGGCCACCACATCTGCCTCGAGGTTTTTACCCGTGTGGTCCAGAAGATTGACCATGGGATAACCATCCAGAAGGTAACGTGTAGCGGTATAGCCCACCAGCAGCATCCGCTGCGGGTCTTCCCGACCGCTGCGGAGCGTCTCCTCCGCGTCCGCTACGGCCGCGGCCTCCAGTTGGGCGATAACGCTCTGCCCCACGGGTTCCGGAGCAGACTGCTCCAGGACACTGTGGCCCTGCTCCGTCCGCAGGGCCCGGCCCGCAGCAGCAACGCAGGCCCGCTCCAGATGACAGCCGGCCTCTTCCTCCAGCCGGGCGGTCACCTCGCGGACGGCTGCGGCCACTTGGGCAATGTCTTCGATCTGGCCGTCCACCATCACCCGCTGGGTGTGAAGGCGGGTCTCCATGGCCTGTACGCACATCCGGTCGCCGACACGGGTGCCAAGCAGTCCGATGATGCTGCGGGTGCCGATATCCAGGGCGTAGATCAGGTCCTGCCCCTGCGGGGGGAGAGAAGCGGCAGTTTGCTGTTCAGCCATAGGTTCGGTTCCTCCTTTCTTAAGAGGCGCACGCCCGGGAGGGGCGTGCGCCTTGGGAAAGATCAATATTTGCTGAAGCGGTTTTCATCCTGGCCGGTGGTTCCAGCAGGAAGGGAAGCGGGGGTCATGTCCGCGGGATCGGCATCAAATCCGGACATGCCGGAGGAAGTGCGCAGGTGGAAGTTCTGGACCATCTGCTTCATCATGACCGCCTGAGAGGACAGCTCCTCGCTGGCGGCCGCGGACTCCTCGCTGGTGGCGGAGTTGGTCTGGACCACGGCGGAGATCTGATCCACGCCGGTGGTCAGCTGGGCGATGGCTTCCGCCTCGGAGATGGTGTTTTCTGCCAGTTTATCCATGTACTCAATGGCTGCGCCGGCACATTCCACGGTCTTTTGCATATTGACATCCACATCCTCGGCCAGCTCGCCGCCCCGCTCCACGGCGCTCATGGAGGACTCAATGAGCTTTTTGGTCTGCTTGGCGGCGTGATCGGACTTGGAAGCCAGGTTGCGCACCTCGTCTGCCACCACGGCGAAGCCCTTGCCGGCATTTCCGGCACGGGCGGCCTCCACGGCGGCGTTCAGGGCCAGAATGTTGGTCTGGAAGGCGATATTCTCGATGGTCTCGATGATCTTGCTGATGTTCTTCTGGCCCTCGAGGATCTCGCTCATGGCCTTGCGCATCTCCTGCATCCGCTCGTTGCTGATGCGGACCTGGTCGGCGGCCTGATCGGCCTTTTCCTTGGCGGTCTGGGCGGTCTGACGGTTGGCCTGGGCGGAGTTGTCCAGGTCGTTGATGGTGGCGGAAAGCTCCTCTACCGCGCTGGCCTGCTCCGTGGATCCCTGGGCCAGAGCCTGGGCACCGGTGGAGACCTGATCAGCACCGGCGGCCACCTGGTCGGCAGCCTGCAGGATACTGCCCATGGTGTCATTGAGGTGGGCCAGCAGGAATTCGATATTTTCCTTGATGGGAGCCAGCTCGCCGGGATACTCCTGCGTCACGGAACCGGACAGGTCGCCGGCTGCCAGACGCTTGGTGATGGAAACGATGTCCTCAATGGTGCTGTGCAGAATGCCCTGAGAGGTGCGGACAGCGTCGCAGATGCCGCCGATTTCATCTTTGGACTGATAGGTAAGGGCATGGGAGAGATCGCCGTGACTGAATGCGACCACGGCCTCCTCAGCTTCCCGCAGGGGAGAGACGATGCTGCGCACCATGTAGAGGTTCAGCGCGATGCCGCCGATGATGATAATGGCGATCAAGACGCAGAGGATCACAATCTCCTGGGTGCAGCTGCTCTCCGCTTGGTCTGTCAGCTGGTTGCTCTGGCTGGTCAGCTGGGCAATCAGGCTTTGGCCGGTGCTCACGGCCTGATTGAGCTTGGGAGTGCACTGATTCTGGATGAGCTGAGCCACCCGGGCGGAATCATTTGCCTGCAAGGCCTGGTCAATGTCGGTGAAGGTGGATTCCCAGTCTTTTACCTCGTTGATGTACTGCTGGGCCATGCCGTCGGTACCGGTATAGAGGGTATCGATGGTGTTGGTGTCCGCGTCGATGGTGTTGATGGAATCCTGAATGCTGTCCATGGTGGAGCTGTCATAGCCAAAAAGGGCCATATCCCGCAGCTGGCGGGCAATGGAGTTGACCTCCATACCGCTTTCCAGGACTGCCTCCGTCATTTTGACCTGATTGGACAAAATGCTTTCATAGTTGGAGCGGACACTGAGAATGGTCCGAATGGAAACGCCGATCATCGCCAGCGATAACACCAGTGTGACGCCGAACGTGAAGAGCATTTTGGTTGCTACTTTCTTGTTTTTCATGGTATATCCTCCCAATATTGATAGTGACTTTATTTACACGGCCCATATTCAGTGGGCCGGGATTTCCGATTGTGGGGAAAACTCAGATCAAATCACCGTAGCGGCCCCGCTGAACATCTCCCAGAATGCGGCCGTCCACCAGTGTGATGACACGGCGGCGCATCAGGTTGATGAAGCGTTTGGCATGGCTGGCCATAATCACTGTAGTGCCAAGACGATTGAGCTCATCCAGAAACAAAAACATATCCCAGGCGGTGTCCTCATCCAGATTTGCCGTCAGCTCATCCAGAAAGAGGACCTGGGGATTATTGAGGATTGCCCGGGCCAGTTCTACCCGTCGGCACTGCCCCATCGACAGCTCAGCCGGATAGCAGTCCATCACATCGCTCATTCCCACAAGGCCCAGGGCCTTTCGGATACGAGCCGGAGCTTGGGCATTTCGTCCGGGACCAAGAGCCGCCACCGGCAGAAGGTTTTCCCCTACTGTCCGCTTACGGATCAGGGAGGAGAGCTGCGGAACATATCCGAATGTCAGACGAATGTGGTCCTGCCGACGGGGGGACAGGGCTGTTACGTTGACGCCATCGAAATACACCGAGCCGCAGGTGGGCTGGAGATTGCAGGAGAGCATCTGCAGCAGCGTGGTCTTTCCGGCTCCGCTGCTGCCGGTAATAAAGACAAACTCCCCCCGTTCGATGGTAAGGTCGATTTCCCGGACGGCGTGAAGAACTCGTTTATCCGGTTCTGTACGGTAATCTTTGCCCACGTGTTTCAGGCAGAATTGAGGCATAGGTTGCTCCTTCTTGTGTACAACAGTTAAAAACTCTGCTATAATCGACCCATCTTTGGTTTGTGGAGATGAGACGGTTGAAAAAATCCGGAAAGCGGCACGGAATCTTAAAGGCGGTGAGCTTGCTGCTCCTGGCCCTGGCCTGTATCGGCGGGGTGGAACTGCTGGTCTGCCGGTTCGCTGCACCGGAGCTCTACGAAAAGGTGACCGCACCGGTGGCTGCGCTGATCCAGCAGGTGGCGGACAGGGGAACCCAGCTCACAAAGACGCTCTCCCAAAGAGACGAGGAGAGGGACGAGGAGCCTCCTGTGGATCAGAAGGTCAGTGAGCCTGAAGAAACGGAGGTCCCCCCCGCTGAAGACCCGACCGTGACGGAATTTGCAACCCGGCAGGGGCGGGAGGTCCTTACCGGCGGCGTGGTAGACCTGGTGTACTTCAATCAGGGCGAGGAACCCTGGGCCTCCTCGGCCTATGGACCGGATGAGATCCGTGGCTACGGCTGCGGCCCAACCTCCATGGCCATGCTGATTTCCTCTATCAGTGGGGAGGACCTGGACCCCGCTCAGGCGGCTCAGGCAGCGTACGAGGCGGGGTACTGTGCCCCGGGAAGCGGCTCCTACCTTTCCATTGTGGAGGGAATGGCCAGTCGGTACGGGCTCCGTGCGGAAGCATGCGGAGACCTGTCTGCGGAGGAGCTGTGTCAGCAGCTGGCCTCCGGGAATCTGTTTGTGGCTTTGATGGGAAAGGGCCATTTTACAGATGGCGGCCACTTCATCGTTTTGCGGGGAGCCACATTGGAGGGAAAGGTCCTGGTGGCTGATCCCAACAGCCGGGAGCGCAGCCTGGCTGGCTGGGATCCTCAGCTGATCCTTGATGAACTTTCTCACAGCCGTTCCAACGGAGCGCCCTTGTGGCGGTTTTCTGCTCTGGGCGCACCATGATGTCCGCTCAACGCCCCCTGCCGGGTTCCCGGCAGGGGGCTTTCTGCTGGAAGGAGAGGGGACAAGTCAAGGATGTTTGGTATAAAAGGAAGATTTGCCTGCCAAACGCTGGCTGATCTGCCGGTCTGTCCGCACGATGCGCTCTAAAATGGAGCGGTTGCGGGCAGCCTGACGAACCAGTTCTTCACTGCCGGCACAGGCGGGCGGGGAAGGGTCTTCCAGCAGGGCCCGCAGCAGCCGGGCGTCCTTGCCGGGCAGCCCGGCGTATTGACGGCGCAGGGCTGCCTGATGCCGTGCCATCTGGTTCAGAGGATCCCGCCGCATCGATAAAAACATCTGAATGCTGACCTTGTCGCCCCGGTTTACTGCCTGAGATAGCTCCTGCGTCAGCTCTTCCAGCTCCGACAGGACCCGATACATTTCCTTTTCTACAGCAGTTGTCTGAGAAAGGATCTGATCTGTGAGCATTCCGGATCCCCCTCACTTGCTGGCGCAGCGCTTATCTGCGGCCCGAAAACTGTCCCGCAGTTCGCCGGCCATGCGCTTGACACGCTGCAGCTCTGTACTGTTCCGGCCCGCCCTTACCCGGCTGAGTTCATAGCAGAAATATTCGTACAGCTTGGTCAGCTGCGCACTGATGGGATACTGGTGGTCCAGGGTGTTGTTCAGATAACGGATGATGGCGCTGGAGCGGTCCACCGCGGATTCGAAAGCGGGGTAGTCCTCCTTGGAGAGGGCCAGTTCCGCCTGGGTCAGACGCTTGACCAATTCGTCATAGAGCAGCAGCAAAAGCTCGCCCTGGGTCATGGTGTTGACAGCATCTTCCCGATAGTGCTGATAGCCTCTCATATCCATGAGTCAGGTTCCTTTCTGTGGGACTCCGCGTCAGCCGCCAAGCATGCCGGACAGGGCGGAGCTCTGGGAGTTCATCTCGTTGATGAGCACTTCCAGTTGGGTGAATTTGTTGGTGTAGTAGTCCACTTTGTCGGACATTTTGTCCTGCCATTTGGAGATCTCATCCTCCACATCCTTCATCTGGTCCAGCAGCGTGTTGTCCAAAGCGGAGGTGGGGGAATACTGAGAGCCGGCTTTTTCAATGAGGATGCCCTTGACGTCACCGTCAGTGTCGGCATATTTATCGGTGATCGCAGTGAGACTGGCCATGAGCCCGTCCGTGGCGGCACCGGTTTCCTTGCTCTTGGTGAAAGCCTCCTGCACTTTGTCGGGGTCACTCTCCAGTGCTTCCCGGAATTTCTGCTCGTCAAAAGTGAGGGTGGTCAGCCCGCTGGAATAGGACGTTTCAATGCCCATGGAGCGAAGCGTCACGCCGTCAGACCCGCTGGAGGTGATGGCGTTGCGCAGATCGTTGTAGAGGGAAGAGAGGTCGCTGTCCATGAAGAGAATGCCGGTCTTTGCCTTTTCCTCATAGGTCTCGATGGCCGAATCACTCATGTCGGACTTGTCATCATCCGTGAGGGGCTCGTAAGCAGAACCGTCGGACTTTGTGAGAGGCATGTCGGAGTAAGCGCTTTTGACCTCTTTGATAATGGTATTGAGATCATCCACCATCTTTTTGACAGCGTCTACGATCTTGTCCGAATCGATCTTGCTGGTAAAGGTGACCTTTTGATCATCAGCCAGGGTTCCATCCTTGATGTCCGTTTCCGAGACATCCTTATTAAAAGTGCCGCTGATGGTAACGTTCATGCCATCCAGATCAAAGGTGTTGGAAGAGCGGGTCAGTTCCATGGTTTCACCATTGATGGTGGCGTTGATCTTGGCGTCCTGCCCCTTGGAGTAGTCATCGCCCAGGTCGGTGCGAAGCGCTCCCTGGCTGTCCAGCGTGGCACCGAAGAGCTCCGCTCCCAGACCGCCGGACGCGATCTCCACCCGTCCGCCGGCACCGGTGTCCTTGGCCGTAAAGACAAACTGGCCGGTGGTTTTGGAGTAGCTGACACTGACGCCGGCCTCGGTGTTGGAATTGATATTGTTGATGATGGTGTTCATTTCGGTGTCCTTGGTATAGGTACCGATCTTCACGCCATTGATCTCCAGGTCATATTGGTACATGATGTTGCCGTCTTCATCCAGACGGTTGCCGTTTTCATCCACTGTGTTGCCGTCGGCGTCCACATACACCGGCTTACCTGCGTCATCCACCACCAAATCGCCGTTTTCATCCTTTTTCTGGGTGATGGCACCTGTCCCCTTGATGGCCGTACCGGTGAGATTGTTCCAGTTCACATTCAGCTCGCCCAGGGTCTTGGTGGTGTCCAGATAGGTGGTCAGACCGGAGCCGATGCCCAGCACGTCTCCCACATCCGCGTTGGAAGTAGTGACAGAGAGGGTGGAACCCTTGTCCGTGGTAAACGAGAGCGCTCCGCCGTCCAGTGTGACGGAGACCCGACTTTTGCCGGAGCTGTCCGTACCGAAGGCGCTTTTGAGCTCGTCATTCAAAGCATCTGCAAAGTTTTTGGCAGTCTGGGTACCGTCCTGGTCGCCGGCTACCGCCTTCACGTCCGGCAGATTAATGGTCTTGCTCTTGCCGTCCAGTGTGACGGTGATGGTCTTGCCGGAGAGATACTCCGCCGTAGCTTTCTTCTCGGTAACACCATTGCTCAGATCCAGCTTAAAGGTACCGGCTTCACTGTCTACGATGCTGTCCAGGTTGGGAATCATCCCCTTGAGATTTCCTGTTGCGTCGGCGATGGATACGGTGTTGCCGCCGGAGGACTTGTCGTAGAAGGAGACCTGGCCGGCATCATCCACGGATACGCCGATCAGGGTATCGGCAGTGACCACAGAGCCGGAACTGGTGGAGATCTGCTGCTTTTTCAGCTTTTCTACAATGGCCTCTTGGAAGGCGTCGGCGTCAAAAGCGCCGTTCTCGTCGGTATACAGTTCCCGCTCTCCAAAATCAATGGAGACCGTGCGGTCGCCGTAATTGAGCGTCAGAGAGCCGGACAGCTTGCTCAGGTCGATGGTGGAGGTCAAATCGCTCATGGGGCTTCCACTGACGACACCGCCGGAGGAACCGCTGAGCGCATCGGCGGAGTGGGCATACCGCGCAGCAGTGGCCAGCTGACGGACGGCATTGAGCGTTACGGTACTGCTGGTCTTGCCGGAGGCAGAGACCAGATTGGCAAAAGTGCCGTTGGTGGTGGTCGTCACTGCGTTGTTAAAAAAGCTGGAGCTTGCAAGATTCGTATCGGAATAGACATAAGAGGAATAGTTCCGATAGAACTCCACCAGCTTGTCAGAAATACTCTGATAGGCCTCCTGCTGCCATTGGAGTTTGGTGTTTTTTTGCTGAAGAGACTGGATCTTTTGCTGGTAGCTTTGGACCACGCCGGAAATCAGTTCCTCGGTGTCCATACCGCTGGCAAGGCCAGAAATGATATTATAATTGCGGTTCCCGTAAATACTGGAAGAACTGCTGGAACTGCTGGTCAGACTACTGATGGATGCCATGGGGATTCCACTTCCTTTCTTTTGACAGAAGCGTTGCGTACCGCATTGTCGGTTCGTTGACAAAGATATATTTTTTGGTTACAATGGCGTGAAAAGCAGACTTAAATACTCTCAATTCATATATCGTCCGCCACAGCAAAAAAATAAGAGCCGATTTACGGTTTTTCGGCTTTTTTCTCTTGCCGCATCCAGTGGACAGAAAGGAAGGCATTCATATGCCCGCATCCATCATCGCCATTACAAATCAAAAAGGGGGCGTGGGGAAGACCACTACTGCGGCAGCACTTCTGGCCTCCTTGTCCAGCCGTGGCGCCCGGGTGTTGGGAGTGGATCTGGACCCTCAGGGAAGCCTCGGGTTCAGTCTGGGGCTGGATATTGAGCGGTGCACCACGATCTATGATGTGTTCCGCGGTGCGGCAGAGCCGCAGAAGGCCATTTCGCACAGCGAGACCTGTGATCTGCTGGCCTCCAACATTCTGCTCTCAGGAGCGGAATTGGAATTCAATCGCCCGGGGCGGGAGTTTTTGCTCAAAACAGCCCTTTCCCATCTGGAAGAGCAGTACGATTACATCATCGTGGATACACCCCCGGCTCTGAATCTTCTGACGGTCAACGCCTATGTAGCGGCAGACAGCCTCATTATTCCCATGGCTCCGGAGGTGCTGAGCCTGCTGGGGGTCTCCCAGATCAAGGAGACGATCGAGAGCGTGCGCAGTTATTACAACCCCGGACTGCGGGTATTGGGTATTCTGCTCAACCGGTACAGTGCCCGGTTTAACCTCAATCGGGAGGTACTGGAGATGGCCGGGCAGATTGCCGCGCAGCTGGAAACGCGGGTGTTTGAGACAAAGATCCGGGGCAGTGTCTCTGCTGCAGAGGCGCCGGCCCATGGGCTGAGCGTAGTGGACTATGCGCCTCAGTCTAATCCCGCCCGGGATTTCGAGGCGCTTTGTGATGAGGTGGCGGGCGACCGGTTCCCCGCTGTCCAAAAGACAGGAGGCGCGGAGTAATGGCGGGGAAGAGAAGCGGCCGGACCAGTAAGACCGATCATGTGCTGAGTCTTCTGGCAGGCGCCGGGGTGGACAGGGAGGGGACGTCCTCTGCCCCGGTGGATAAGGAGGAGGTATCTCCGACTCCGGTGGGCAGAGAATCGCCGGCAGCCCAGCCGAAAGCGGAGACAACAGCCGCTCCGGTACAGCCGACAGCCCCGGAGCGGCATCTGGCACCGCCGATTCTGGAGGTGGCCCGCCTGCATAATGAGGCGTTGTCTGAAACCATCCGGGAGGCTTTGACCCAGACGTTGGAACAGGAGCTGGACCAGGCCGAGCAGGAGGACGTCCCTGTCCCGTCTGCGAAGGGAGAGGGGGCCGCGGAAGAACATTCCTTGCCGGAGGAGGAACCGGTCATGCAGCAGCCTCTGACTTCGGAAGAGGCCCCGGCTATGGAGGAGATCCCGGAAAAGGCCCCGGCTGAGGAGAAAGATGCTCCTCCAGAGAAGGTTCCGGCCCCAGAAGCGCCCGGCCCGGGAAAAGTCCTGCCGGACGGATCGGTTTTTCTCAATGTGATGGAGTATTTGGTGGAGGAGCGGCTGGAAAAGTATGTGAAACTCTTTGGCCTTTGCAGCTGTCAGCGGTGTCTGGCGGATGTGCGGGCGCTGGCGCTCAGCCGCCTGCCGGCCAAGTATGTAGTGCTGCCGTCCTCCTCCGTGACGCCCATGCTGAGCCTGTATCAGGCAAAGTTTGACTCCATGGTGATTGCTGAGGTGATCCAGGCCTGCAAGAGCGTGATGGAGAACCCAAGGCATCTGCTGTAAAGCATTTCCCGAGCCCTGGCGGAAAGACCCGCCGGAGGGCTCGGGAAAATTTTTTGCGGAAAATTTTCAGCGGGGGCTTATTTTCGGGATCAGTGCGGCCGACATAAATTGTGAGACGGTTGGGCCGCGGCCCTGCCGCTTCACCCTTTGTCCGCCCGCCTCCGTAAAGGCCTGCGGGAGTGGACGGACCCATCTGTTCGACGGGCGAGAAGGACCTTGCCCCGACCTATTTTTCAAGGAGGAATTTTCCCATGCGTATCCAAAACAACATCATGGCGATGAACGCCTACCGCAACTACTCCAACAATACCTCCGCTCTGTCCAAGAACCTGGAGAAGCTCTCTTCCGGCTATAAGATCAACCGCGCCGGCGATGACGCTGCCGGCTTGGCCATCAGCGAGAAGATGCGCGCCCAGATCACCGGTCTGGAAGGCGCCCAGAGCAACGCCAAGGACGGTGTCTCCCTGGTGCAGACCGCTGAGGGTGCTCTGACCGAGGTCCACGACATGCTCAACCGCATGTACTCCCTGGCCGAGCAGTCCGCCAACGGCACCTATGAGAACGAGACCGACCGGGCCCAGCTGCAGAAGGAAGTCACCGAGCTCAAGAGCGAGATCAACCGGATCGCCGACAGCTCCAACTTCAACGGCATCAACCTGCTGGACGGCTCCATGGAGAGCGCCGGTGCTGACGGTGATGTGGGCCTGGTGCTGACTTCCGGTGCCGGTGCCATCGACTTTAAGCAGACTTCTTCCGGCGCTACCAATGCTTCCGCAACGTTCGAACTGGATCTGAGCAAGCTGAGCTTCGATACGCTTACCACGGACAGCACGTTCACCCTGCGGATCGGCGGCAAGGACTACGACGTTGCCGTCACCGCCGGTGTCACGGACGCGACTGGCCTGGCAAGCGCCGTCGCGACTGCGCTGAGCGGCAAGGTCGCTGACGGTCTGGGCGGCAACTTTACTGTTTCTGCTGCTTCCGGCAAGCTGACCTTCACTGCAGGCACGCAAGGTGTGCTGAGCCAGAAGGACGCGGGCCTGACCACTGCACGGGCTGTGGGCGGTAAGTCCTTGTCCCTGCAGATCGGCGATACCAGCGACGATTTCAACCAGCTGTCCGTCTCCATCAAGGACTGCCACACCGACAGCCTGGGGATCGCCGACATTGATATCGGCACCCAGGAGGGCGCAAAGGCTGCACTGGACACCATTGAGAGCGCCATCAACTACGTCTCCGATGTCCGTGGTACTCTGGGCGCTACCCAGAACCGTCTGGATCACACCATGAACAACCTGTCCGTGATGCAGGAGAACATCCAGGACGCTGAGTCCACCATCCGCGACACCGATGTGGCCGAGGAAATGATGTCCTACACCAAGAACAACATCCTGGTCCAGTCTGCCCAGGCCATGCTGGCCCAGGCCAACCAGGTGCCTCAGGGCGTGCTGCAGCTGCTGCAGTAAGCGAGGACAACAGGTTTACAGCATCTTACGGGAAACCGAGGAGGCCGGTTCTTCGGAGCCGGCCTCCGTGCTGTTATGAAAACGGTCGGTGTGGATGACGGCACTGGGGCGAGAAAAGCGCCGCCATCCATGCCGATGGTTGAAACCCGGAAAAGAGGAATGAATATGTCAAAACCGTTTTTGTCCGTTGGACTGATTGTAAAAAACGAGATCCGCTGCATTGAAAAATGCCTCAAGGCGCTCCAGCCCCTGCGGGACGCACTGCCCTGCGAGGTGATCGTAGCCGACACCGGCTCCGATGACGGGACCCGGCAGGTGGCGGAACGCTATGCCGATGAGGTATTTGACTTTCCGTGGGTGGATGACTTTGCCGCTGCCCGCAACGCGGTGATGGAGCGATGCCACGGGAAATGGTATTTTACCGTGGATGCTGACGAGTATCTGGACCCGGATGTCCATGAGCTGGTTCAGCTCTCTCATTTGGCGCCCAAGGAGTGGCCGGAGACGCTGTTTGTCAACCAACGCAACTACAATTCCCCCGATCTGGAGCATGGAGAATTCACCGATTTTATCGCGCAGCGGCTGGCCAGACTGGATGCGGGCATCCACTATGAGGGAAGCATCCACGAGTGCTTTTCCAGAAAGGATGGCAGCCCCATTCGGAAAGCAGCGTATCTGAGCAGCATTGTGCTCCACCACGACGGCTATGCCCTGGAGTCGCCGGAGGCCCGGAAAAAGAAAAGTCAGCGCAATCTGGAGCTGCTGGACCGGGAACTGGAGCAGGATCCGGAGGACCTTCGCAGACTGAACCAGTGCATCGAGGCTGCCGGGATATTCCCGATCAAGCAGGCGGCATATACGGTCCGAAGCATGGAGATCCTCTGTGAAAATGCGGAAAAGCAGGCGGACATCAGCGCGCCGGGAACGGCGGCCCACTGTGCGTTGGTCGCGGCCAGCCAGAGCCTGCCGCAGGCGGAGGAGTGGATCCACTGGAGCAAAGAACATTATCCCGACCATGTGACGACCCGCATCGATACCGTCTATGCGGAAATCCTGCTGGACTACCGGCAGGAGAAGTATGAGTGCCTGCCGGAACTGGCGGAACAATTTATAAAAGACAGCGGGCGCTTGCAGCGCAAGGAATTCCCCAAGAAAGAGCTGATTGTAGGAAATCTCTCCGCCAACGGCATCGGCTTTGTTCGAAAGGTCAAGGTGATAGAGGCCATCGCCCTTTGCAAAACCGGCCGGAAGGAAGAGGGGCTGGCATTGCTGCGGGGCTGGCCGCTGACTGAGCTCTCCGGTGACAGCATGGATGATTGGCTCAAGGGAATGCGGCAGTGCGCGGATCAGCCGGGCGCCGCGGAGGAGATGCGCCGGGCACTGGACCTGATCCCCCTGCGCCGGGAAGATGCGGAGGACTCCAAATGGGAGAAAGGCCAGTCCAATCAGTTCCGGGTGGGCTGCTTGATGATGTTCCTGGAAAACAGCGAAGAGAAAGACGGCGTGCAAAGTCCCTGGCGGGTGTTCCTGGAATCCAGCGGTCCGCTGGGCGCGGCAGCCGGAGTACTGGCCGCCACGGTGAGAGAGGACGCGGAACGCGCCTTGGCCCGGACGGATGAATGGCGGGACTTCCCGCCTGTCGCGCTGGAGTGGGCCTTCACGTTGGGCTGCCGGTTCCCGGAAAGCCTGTATACACAGGGCGCAGGCATTTTGCGCAATATCGTGGCTGATTTGGCTAAAGAAGAAAACTTTTCTGCAAAACTGTTGGACTGGATGCGGAATAACCCGGCGTCCAGCCTGGCACAGCATCAGTTCTTGTGGCAGATGCTGGCTGGCGCCATGCAGAAAAAAGAGAGCTTCTCCCACGAACGGCTGGGACTTGCACTGTGCGACGCGTTTTATCATGAGACAGCGTGTTATTATCGGGGACTTTATCACCCCAATGTTCTGGCGGACCCTGAGGAATGGGACGTTTTTCCCAAAATGGGGCGGTTCAGCATGCATTACCTGCAGGCGCGAGCGGCTCTGGAACAGGGGGACCAGCTGGGATATGTGCGGGAACTGCGGGCAGGCCTCCAGCAGGCACCGCTGATGAAGCAGATGGTATCTTTTTTGCTAGAGATCCAAGAAAAGGAAGAGCAAAAAGAGGCGGCTGCCTCTCCGGCCATGATGGCGCTTGCGGAGCAGGTGCAGACGATTTTGGCCAGATATTCGCCGGATGATCCGGCGGTGGCGGACCTCAAGCAGAGTGAGGCATACCGGAAAGTGGCCTGGATTCTGGAAAAAGCACCTGCTCCGGCGGCCGCGCCCTGGGAGCCTGCGGCACCGGAACAGGAGCAGGCCTTTGCCGCCTTGGCGGATACGTGCCGTTTTTCCAGCGAGGAACAGGCCCGGAAGGCAATCAAGAACCATTTTCAAACCCTTCAGCCCGCCAATCAGCAGATCCTGGTGGATTACTGGGAACGTTTCCCCCTGTGGGGAGACAGTCCCGACCAGGTCCTGGATCACATTGCCCATGCCTTCTATACCCATTGGGAGGACTTTGACTGGATTTATCACCGACTGATGGATGACCGCTCCCGCCGCACCCTGCTGGCGGTTCTGCGGAATTGGTACAGCTTTGAGACGGCTCCGCTGGCAGATGTGATTGATACGCGGTATGACGATTACTTTGACCGGGAAGTCCTCTTCTGCGGCAGTCAGGATGTAGTGGCAGATCTGGGTGCGTTTACCGGCGATACATTTTTATCTTATGTCAAGAACTACGGCGCTGACGGATACCGGCGCTATTATTGCTATGAGATCACCCCGAACAGCTATCGAAAGCTGCTGAACGCCACGGGACCGTATCCCTTTGTGGTCTGTCGCCGGAAGGGCGTGGGCGCTGGCCCGGGAGAGATGTTTCTCTCCGCCAATTCCGACACCTCCGCCAACAGCTTGGAGGGGAGCGGACAGGAGCGGGTGGAGATCGTGGCGCTGGACGACGATATCTCCGAGCCGCTGACGCTGATCAAAATGGATATTGAAGGCGCGGAACAGGGCGCCTTAGCGGGCTGTGCCCGGCACATCCGGGAGGACCGGCCGAAACTGGCGCTGTCCGTGTACCACAACTTTGAGGATCTCTGGAAACTGCCCCGGATGATCGAGGATCTGGTCCCCGGCTACCGCTTCTACCTGCGCTATCATGGCGGCGACCTCTGGCCCAGCGAGATCACCCTGCTGGCACTTCCCCCACTGGAGAGCTGATACCAAAAATCCCCCGTTTCCGGATGTTTTTTCGCGGAAACGGGGGATTACTTCTTATTTTCCTGTTTTGAGGTGCTGGATCAGCACCGGGGCAATGTTTTCACAGGAGGCCTGGATCGTCACGGCACCGATTTCCTGAGCCACGCCCGGCATGCCATACACCACACAGGATTCCTTGTCCTGGCCGATGGTATAGGCGCCGGCCTTGCGCATCTCCAAAAGACCGCTGGCGCCGTCCCGGCCCATGCCGGTCATGATGATACCTACCATATGGCATTTAACGGACGAGGCCATAGAGGAAAACAGCACATCCACCGACGGCCGGTGACCGCTGACCTTGTTTCCCGGCTGGCAGGCCAGGGTGTAACGGGTGCCCATGCGCACCACCCGGGCCTGCAGATCCGCCGGAGCGATGAGGGCCAGACCCGGACGGATCTCGTCACCATTGACAGCTTCCCGCACCTCCATGGCACAGAGCTTATCCAGCCGCTGGGCGTACATCTTTGTAAAGCCCGGAGGCATATGCTGCACGATCACCATGCCGGGGATGTCGGCGGGCAGACGTTTCAGCACTTCCAGAGTGGCCTCCGTGCCGCCGGTAGAGGCGCCCAGACCGATAATGGTCTGCCGGGCACTGATCCCCAGCTTTCCGGCCCGCCCCAGAGGAGGGGTGCATAAGGTGGGGGAGAGAGGGTTGTGGGCGGAAGCATGGCGAGGCGGCACTACCTTGGCGTGGGATGCCACTACGATCTTCTGGGCCAGGGCGCGGAAAAACGAATCCCGGCTTTCCGTGCCGTCGGGTTTGCGGACAAAGTCTACTGCGCCGGCGGCCAGAGCATCAAATACCCGCAGGCTCAGGCTGGAGACCAGAATGACCGGCAGTGGATGCTCCGGCAGCAGCTGGGAGAGAAAATCAATGCCGTTTGTGCCCGGCATCTCCACGTCCAGGGTCATCACATCGGGATGCAGGCGCATGATTTTGGCTTTGGCATCCAGGGCATTGATGGCGTAACCGACCACCTCGATATAGGGATAAGCGGACAGCCCTTTGGTAAGAAAAGCCCGGGCCACAGCGGAGTCATCCACCACCAGGACTCGGATCTTTTGGGGATTAAGAAGCATGGATTAAAACGCTCCTTCCTGAAATTGGGCGGCGCAGGTTCACACTCTGCGGTATACGGCCGGGGCCACCATGCGGAACAGCGGCGTTTGCCCAAGAGATTCGGAATGGCTGATAAAGAGATAGGCGTTGGGATTCATGGCATTATGAAAGCGCCGGACCAGGGCGTCCCGGGTGGCCTGGTCAAAGTAGATCATCACATTGCGGCAGAAGATCACATCGAACTTCAGACGGAACCGGATGGGGTCCATGAGGTTGAATGTGCGGAAGATCACGTTGTCCCGAATGAGGGGCGCCACTGTATATTCTGTACCGGACTTTTCCTTTACAAAGTAGCGCCGGAGCCAGTTGGAGGGCATATCTGCCGGAGGCTGATAGACAGCGGCCTTGGCCTTGGCCATGGCCTGCTGGGAAATATCCGTGGCGAGCACCCGGGTGTCCCACTGGGATGCCTGGGCGCCAAAATATTCCTTGAGGCACATGGAGAGGGTATAGGGTTCCTCTCCGCTGGAGCAGCCCGCACTCCAGATGGAGAGTACTTTGTCTTTCTGATGGCGCTGTGTCAGTTCCGGGAGCACCGTATTCTGAAAAAAGGTGAAGTGGTCCTTCTCCCGGAGAAAGTAGGTATAGTTGGTGGTAAGTTTGTTGAGCACCAGCTCCAGGTCCTGGGGATCTTTGGTGGTAAAGAGATGCTCCAAAAAAGACTTGAAGTCGTGGTACCCTCTGGACTTGAGAGACTGGGAGAGCCGGCTGGTAATCAGCTGGCGCTTCTTGCTCAGGTCAATGCCGTAGTTTTCGTGAATGAACCGGACCAGCCGCTGAAAATCCGCATCGGTGATGGCCAGGTCATGAAACATCATATCCATGTGGCACCTCCGGCCGGTTAAGTGTGCTCCAGAAGACGGACGCAGTCAAAGACCATCATGGTCTGGCCGCCGTCCAAAGAACACATACCGCTCACCAGTTCCTGGGCGCTCCGGGGAGGGACCGGCAGAATCGTGGAGGTATCCACGTCTACCATTTTCTCTACCTGGTCTACCAGAATGCCTACCTGTTCGTCCCCGGTTTGCAGAATGATGATGCAGGTGTTCTCCCGATCTTCCTGAGCGAGGAGACGCCGGATATCCAAAATGGGAAGGATCTGGCCCCGCAGATTGATGACGCCCCGTACATGGTCGGGCAGCAGGGGGACCCAGGTGATGACATGATTGGTGATGATCTCCACGACAGCACTTGCCGGTACGCCGAAAAGCAGTCCGGAGGACAGGAAGAGCAGGTACTTTTCCGTCTGCACTTCCTGAGTGGGTTCCGAGGACGGCAGCTGGTCCTCAGTCTGAAATAAAAGATCCTGATCCGTCATAATTGCTCTCCTTTACCGGGCGGCAGAGTATAGATTGGCAACATCCAGAATGATGCTGATATTGCCGTCACCAAGAATGGTGCATCCGGCAATGCCGCTGGCTTTGATATTGAAACGGTTGAGATAGGCAGGCAGGGGCTTGACCACTACTTTCTGCTCGCCCAGCAGGTTGTCTACAAACAGGCAGTAGGAAAGATCCCCCGCATCCAGCCAGATCAAAATGCCATCCTGGATGTCGGTGCAGCCGCTGTTCATGTGGTACAGATCCCGCATGCGGATCACAGGGTAAAAACTGCCCATGCAGCGAAACAGTTCACCGCCGGAGGCGTCCTGGATCAGGTCCTCCGGAGTGATCTTGAAAGACTGGCGGATGTTGTGAATGGGAATGGTGAAGATGGAACCGCCCACAGAGACTTCCATGCCGTCCATAATGGCCATGGTCAGGGGGATCTTTAGGGTGGTGGTCATGCCCTGACCCGGTTCGCTGGTGATGGAGACGGTGCCGCCCACTTCCTCCACATTTTTCTTGACCACATCCATGCCTACACCGCGGCCGGAAAACTCCGTGACTTCCGTGTTGGTGGAAAAGCCTGGTGCCATCAGAAAATTCAGAATATCCTTGTGGGAATATTCCACGTCCGGCTGAGCCAAACCATTGCGAATGGCCTTATTCAGCACGGCATCGTAGTTGACGCCCTGGCCGTCGTCTTTGATTTCGATGATGACCTCACTGCCGGTATGGCGGGCGGAGAGGACGATCTCTCCCACGGGGTCCTTCCCGGCGGCCACGCGGGCCTCAGGACTCTCTTCAATGCCGTGGTCCATGGAGTTACGGACGATATGCATGATGGGATCGCCGATGCTGTCCACGATGGTTTTGTCCACCTCGGTGTCTTCACCGACCAGCGTCAGGTGGGCCTGCTTGCCCAGCTTCTTGCACATGTCCCGGACGATGCGGTTCATCTTCTGGAACGTGCCGGATACCGGGACCATCCGCAGCGACATGGAGACGTCCTGCAGTTCGTCGGTAAGCTTGCGCAGCTGCCGCGCGGATTTTGTAAAGGCATCCAGCTTTAACCCCTTCAGGTCGGGGGAGGCGGTGACCATGGACTCGGTAATAACGATCTCTCCCACTACGGCTGCCAGCGCATCCAGCTTGTTGAGGTTGACGCTGATGAGGCTTTCTTTATGATGCGTGGTAGGGGCGGCCGCCTTCTGCGGCGTGGGCGCTGCTTTTTTCGGGGCAGCAGCCGGCTCAGACACGGCAGCGGGCTGCTGAGGAGCGGCAGCGGCCTCCGGAGCGGGAGCTGGGGCAGATGGGGCTGGGGCTGCCTGCTCCGGCTGAGGAGCGGGGGCGGTTTCGTCGATGGCCTGGTAAGTGCGCACCACACCGCTGCCGGTGACGGCCTGAATGGCGTTATCCCGGTCTGCCTGTGTGCGGAAGTGCAGCATGAAGCCCGACTCTGCGATCTGGTCGGCAGTGGCGGGATCGGATTCCACCCCCTGGGGCTCATAGGTCATGTCGGAATCAGAGCAGAATTCATGAATGGTATTGAGCAGCATGTAGGCCCGCAGATTTTCCATTCCGCAGCCCTCGTCAAAAAAGATTTGCAGGCCATAGGGAAAACCGGCGGGAGCACTGCTGTTTGCCGGAGCGGCCGGGGCTGCGGGCGCGGCTGCATCTGCAGGCTGGCCCCCGGTGCGAATTTCATCGATCAGTCTATTAATTTTCCCCAGGAGAATGTCGATATTTTCAGTAAGGGGCTGTTCGTTTTCGATGTGCTCCAATTCTCCTCGGAAAAAATCAATAGCCTGGAACAGCAGGTCGAACAGCTCCGGACGCAGGCTCTCCGGCACCACATCCATGGTCTTATCCCGGATAATGGAAAAGAGGTCCTCCGCACGGTGGGCGATGGTCATGAGGGAGTTGTACTCCATCATGGCGGAAGAACCCTTGATGGTGTGCATGATCCGAAAAATGGTGTTGATATCGTCCTGCGAAAAGCTGTCTTGCTGTTCGGCGGCCAGGACAAGGCTGTCCAGCTGCTCAAGCAGGGTGTTGGTTTCGTATAAAAAGGCGTCCAGAATACTGTCGTTGCCGGAACTCATAATGGGATGCTCCTTCCTTGATGTTCGACTTCTATTGTTTTATCGGCCGGATTTCTGGAAAAATAAGTGCCTTTGCAAAATATCAGGCTGGGTCGGATGAAGACGGCCATGCCATTTTTTAAGAGGTGGACATTATGGCGGATCTTTTGGGCGCGGCGAATCGCGTCCCGGGATACGATGTTTCCAATCATCAAACAGCGGGAGCGGTCGCCCGGGGGGGAGACCGGCAGGTACAAAACGTCCCGGACCCTACCCGGGTGGGGCGGACGGACCCACGGACCGAGCAGCAGGGAGCAGACAATCCCCTGCAATCGGATGTGCCCCGCTACGATTCCAATCTGCAGACATTTTTGCAGCGTATGCGGGAGACTTCAGAGCTGCCGCAGATACTGCGAAAGACCATGGTGCTGCTGCGCAACATCGTGCAGACACCGGGGCTTCAGGCTGGTGTTGCCCAGGAGATCACCCAGCTGATGGAAATGCTCAAGCTGGACACGCAGGGATTTGAGCGCTTTTTCATGGAACAGGTCCATGGAGGCAATCGCTTCTCCGGACCGCTTTTCTCGCTTCTGCGCCAGGCATACGGCACGCTGCCGGGAGAGCACGCCCGCAAGGCCGTTTTGGAATTTGCCCGGCGATACAGTGATTTCTCTTCCACAGAGCATATCGGAAAGAGCATGGTGAGCCTGCTGCGCCAGATGAAGGATTACCTGCCCAAAAGCTGGCGGGGAAATCTGGAGGAACTGTCGGCCAAGCTGGAAAACGGGCTGGCGGCAGGAGCCCGGAGCGAGAATCTGAAGCTGCTGGAGGGGGAGCTGATCCCCTATCTGGGCAGCTATGTAGAGCGGACCCACGACTTGGGGCCGCTGCGGGATCTGCTGAGCCTGCTGATCTTGCAGGTGACGCGCTACGAAAATGGATCCGAGGAGCAGATGCTCCAATCCTTCCGACAGATGGAGGGTTACGGCGGTGTGCTGAGTGGGCTTAACCAGCTGGATGATGCGGCTATTTTGAAGCTGCTGCGGGAAAACGATTTTTCCAGGGCCGCGGGGAGTTCCTTTGCCGACGCCCTTTCCAGCACGGCGGCCAAGGCTCTGCAGGGGGCCTACGGGCCGGATGTGCGGGACGCTTTTTCTGAGATCGTGCGCTCGTTGCTGGTGCAGCAAAGCGTTTATATGCCCATCAACCACCTGTTTTTCCCTCTGGAATGGAATGGGAAAGCGGCATATTCCGAACTTTGGGTGGACCCCAATGCCCAGGAGCGGAGAGGAGACGGCACCACGCAGGAGAAGGTGCAGTTCCTTTTCAAGCTGGATCTGGAATCCCTGGGGCTTTTGGAGGTCACGCTTGCCGCCAGGGAAGAGCAGGTGGAATTGCAGGTATACGGACCCGGGCCCGTCTGTGACAACGGGGCGCTGATCGCGGGAGATCTCAAGGAGATCCTGCGGCGGCACGGTTTCTCCGGAAAGGACGTGCGGGTGTCCAAACTGGAAAGACCGCTGGAACTGACCCGGGTTTTTCCAAATCTATTTGAAGGGAAGCAGGGAGTCGATGTCAAAATCTGAAGAAAACGGCAATGCTCCGACCCAGCGGGCGGCGGCCCTGCGCTATCGCGCCGGGGACGGCGCACCGGTGATCGTAGCCTCCGGCATGGGACATCTGGCAGAGAAGATCGTGGAAGTGGCCGCGGACAACGGCGTGCCTGTCTACGAGGATACTTCTCTGGCCACGATCCTCTCCCAGATGCAGCTGGGACGGGAGATCCCTGAGGAGCTGTATCAGGCCGTTGTGGAGATCTACCTTTATTTTCTGGACTTTGATCCCAATGATCCGGAAAAATTCCGGCGTGCCCAGCAGGAGCGCCGTGAAGGAGCACTAAGGAAGGACGGCGAGGCGCATGACGTATAAATACTTGATTCTGGACAGCCGGGGAAACGCAGTGGCCCACGGAACTTCCCAGCAGAACCCGGAAGGGAAGAGCTGGTGTTTGCTGGTGGAGGATGGGGACATTGAGCGGGTGATGAGCCACACTTATGTGAGCCTGGTGGGAAGTGCTGAGAACATCCCCGGTCTGGAGGGCCGGATCGTCCGCAGGGAAGGCAACCGGGTGTATCTGGAGCCCATTCGGCCTCTGGGCGAGGATGTACGCAAGAACCTGCGCATCCCGGTGCGGTTTGTCAGTTACCTCTATCCGGTATCCGGAGCCTGGAAAGGGCGGGTACCGATCATCAGCAAGGACCTTAGCTGCGGCGGCCTGGCGTTTTATTGCCCTCGGACACTGGAGACCGATGAAACCGTGCAGGTGGTGATTCCCGTCACCACGCAGCCGCTGGTACTGCCGCTGCGGATCCTGCGTTCCCGATCCTGCCCGGACGGCGAGACCTTTTATGCGGGCCGCTTTGTGGGGTTGGTACGGGAAGAGGAGAACATGGTGCGGGAAGCCGTGTTCGGATTGCAGCTTCAAAATAACTGAGCAGGGGAAGCCTGCGCTTGAGAAAGGAAGAAAAGAATCCATGAGTCGATGGAGAATTTTGGGCGGCAGCCTGCGGAGGCGAGCGGCAGCCCTGCTTTTGGCCGCCGTGATGTGCATCTCTCTTGCGGCGCCCTCCGCTGCTGCGGCGTCTGCCACGGCATCCGCTGCCGCAACGTCCAGCACCTTGCAGCCGTATCTGGATAAGATCGTCTCCTGGGGTGTGATGCGGGGCGACATCAACGGAAACCTCAACCCGGAACGGACCATTACCCGGGCGGAGTTTGTGACGATGATCAACCGAGCCTTTGGCTTTTCCCGGACGGGGACTACGCCTTTCCGGGATGTACCTGCCTCCGCCTGGTATTCCGAGGATGTGGGAATTGCCTACACCATTGGTTATATCAACGGAACGACGGCTACGACCTTTTCTCCGTACAGCAGTGTTACCCGGGAGCAGGCCGCGGTCATTCTGGCCCGGATTCTGATGCTCCAGCCCACGGTGGGGGAGAACACGGATTTTACCGACAGCCGTCTGCTGGGGAACTGGAGCCGGGGGTTGATTGGAGCCGCCACTGACTACCATATCATCAATGGCTATGCCGACGGCAGCTTCCGTCCCAAGAATGCCATTACCCGGGGGGCAGCTGCCATCCTCATTGTCAATGCCATTGGCACCCCCATCCAGAAAGCAGGGGACTATACTCTGGGCAGTACCTGGGGCAATGTCACCATTACCGCCTCCGGGGTGACCCTTCGCAATACGGTTATTGGCGGAAATCTTTACATCTCCGAAGGCGTGGACCTGGGGAATGTGACATTGGAAAACGTCACCGTTCTGGGGGAGATCGTTGTCAGCGGTGGCGGTGCCAGCGAAGGCGGAGACGACAGCATCGTCCTGCGTAATGTCAGTGCCCAGAAGCTGGTGGTGGACAACACCAAGAACCAGTTGGTATCTTTGCGGGTGGAGGGCGATGGAAAAATCCCGGAGACCGCCGTCCGTACCAATGCCTATCTCTCTGACCGAACGGGGGATGGAGACGGCCTGGCCCGTATCACTCTGGATGGACAGGAGGAGGGCCTTTCCCTGACCCTTTCCGGCAACATCAAGGAGGCTGTCGTGGCTGCGCCCAAGGCTACCGTCAATCTGGCGGCAGGGCAGGCCCAGACCATCACTGTGGATGAAAAATCCACCGGTTCAACGCTGAACATCGCCGCCGGCGCCATGGCCCAGACCGTGAACCTGGACACGGGAGCCAAAGTCACCGGCAGCGGGGACATCGCCTCGCTGAATGTCAATGCCGCAGGCAGCACTGTGACTATGCTGCCTGACCAGATCACGATTCGGCCGGGTATCACTGCCAACATCAGCGGCGAGACCATGGACACCCAGGCGGCCGCGGAATCCTCTGCAGATCCCCGGCTCAGTGCCGGTTATCCCAAAATCACAGACCTGGCGCCTACCAGCGCGGTTGCCCAGTTTGCCGCCAACAAGAAGGGCACCATTTACTGGGCTGTGACTGCCGTGACGGATGGTTCCGTGGATGCGGAGGAGCTGGTCAACCCATCTTCTTACAATCCGAAGATCGTCAAGCAGGGCAGCGTCAGCCTTTCCGGGTCCAGCCAGACGGCCTCTGCCAACATTTCCGGCCTCACCTCCGACGGGTCTTACTATCTCTCCGCCGTGCTGGTGGATGCCCGGGATCAGCGCAGTCCCCTGAAGGTCATCTCCTTCTCTACGCCGGACAACACCAAACCGGATTTTGCCTCCGGCTATCCCTATATGTCCAAGATCACCAGCACCTCCGGCCAGGTGGCCGTGATGCCCACCAAGACCTGCCGGCTGTATTACGCGGTACTGCCCAAGGGTGCCAGCGCCCCCACTGCCAATGACTTCAAGGCCAACGCTGTCACCGGCAATCTGGGCTTCGGCGTTCTGGATGTGACAAAGAACACGACCTATACCTTCAACGTTAACTCCGTTCCTCTGGAAGAACTCAAGAGTTACGATGTGTATCTGTGGCTCACCGATGTGGACGGCGGCCAGAGTTCCGCTGTCAAGAAACTGAACTTTACAACTGTGGATGGTACGCCGCCGGTCTTCAACACCGACCCCACCGTCAACAGCGTCAAGGAGACCTCCGTGGGGCTGTACGCCAACCTCAATGAGGCGGGCACCCTCTATTGGGTGGTGGTGGAACACGGGGAGACATATCCCAAGCCCATCCAGGGTTCCGGCGCGGTAGACCTTTCCAGCGACGAGGCGAAACTCCAGGTAATGGCCGGGATGAATGCGCTGAAAAGCGGCAAGGTGTCCATGACGGAAAATAAGGATGTAAGCTTCAGCGTCAGCGGCCTGGAGGCGGAGAAGTCCTACGATCTTTACTATGTCGCCCAGGATAAGGCGGGCAACTACTCCGCTTCGGTGGAGATGGTGGAGATCCATACCCTGGACAACAGCGCTCCCACCGTCACCCAGGAATTCACCAAATATAACGGCACCGACACCGCCAGCCCGCTGCCGGACAGTGATGTGCGGCTGGTGTTCAGTGAGGCGGTCCAGACCGCAGATACGCACACTGCGCTGGCGGACCTCTATGAAAAGGTAAACCAGACCGTGGGCCAGGGACAGGCGGAGACTGATGCCCGGGCCGCCATGGCACTGGCACTGAGCAAGGCCATCTATCTTTATCAAGTGCCTGCCAGCAGCCAGCCTGTCAAGGTGGACGGCTATACAGGCAGCAATCAAACAGGTGACGACTGGACGATTGATTACCGCTATGCCACCATCACACTGGAAGAGGGAAAGACCGTAGTGACCTTCCCTGCCGGCAAGGGCATCAACCTCAAAAGCGGTGCGACCTATTACTTCGAGATCCAGGCCAATACCATTGCCGATACCTCCACAGCCTTTAACGTCATGGGAAAGACTGCACTGGATCGTTTTACCACCGTGTTTGCTCAGGTGAATCTTTCCACGCTCAATGAAAACAGCATTACTTATACCAGCAGCGCGTCGGAATCTTCTGTTACGGTGCCCGCAGATGTGAGCTGGCGCCTGGACCCCGTGTCCACCGGAAAGGTGGATGGGTCCATGGACTGGGATATGCTGATCTGGTCCGATACCAGCGTGGAGTTTCAGCTCTTCTGCCGGGAGGTGACGGGCAGTTCCGCCGGGGCCTGGCAGCTGTTGGGAACACAGGACATCACCGTTCCTGACGGCGTCACGGGCTATCGGGGCGTCAGCCTTACCCGGGACTTTCTCCAAAGCGGCAGCTCCAATCCGGACTTTGAACCCCTTAACACCCTGAAGGAGGGGACGGCCTATGAGTATGCCATCTCCTTTACCAAAGTGGCGGGCATTGCGGACCCGGCGCCCCGGAAGGGCGTGTGGAGCCAGCGGATCAATCTGAAGGTCTATGTGGCGGCAGGCAGTGACAATGACTTGGGCTTTCTTACCGCCAACGTCACCGAGGAAAACTGGGCAGAGGCCCTGAAGGACGGCGTGACCAATATCGGCCTTCCTTCCGATTTCTCTTTGCGCAAGCAGTTTACCGATAACCAGGCGCCCACCTTCATCGGCGGATACCCTGAGTTTACCGCAGGAGATTCCACGGTGGAGATGCGGCTGATGTTGGACCGGCCGGGTACCGTGTACTACGTGGTGGCCCCCATGGGCACAGTGTCCACCGTCAGCAAGGACGGTAAGGTCAACTACGGGACCAAGGAGAATTGGCAGACACTGCCCAAGAGCGGTGCCCAGGATGAAACGCAGCCGCCGGAGCTGGGCTCTCCCGATTACCTCAATATCGTCAATGCCAGCAGCAACTACCGTAACGACCGCATCAAATACGGCGTGGTGGAGTGCGGCTCCAGCGTAGAGGTGGAGCTGGTGGACGGATTGGACAAGACCACGCCCTACACCGTCTATTTCGTGCTTCAGGGAACGTCCCAGACCTATTCTCAGGTCCTGGCGTATCAGTTCAGCACCCAGGATGTGGGAAAGCCCAAGATCACATTGAATAATTACAGCCCCTCTGTGAACTTCCAGACGGATTCCACGGCCGACCTGAATTATGTGCTTATTGCCAGCAACGAGATCCCTTCCGTGCTGAAAGAACCCTTCAATCCCAGTACCTACGTGGATAACAGCAAGCTCACTACCTGGAACAATTTCATCGGATCAAGCGGTAAGACCTTCACCGTTCTCACGGCTCTGTGCACGACGTACAGCAACGGCTACTCCGTCTTTGACGAATTTGCCAAAAGCGAAGATGAAAGCAACATCCGCTCCACCGTGGAGGATCTCATCAGCGGAACCGCCACACTGGGTGCTACCATCGCCGCGCAGGGCAGCAAGTCCCTGACCCAGGGCAACAGCTACCGGCAGGAGCAGAATTTCACCAACAACATGACCGGTGGCACGCTGTACTACTGCCTGGCCAGTGCTGTCAGCCCCCTGGGGTCTGAGACATCCTTTGCCGGAATCTCCGGCGTGTACATTCCCGACAAGACGCCGCCTGAACTGCAGAGTGTCAGTACCTCTGCCACGCTCTCCGGAGCGAATGTGTACAGCGGAACCGTGACCTTTGTCTTTGATGAGCCGGTGTATCAGCTGGTCACGCAGGGTGGTGTGGATCAGACGCCTATGCAGGTCTGGCAGAGCCAGTATTCCATCTCCACCAGCGACGCCAGTGTGGCGGTTCGTCTGGATCGGATCATTGGCAGCAGCCATCTTTCCAGCTTTTCCTGCGCCAATGAGGTCCGGAAACCCTCCAGCACTCTGACGCTCTCCTTTAAAGATATTCCCCTGAATGCCACCATCGTGCTCTTTGACAACAGCTTTATCTGTGACGCCAACAGCAACTCTACCCGCCAGAATCTGACGTTCCGCCTGGAAAAGAGCAGCATCGGACTGGTGGACAGCGGTGTGGCGTTTGTTCAGGTGAAGTAAGGCGGACTCTTTATATTTGGATGCTGCGGCATCGGCCGTGTGCATCAGCCCTGAAGGGGCGGGCAGCACCTGCCCGCCCCGTTCCATTCGATAAAGTCCTGAAGGAGGAATTTGGGATGAAACATACCTTGGGCAGCCGTTTGCTGTCCCTTTTGCTGGTACTGACCCTGTGTACCGCGCTGTCTCCGGCTGCTCTGGCAGCGGAAGGCTTTGACACCGGGACGCCTGTGTTGCAGAGTGTTTCCGTTACGCCGGAAACTGCCGCCCTAAAGGTGGGAGAGACGCAGGTATTGACGGCAGCTGTGACCCTCTCCGACGGCAGCGCAGTCTTGCCGGAGGGGACCACTGTTGACTGGGAGGTGGCCAACGGCCGGGAGGATGAGGTGTCCGTGACCCCTGCCTCTCCCAATGCCCTCACCGCGACAGTGGAGGCCTTGGCGGTGCCGAAAACCACAGAGGACCAGACGGTGGCGGTCACCGTCACTGTAACACCGCCCATTGGAAGCGGGGAGGCGCAGAAAGATACCTGTACCATCACGGTCAGCCCTGCTGATCCCACCGGTGTGTCCGTGACGCCGACTGCCCTGGAGTTGGCACCGGGGTATACCGGGCAGCTCACAGCCACGGTCCTGCCTGCCACTGCCCCACAGACCGTGACCTGGCGCAGCGGGGACAAGGCTGTGGCTGACGTGGATCAGTCCGGCACGGTCACCGGTATTTCCGCGGGAAAGACCCAGATCTTTGCGACATCTTCTACCCAGGAGGCTGCCTGTACCGTGACGGTGCAGGGGATCGTTCTGGACAAGACGGGGCTGCAGGACCAGGATCTGAAGGTAGGGGACCGGTATGAGCTGGACTATACCCTCTACGGCCCCTCGCTTCAGGGCAAGGGTGTCACCTGGACCACCAGCGACGCCGCTGTGGTGCGAGTAGACAGCGGTTATCTCTACGCTGTGGCAGAAGGCACGGCCACCATCACCGCAAAGGTCAACGGTTTTGCCAATTATACCGACTCGGTTTCTGTCACCGTCAAGCGCAATACGGCAGAAGTCATCACGGCCTCTGCCGGAGCAGGTACGCCCCTGTCCTTTTCCACGCTGCGTACACAGTTTCAAAACCGCGCCTCTGCGGTGCTGGGAGAGTCTCTGAGCTACATCAGCGGATTGTCGGTACCCACCGATCAGGGAACGCTTTATTATCGCTACGCCTCCAGTGATGATACGGGCGCTGGAGTGGGCACGTCGGAGCGGTATTATGTGAATCCTGGCTCCGGCCAGGTGGGACTTTCCGAAATCACCTTTGTCCCCAAGGTGGATTTCAGCGGCACTGCCGTGATCAGCTATACCGGATACGCCTCCGGGACCAGTTTCTTTCAGGGGACAATAGAGGTGGAAGTAGATGCGCAAAAGGATGTGACGTACTCTACCGGTAATGGAGAGGCCGTGCAGTTCAATGCGGATGATTTTGCGCAGGTCTGCCGCTCCCGCACAGGACGGGAACTGAAATACGTGACCTTCTCTCTGCCGGACAGCAGTACCGGAACGCTTGCTTACCAGTATCTCTCCAGTCAGTATCCGGGCACGGCGGTACGGGCTTCCACACAATATTATTACACGGGGTCCCCTGCGCTGGGCAGCGTCTATTTCGTCCCCGCCGACGGATTTGACGGCAGGGCCGTCATCACATATACGGGCTGGGATACGAATCGCCAGTCGTTCCAGGGACGTCTGGTGATCCAGGTGGAGACGGAGGAGCAGAGCGGCTCTATCGAATACGATGTGGCGCAGGGAGGGTCGGTGACTTTTGATGACAGCGATTTCAATTCCCTGTGCCGGGACCTGACCGGGAGTTCTCTGGACTATGTACGGTTTACGCTGCCGTCCTCTTCCAAGGGAACCTTATATTATAATAGTACCGCATCCTCTTCCAACCGGGTCACGACGTCCCAAAAATACTACCGGTCCGCCTCGCCATATCTGGATCGGGTGATTTTCCAGGCTGAGGGGGATTTCAGCGGAACCGTATCCATTCCGTTTACCGGATGGAGCAACGACGGCTCCTCTTTTTCCGGAACCGTCAGCATTCGGGTAGGCGGGCAGGCGGATACCATTACCTACCGGGTCTCCAGCGGCGATTCCGTGGAGTTTGACGCTTCGGACTTTAATGACGCCGCCCGGGACGTCACAGGGGAAACTTTGCGGTATGTCCGGTTCACCCTGCCGTCCTCTTCCAAGGGCATGCTGTACTATGACTATGATGACGGAGACTACGCAAGCAAGGTCAGCGAATCCCGCAATTATTACCGCACCCAGTCTCCTTATCTTGGCGAGGTCAGCTTTGTGCCTGCCGCTTCCTTCAGCGGAACCGTTTCCATTTCCTTTACCGGATGGACGACGGAAAACAGCCGCTTTACCGGTACTGTGGAGATCCAGGTGACAAATTCGGACAGTGTGTCTGAGATCATCTATACCACCGCCTATCAGCCTGTGACGTTCCGGGTCTCAGATTTTCGGACCGCCTGTTCTGCCCGGGGGCTGGGAACGTTGGAGTCTGTGCAGTTTGCGTCCACGTCAGTTTCCAGTGCTGGCCGCCTCTACAGCCAGTACAATGGCTTCCGGACGGCAAACAGTGAAGCGCGCACTGGGACCCGGTACTATCCGGCAAAGAGTCCGGAGCTGTCATCGGTGACCTTTGTGCCTCGGGTTGGCTACCAGGGAACGGTGACGCTGACCTATACCGGTACAGACTCCCGGAACCGGACTTATCAAGGGCGAGTGCGGATCATCGTCAGTCCGAATACCGCATCTGCCTACTTCTCAGATGTGGCGTACAGCTATGGCTGGACGGCTCCGGCAGTGGACTACCTGTATGAAAACGGCGTGGTCAACGGTACTGGGGCCGGACAGTTTTCGCCTGCACGGGCCATTACCCGAGGAAGTTTCCTGGCTATGGTGGACCGGGCGCTCTCTCTTCCGCGCACCTCGCAGAAGACGTTTCCCGATGTGCCGGCAAACAGCTACTATGCCAGCGCCATCCAGGCGGCATACGGCCTGGGGATTGTGGATGGATACAGCGACGGAACATTCCGCCCGGATGCTCCTCTGACCCGCGCAGCGGCCTGCGCCATATTGTACCGGGCCATGCAGGCGGTGGGCTGGAGCATCGGTACGGAAAACACGGGACTGCTCAATGCCTATGCCGATGGAAGTTCAGTGCCTGCCTATGCGCGGGGAGCGATGTCCGCATTGCTGCAAGCTGGTGTGATTACCGGAACTTCGGCTGGAAAGCTGGAGCCGGGACGGACCATGACCCGGGCGGAGATGGCTGTCATACTGGCCCGGGCTTTGACGCTTTAAAAAGCAGCTTGGCTGCATCCCATATTAAAAACCGGCCAGAGTGAAAACATCTCTGGCCGGTTTTCTAATCTGCGGTTGGATTTTGTTCAGCGTGCCAATAATATGAAAAATGCAATATTGACAAGGGGGAATACACCATGCAGGAGAACCGCAGCAGCACAAGACTCCTTCCCACGGCACAAGCACAGTTGGATACGTTTTGCTGCCATTTGAAGGAGGAGGAAAAAAGCGGGGCGACGATCCAAAAATACTGTCATGATATCCGCTGCTTTTTGGCGTGGGTCGGATCATTGGAAACACTGAGCAAAGATCAGGTTATGGAGTACAAAGCAATGCTGGAAACAAAATATGCGGTTCGCAGTGCAAACTCCATGATTTCAGCCGTAAATTCGTTCCTGCGATATATGGGGCGGGAGGAGTGCTGCGTCAAGCAGTTCCGCTTCCAGGAAAACACCTTTTGCGATTGCAGGAAGGAACTGCGGAAAGAGGAGTATTTCCGCTTGCTGGATGCGGCGAAAGGGACCGGAAGAAACCAGATGTATTATCTGCTTCAGACCATCTGTGCTACGGGGATCCGAGTAAGTGAACTGCGCTTTATTACGGTGGAAGCCCTCAGAGAAAAGGCTGCAGTTGCCCGCAACAAGGGAAAAAGCCGGGTCATTTTACTCCCCAGCGGGTTGTGTACCATGCTGCTGGAGTATGCCAGGGAAAACGGAATTGCAGAGGGGCCGGTGTTTTTGTCCAGACGGGGAAACACGCTTAACCGCAGCAATATCTGGTCCTCGATGAAAAGACTGGGAAATACAGCTCGGGTCCCGTTGGAAAAAATCTATCCCCACAATCTTCGGCATTTATTTGCCAGGTCTTTTTACCAGCAGGAAAAGGATATCTCCCACTTGGCGGATATTCTGGGACATCAAAGCGTCAATACGACCCGCGGATACATTATTTCCAGCGGTGAGGAGCACAGAGAGCAAATTGAAACGCTAGGGTTAGTGGATAAAATTTGCGATGATGCAGACGAAAAAATAACACAACATAATGTTAGATTATGTAGTGGAATTTCGACACATTTCGAGCTTCAGTAATTGTAACGCCGTGCGGTAATATTTGCAATTATCAATAAATAATATTACCAACTAATTTTACTCAATTTTTTGTTGAAATTGGACCAACCAATTTTTTGCCGTTTTAAATACACTTCTGTCACGCAATTTGTGAATTTTGCCGAAAGCAAATGCAGCCTGTCTGTGAGAGCTCCCTTCCCAATCGGAACAGGCTGCATTTATTTTGTACCTAAATATGTAAAAACAGGGTAATTTTCTCCTTTGCAGCGATTCAAGCCTCTGTTTCCACTACATAATCTAACATTATGACGCGTGTCAGGAAATTCGCAGGTTCAATGAGACGTGTTTGAACATCCGCATGCGTTTATTGACAAAACAATGCGGAAGGAGATGTCCCGAACATATATGGAATACTTAATGAGCAATTCGATGCGCATGCTCCAAAGATCCATGGATTATTTATGGAGCAAGCAAACATGTATCTTGGACAATGTCGCAAATGCGGAGACGCCAGGATATAAAACGAAATATGCGACTTTTGAGGAGTCACTGCAGCAAGCCATTCAATCCGCAGCTCACGACAGCACCCCCGTTTCCTCGATGCGGGAGGCGATTGAGCAGACCCCTGTTGAGATCCAGCAGGCAGAGGAGAGTACGCGGATGGACGGCAACGGTGTCAACATTACGGAGCAAATGGTAGAACTCGTACGGGAGGGATACCAGATGCAGTATGTTATGAACGCCATGAGCAGTGACTTCTCTTTAGTTCGTACTGCCATCAACGGATAAGAGGTGCAATTATGGCCTTTTTGAGTTCTTTGAATATCGTCGGTTCAGGATTGACGGCCCAGCAGCTGCGGTTGGATGTCATTTCGGAAAATATCACCAACCAAAATACCACCCGGACGGAAAACGGCGGACCTTACCGCCGGAAGATGGTGGTTCTGGAATCGGAAGACACGCAGACGCCGTTTCAACAGGCGTTGGCCAGGGCCAGAGGGGAAGCAGCCCCTGCCGCTGGCGGTGTGAGGGTCACTGAGATCGCTGAGGACCCCTCCGATTTCAAACTGGTTTACGATCCTGCCAACCCGGACGCCAATGCAGACGGTTATGTGGAAATGCCGAATGTGGATCTGGTGAAGGAAATGGCAGATGCCATGTCTGCGTCCCAGGCGTACTCGGCAAATGTTACCGCCTTCAATGTGCTCAAGCAGGTGGCGGCCAAGGGATTGGAAATCGGACAATAATGCTGATGAAACGCCGCGGGCTTTTGAGCCGGCGGCGTATCCCAGAAAAGGAAGGATTTAAGATGGAATTTCAGAGTATCATGCCGATCCGGCCCCTTCAAACAGATTCTTCCCAGGCTGTGGGTGAGGATCAGGCAAAGTCCACGCTGTTCGGGGACATTTTTCGGTCTTTGGTGGACAACGTGAAGGAGACAGACGCTGCCAAGAATGAAGCGTACTATGCGCTGGCTACTGGCCAGCTGGATAATCCGGCTGAGGCTTCCATCGCAGCCACCCAGGCCGAACTCTCCGTTTCACTTCTGGTACAGATGCGCAATAAAGCGCTGGATGCATACAGCGAATTGATGAGAATCGGCCTGTAAGATCCAAAGCGCTGGGGGACAAAGCATGAAGGAAAAGGCAAAACAGATTGCCACACAGGTGAAACAGCGCTGGCAGGCGACCTCCAAGAAAATCAAGCTGATGCTGGGAGGCTGCGTGTTGGTGGTAGTGGTGGCGGCAGCGGTCGTTGCGCTGGTTATGGCCAATCGCCCGTACACCGAGCTTTTCACCGGCCTGAGCCAAAGTGATCAGACGGCAATCCTTACATATTTTGCAGACAATGGAATCACGGATTACCGGGTAGAGGACGATGCCATCCTGGTGCCGGAGAACCAGAAGGCGTCTTTGATGGCCAAAGTCCTGGTGGCCGGGTATCCCTCCTCCGGCTATGATTACGGGACCTACATGGATCATGTGGGGAGCCTGACCACTGAGTCGGAGCGCAATCAGCTGGTCCTGTATGATTTGCAGGATTATATGGCTGCGGTCATCTGCAATATGGATGGCGTGGAAAAGGCAAGCGTGCTTCTGACCCCAGGCGAGGACCACACCTATGTGCTGGACAGCGACGACCAGGTAGACGCCAGTGCCGCTGTACAGGTGACCATGGAGGACGGCAAGACCCTCAGTGACAACGAGGTGAAGGCCATCCGCAATTTGGTCAGCCACGGTCTCTCCGGACTGAACGTGGAGAACGTGGAGATCAGCGACACCTACGGCAACACCTATTCCACAGATGCAGATTTCTCCGATGCCGAGAGTGCCTCCCAGCTGAAAATGGAGCTGGAGGAAAAGTACAACAACCTCATCCGCACCCGGGTGATGCAGGTGCTGCTGCCGCTGTACGGTGCGGATAACCGGTTCCATCACAATGAGACGGAAGAGCGCTTGGGCGAGCTTTTGAATCTGCATTACCAGGACATTTTGAAAAATACGGATTTGGGGCTGTGGGTGATTCGGCTGGATCCCCAGAGCGGACAAGGCGAGATGTTTGCGGATGAAACCATGCGGCGAATCTTGGGCCTTGAAAAAGTCCTTTCGCCGACAGAATGCTATCGCTACTGGTATGGACGCGTTAAAGAGGGGTACTGCCAGTACGTTGACCAGACGGTAAAAAAGCTGGTGGACTCCAGACGCGTGGTACAGCTGGAATATCCCTGGGAACATCCTACCCTTGGAGAGGTGATGGTGCGCTGCACGGGCATCCGCACCGAAGACGCCGATGGGATGATCTGTCTGGAGGGCTATCACCGAATCATATCCGGTGTGGACCATCCGGTTCTTTTGCCGGATGCCCGTGCAGAAGAAGTGTTTGAGTTCAACGAGAACACCGGGAGCATCCATTTTCATACCCGGCGAATGCTGCTGGCAGGAGAAGAATCCTATGAAGAACATTTTCCGCAGTGTTGGCTGAACGAGAAAATTGTCCATCCCCATTTTGCCAAGCAGTTTGCAGATTTGTTTCAAGATGTGGCACACAGTCACAATCTTGACGATCAGGAGATTTTGCTGCGCGGCAAACATGGAAACTACGAGTGGTTTGTCCTGCGGATCCGTCATGGGGAGGGGAGCAGCAAGAATCCGAATTCTGTCACCGTATTGCTGGATGCAGCGGATCCGGAACGTGTGCTCCAGCTGGAGAATATGCGGATCCGGGATTTTTACCGGGCCAGCTTGTCAGAGGCCATCGCCTATGCAGAATTGGACCTGGAGAGCAACCAGTTCCGGGCAGCAGGCGGTTTGTGGGCCGGCTATGAGAAAGAATCCCTTGAGGAACACGAGAGCCTCCTGGATTTTATGAAGCGAAAATCAAAGGATCAGGTGCGATTCCTTGATCAACCACCGCTGGATGGATTCCCCAACAATGACCAAAATGACCCCCAAAAACTGCTTTCCACACAACCTGATACCCATCGGCTGCGCTATCAAAGGCTTTTGGATGGACAGTGGATTTGGGTGGAACTGGTGGCTCATACATTCCGGGAACGGTTTACTGAGAATGCCTATGCGTTGCTTTATCTCAAAAACATTGATGTGCAGACGCGGCGCGAATTGGCACATCGGGATGCCGCTCAGCGGGACCCGCTGACGAATGTTTATAATCGCACGACGTTCAGAAAGGAAGTGGAGAAATACCTCTCCGCTCCTGATTCTGGCCGAACAGGTGTGATGATTCTGCTGGATGTAGATAACTTTAAGCGGATCAACGATCATTATGGCCATTTGGAAGGAGATCGTGCGCTGAAGCGAGTAACAATTTTGCTGCAGAATGCTTTTCGAAGTGATGATCTGATTGGCCGTCTTGGGGGCGATGAGTTTATGGTGTTCATCAAAGGCGGAATCCGGCGCAGCAGTTTAGAAGAGCGGCTCCAGTCTTTTTTGCATGCCCTGCAGGGAGATAAAGCAGAACCGATTACATGCAGCGCGGGGATCACGTTTGTCAAAGGAGGAGCATTCTCCTTTGAAGAGAGTGTGTGCCAGGCTGATATGGCCCTATACAAGAGCAAGCAGACTGGGAAGAACCACTTCTGCTACGCTGAGGACACGTTGGAAAAACCAAAAGAATGATACCGCTGGTATGAGATATTTAAAAAACGATTTGGAACGTGACTAAAAGTGGGGGGTATTTGATGTTAGCTCCAGATGATTTGGACGCGGTTCTCCGTTCCCTTAAAACGATTTATGCGGAAATGCTATGGGCAGATCAGCTGGTTACTGCGGGACGCTGTTTTCAAGTGTTCGACAACCATCAGGAAACTGCGTGGGCCTCTACCCTGAGGGCACATATATCACTGTTGGCCGAAGACGCCGAACATTGGCTGGACATCAAACCTTCAACAGCTTCCAAGCCATTTTCCACGTTTTTGACCTATACGAATGCCTTTTCCGCTGCCTCAGAAGCCCTGCAGAGCGGAGTCTCCAAGGATGTTGCTGTGCAAACCATGGACCGGCTGAATACTGTTGCCAACAACTGCGTTGTGGAATCCCGTACGGCACGGCTGCAATTTGAGCAGTGGGTGAATGAGGCCACGGTACATACCAGAGATGTGGAAGACAGCATCCAGGAATCCTGGGCTGCTTTAGGCAGCACGGAACGTAAAGTAGTTGATCTTGCAGAACGTATCGTTCAAGTGCAGGACCATTTGCAGACGCTTTCCGGCGTGGTTGCACCCGACCAACTTTCCTCGCAGACGCTGGACGGGCTGTCCACCATTTTCGTCAATACTGCGTCGCTGGTTTACAATGTTGCTATCGCGGGATTGCCCATTCCGTATTTATCGGTTGCCGCCACATTTTTTACGCTTGGCAAGCTGTTCTATACAATCTTCTCAACGAATGACCAAATCCAAGCAGAAATCGAGGCGTTGGGCAAGTATCGTTTGGATCTGAATCAGACGCAACTTGCTCTGGCGCAGACCAAAGCGGTTCTATGTTCGCTGTATGATATGCGGCAGCTTCTTGCATCTCAGAGGAGTTCATTAATGGCCATAGAAACCTTTTGGAGTAATGAGGTGCGGAATATTACAACGGTCCGCAATAAATTCGCATTGATGGAATCGATCTCCACCAGTGACCCTGAGATCCAGCAGCTTCCTGCCGCCGTAGTAACCTGGGATATTCTCAAGAACAGTGCGCAGTCCTTGATCTCCAATTTCAGCCGCGGTGCCGATAGCCGGACTGTAATTTCCATCACCATCTGACAAGGAGGATTTATCATGTCTAAACTTTTTCTGATGCCAGTCCCGGCTCGCCCCATGCTTCGCTCCGGAGCGGCTTTGGCCGACACCGCAGGAAAGCATCTCCAACTCTCGGACAGCCAGAACGAGCAATTACAACTGGGCCAATCGTTTGCCTCCCTGCGGCAGATCACCGAATCGTGCACAGCGATTGTCAATACACAATTTTCCATGCCCGGGACAAAGCCCACCTGGTTTGATGATTTGAATAAAAATTTCCATACATTGCAAAGTTTGGCCACAACTTGGCTGGATGACTATTCGGTGCCCATTCTCACGACCATTCCTGCCAGCGTCAATACCTTTGTCCCAATCTTTGACGCAAGTGCGAATGCTTTACGGGCGATCATTCAGCGCAATACGGGAATCCTATCCGATGCGGATGCGGTTACAGCCAAGGAAGTTCTGAAACGGATGATGGACAAAACGCAAAAGATCCAGACCGAAGTGGAAAGCTATGCCAAGGTCGATGAAAAAGGCGAATGCAGTGGTAAATTAATCACATGGAAGAACAATATGCGTAACACTTATCAGGAACTCAACACCGGCAGCGCCAATATCCAGAAACTCAGCAGCGACCTTGCCGCAGAGATCGAGAAATACAACACGACGATCCGTACTCTGCAGGCTGAGATCAACAATTATAATACCCTGATTGGTGTTGGCGCTGGGCTGGTGGGCAGCGGTCTGTTTATCGGCGTTGTGGGTTCCGCACTGTGTTTTGCGTTCCCAGTGGTCGGTGGCATTGGTCTTGCTCTGGGGATCGGCATGGTCATTGGAGGCGGTGTTACCTGGGGGGTCATGCAGTCCAAGATTAACAAGGCTAATCAGGATATTCAAAATCTGCGCAATCAAATTGCTGCTGACCGGCAAACTGTCGTTGCACTCAATACCTTGGGCAGTGCGGCTGACGTGGTTTTGAACAGTGCTCAAAATGCAATCAGCAATATGACGAATTTTGCTGCCTCTTGGGCTACATTGGGGCGTTCGCTGCAGGCAACCTATACCGCTCTTGAGCAAGGCGGCCAGGAGGCTTATTCTGCCTTGCTTGCCCTGGACCTGGATGAGGCCGAGGGGAACTGGAACGACGTCAAGGAGAATGTCAAGAAACTTTCTGATGTCGATCCCAAGGTGGAAGCCCATTCAGCAGGCGAACAGGTGGCATAAATAAAACCTGTCAAACATCTCGGCACGCAATCAAAAAGAGGGGACAAGTTATTTTGAACAAAATCAAAGTTTTGTTCAAAATAGGAGAGAGAACAGGTTTTATGACGCTGCTCTGCCCCCGTTGCGGCGCAGTTGGTGTAAAAGGAAAAACCCGTACACTTTATAAAAAGCCACCGGCTCTGTTTTACGCAGAGTCGGTGGCTTTTTCGCATTTTCAAAACAGCGTCAGCGCGGGTTTGGTGCGGTCAGACCGCAGTGTGGAAAGTCCGCCGAATCACTTCTTCCTGCTGCTCCCGGGAAAGGCGGTTGAAGTTCACCGCATAGCCGGAGACCCGGATGGTAAGGCTGGGATACTTCTCCGGGTGCTCCATAGCATCCACCAGCGTTTCCCGGTTGAGGACGTTGACGTTCAGGTGATGGGCCCCCTGGCTGAAGTAGCCGTCCAGGATGGCTACCAGGTGGTCCTCCCTCTGGGCTTCGTCCTTCCCCAGGGCGTCTGGGACAATGGAGAAGGTGTTGGAGACGCCGTCCTGGCACACGTCCCGGTACGGGATCTTGGCCACAGAGTTGAGGCTGGCCAAAGCACCGTTCACGTCCCGGCCGTGCATGGGATTGGCGCCGGGGGCCAGGGGCTCACCCAGCTTGCGGCCGTCCGGCGTGGAGCCGGTCTTCTTGCCGTACATGACATTGGAGGTGATGGTAAGGGCCGAGAGGGTGTGGATGGCGTTTCGGTACAGGGGGTGTTTTTTCAGCTCGCTGGAGAACGTCCGCACCACGTACACCGCCTCGTCGTCGGCCCGGTCGTCATCGTTGCCGTATTTGGGGAACTCCCCTTCCGTGACAAAGTCCACGGCGATCCCCTGCTCGTTGCGGATGGGACGTACCTTAGCATAGCGGATGGCAGAGAGGGAGTCCGCTGCCACGGAGAGCCCGGCGATGCCGAAGGCAGTGAGCCGCTCCACGTGGGTGTCGTGAAGGGCCATCTGACTGGCCTCGTAGGCGTATTTATCGTGCATGTAATGGATGATGTTCACCGTGTCGGCGTAGAGCTCCGCGGCATAGGCCAGGACCTTGTCGTAGTTTGCCCGGACGGTTTCATAATCCAGCACCTCGTCGGTGATGGGCTCAATGCCGGGGACGATGGTGGTGCCGTAGCGCTCGTCCACGCCGCCGTTGATGGCGTAGAGCAGGCACTTGGCGATGTTGCACCGGGCGCCGAAGAACTGCATCTGCTTGCCCACCCGCATGGCGGAGACGCAGCAGGCGATGGCGTAGTCATCGCCGTAGACGGGACGCATCACGTCGTCGTTTTCGTACTGGATGGAGTCGGTGGCGATGGACATTTTGGCGCAGTAGCGCTTGAAGGCCTCCGGCAGGTGTTCGGACCAGAGCACCGTCAGGTTGGGTTCCGGTGCGCTGCCCAGGTTGGTGAGGGTGTGGAGGCAGCGGAAGGAGTTCTTTGTCACCAGCGTTTTGCCATTGATGCTCATGCCGCCGATGGACTCGGTGACCCAGGTGGGATCGCCGCCGAAGAGTTCGTTATACTCCGGCGTGCGCAGGTGGCGCACCAGACGCAGTTTGATGATGAACTGATCCATCAGCTCCTGGGCCCCCTCCTCGGTGAGGAGCCCGCGGTCCAGGTCCCGCTGGATGTAGATGTCCAGGAAGGAGGACGTCCGGCCGAGAGATGTGGCGGCGCCGTTGTTCTCTTTGATGCCGGCGAGATACGCCATATACAAAAACTGCACCGCCTCATGGGCGTTTGCGGCGGGCTGGGACAGGTCCACGCCGTACCGGGCGGCCATGGCCTTCATCTTCCCCAGGGCCCGGATCTGCTCCGCCACTTCCTCCCGCAGGCGGATGCGCTCCTCGTCCATGGGGCCGTCCAGTTCCTCCAGATCCTGCTTTTTAAAGTCCACCAGCCGGTCGATGCCGTACAGGGCCACCCGGCGGTAATCGCCGATGATGCGGCCCCGGCCGTAGGCGTCGGGCAGTCCGGTGAGGAGCCCGGCGTGTCGGGCGTCCCGGGTGCGCTTGGGATAGGCGTCAAAGACGCCTTCGTTGTGGGTTTTGCGGTACTTGCTGAAGTGGGCGGCGATCTCCGGGTCCAGTTCGTAACCGTACTGCTCCAGAGCGGATTTGGCCATCCGGGTGCCGCCGTAGAGGTTCACGATGCGTTTGAGCGGCGCGTCGGTCTGCAGCCCCACAATGACCTCATTTTCCTTGTCAATGTAACCAGGGGCAAAGTTGTCGATGCCGCTGATGATGTGGGTCTCCACATCCAGGACGCCCTTCTTGAGCTCCTGGAGCAGCAGCTCCTCACACTTTTTCCAAACCTTTTGGGTGCGCTGGGTGGGTCCGGCCAAAAAACCTTCGTCGCCGTCATAGGGGGTGACATTCTTCTGGATGAAGGAGCGCACGTCCACCGTCCGCTGCCACTGACCACCCTGAAATCCGTCCCACTGGGGGTATGTCATCATGCCCATTTTGTAATCCTCCTCATTTCGTATCCTTGTTTCAAGTGCAGGAGATCTTCGTCCGATCAGGCACGCCGGTTCCAAGTCCGAAACCACTTTTCCTCCAGTGCGGCACAGCGGGCCTTGTCCATCTCCGGGACGCCCTCCAGGTAGTAGGGACGGCCCAGCGCAGTGTACTTCTCCACGCCCAAGGTGTGATATGGAAGCAGCTCCACCCGCTCCACCCGGGGTAGGGTCTCCACATACGCCCGGAGGGCTGCCAGGTGCTCTTCTCCATCGGTGAGGCCGGGAACCACCACATGGCGCACCCACATGGGAACGCCGGCTTCCCGAACTGCCTCCACGAAGGACTGGGGCCGGTGAATATCGCCGCCGGTGAGGGCGTGGTAATCATCCGGGTCTTCGTGCTTGACGTCGAAGAGCACCAGGTCGGTGTTGGCCAGGATGGCCTCGTAGTCCCCCTTCCCTGCTCCGGCGGTATCCAGACAGGTATGGATGCCCGCCTGATGGAGCCGCCGGAGCATCTCGGAGAGAAATTCCGGCTGCATCAGCGGTTCCCCGCCGGAGAAGGTCACACCGCCTCCCCGCTTGAAGTAGGGGCGGAACCGCAGCAGCCGCGCTGTCAGTTCCTCTGCCGTGACCACCGTGCCGCTGCCCTCCTGGGTGTCTGGGTTGTGGCAATACCGGCACCGCAGCGGACAGCCCTGCAAAAAGACCACCGCCCGCACCCCCGGTCCGTCCACCAGTCCCATGGATTCCACAGAATGGATGTGTCCGATCAAGGAATTCTCCTTTCCGCCCGGGCATAAAAAAACACCGTCCGGGCACTTGTGTGTGCCCAGACGGTCGGCAATTACAAAATCATACTCCACGTGGTTCTCCCACTTCCGTCAGTCATATGATCCATTTTCAACATACAACATCCCAAGAGGAAATGTCAATGGGAAGCAGAAAGATCATACCAATTTCTCTGTTTTGCAAAAATAGATTGGGCCAGTAGGGGTGTCTTGCTTGTAGGGATTGCGGAAAAGGGAACCCAATACAAATAGATAAAGGATTGGATTGGCATAGACCGGTCCAGAGGAGCGCAACTTTCTGCAACAGCAGGAAGAGACTGCGCATAGACATACGCAGTCTCTTCCCTTTTGGCAAACAGGATTCCCTGTCTGGGCTGAAGCAAAGAAGTTATTTTTCGGATTCCGGGATATTTAGTTCCTTGTGGGTATAAAATCCCCATGCCCGTTGTAAAAATTCGGGTGCTGCTCGTTGAAAAATTTGATCTAGGTCAGCTCCTGAGATATTAGTCCCTTTTTTCAACAATTCATAAATCATGGCAACAGATCCGTGGTTATAGATTCGCAGCTGGATCTTTTGCTGCTCGTCCAAAATGATACCGCTTTTTCGGACGATTTCCGTTGCTCGTTTGTGATGAAGGTTGACCAAAAACGTGGTCAGGGAATTCGGCCCCTGCATTTCAAATGCATGTAGGTAGAATTTTTTCCGACGTTTGAACAATTCAAACCACACATCAATATAGGTCAGGCAGGTTTCCCGGCCTTCCTCGACGCTCTGATCCAAATCTTCTTTGTAAATGCACTGCAATAAATCATATTTATCGGAAAAATAATTGTAAAACGTCTGTCGGGAAACTCCACTCTTGGCAACAATATCGTTTACGGTAATCTTTTCCATAGGAGATTTGCTCAGCAAATCAATAAATGCATTCATAATTACCCTTTTGACCATATTTGCTACCATTGGGGTTCCCTCCGCTTTGTCATCTTGCAGGTTTCATTATTGTCCGAGCAAATTCGGCAACAACATGATTATATCAGGAACCGCCATAAAAATACACAGCAAGATGAAAGCACACAGCATATAGATCCAAAGATGCCGATTGATAACGGTACTTACAGGAACCTTTTTAATGCTGGCAGCTACATAGAGATTCATACCCACAGGGGGAGTTACCTGACCGATTCCCAAATTGATGGTCATAATAATGCCGAACGCTACCGGACTGATGCCATAGGTAGGCAGAATGGGGACCAAAATCGGAGCAAGGATCATCATGGCAGGGGCTGTATCCATAAAGGTGCCTACGATCAGCAGCAGGATCGTAACCAGAACCAGGAACATAAACTTGCTGGAAGCAATGGAAATAATGAAATTTGCCACCTGCGTGGGGATCATCTCTATGGTCATTACATACCCATAGGCGGTGGCGGATGCCACCACAAACATGATAAAAGCCGTGGTAACCACAGAGCTGCGCAGGATCTGCTGGAGTAGCTTCCATGTCAGTTCCCGATATACCAAAAAGCCGATAATGACGCCATAGAAGCAGGCTACGGCAGCAGATTCTGTGGGTGTGAAGATACCGCCGTAGATACCGCCCAAAATAATGATTGGCATTCCAAGGGCCCAAATGGCATCACCAAGAGAATCACGGACCTCTTTCCAAGAGAATTTGCGCCGGTTTTTCATGTGCTTGAGACCAAACCAGAACGCATAGGATGCCATGCCAACCGTCAAGATAATTCCAGGCAAAACTCCTCCCAGAAAGAGGTCTCCGACAGAAACATTGCCGGAGATGCCGTACAGAACCATGGGGATGCTGGGAGGAATGATAATTCCCAGCCATCCGGCGCTGGCGACGGTACTGAGCGCAAATGGAAGCGGATACCCCTCCTCCACCATAGAGGGAACAACAATGGCACCGATGGCGGCAACTGTGGCCAGCGAAGAGCCAGAAATCGCACCGAAAAATGCGGAGGAAACGAAGGCGACGATTGCTAGTCCGCCGGGCATCCACCCCACTAGAGAATTGGCAAAGCGGACCAGTCGCTTGGATACACCGCCTTTATCAAGGAGAGCTCCTGAGAGCACAAAAAGGGGAATTGCCATGAGGCTGTACTGATTTACCGCATTGAAAAAACGCTGCACAATTACCTGCAGATCTGTCGTTGTGAAAAACAGCAGCGGAGCTGCGCTTCCGGCAACCAACGCAAGAGAAATCGGAAGACCGATGGCTGCCAACAAAAGAAACACGCCAAAGATTGTTGCAATAAACATACCCAGTCAGCCCTCCTTAATCTCCGTAGAAGTTGCACTGTCCTCGTTTTCGAGGTTTAAAAATGGCCGACGGCAGACATGGTCGTTCAAAATGACCAGAACCGCTGTAATCGTGGACAGAATGAATCCAACCAGCAAAAGCCCATATACCAAATACATCGGAAGAAAAGTCATGCTGGGAGATTTTTGATTGTATTGCATAGCCAGGCTGCAAAACCGGTAAGACTCTACCGCCAAAAAGCCATAGAGAAAGCAGGAGAGAATGTCTGTAAACACCCGCAGAGCTTTTCCACCTTTGGGAGGCAGTGCATTTACCAGACTGTCAATTCCCAAGTGGGCTCGCTCCCTCGCTGCCATAGCAATTCCAATAAAGACGACTGCGATCATCAAGTACCGGGAAATTTCCTCACCGTATGCGTTTGGAATCTTCAAAATAAACCGCAGAACGATTCCCACAAGTACTGTAACTACCATCCCCGCCATACATAAGGATGTGACAATGCATTCCACTTTTTATAAGACAAAGTCAATCTTTTTCAGAATGGCAGACATTTTTTCCTGATCTTTCATGCTGTTCCCTCCCTGTCCAATTAGAAGTAAATGCAAGGCTGCAGCCTTGCATTTACCTCCTTTCCCGAGAATTATCAGGCCGGTGCCATTGCCCGGACCTGCTCAATCTCCTCTTCGGGAATCGTATCCGTGAACTGCGGATAGACCTCATCCTGCATCAAGCTGATCCACTCGTTAATATCTTCCGGGTAGGTAACCTTGATTCCTGCTTCCTGCATGATGGCAAGGTTCGTGGCTTCCTGCTCTTCACTGGACGTATGATTTGCCTCGCAAGCATATGCGCCTGCTTCCATGATTGCCTGCTGATACGCCTCAGGCATTCCGTCAAATACGGTTTTGCTCATGACAAGAGGCAGTGCACAGAAGAACATGTTTGCAATCATATAGGTGTTTTGCAGTTCGTACCATCCAAAACCGTAGATTCCATTAATGGACAGACAGTTTCCGTCAACGGTACCGTTTTGGAGTGCTGTGTAGACTTCAGCTGGCGCCATGGGGACCGGGTTGGCTCCACAGGCAGTAAATGCAGCGGCATAGATTGGGTTCTGTACGATCCGGATATTCAGACCCTTCAAATCCGACGGCTTCACCACATCCTGTTTATTGTTCATTACATCGAAGAATCCGTTGTCAAAATAACCCAGACCCACAAGACCGAATTCTTTCAGTTTCTCCAGTTTTTCTGTTCCATATTCACTTTCACACACCGCCAGAGCATGTTCCCGGTTTTCGAACAGGAACGGTAGATCAAAAATACCAAAGCTGGGATCGAAGTTGGTCAGATTGCAGGTACCAGCGATTACCAGATCCAAATTTCCCATCTGTGCGGACTCGATCATATCGATCTCTCCGCCCAGCTGACTATTGGGATAAATATCTACGGTAACCTTTCCCTCTGTTAGTTCTTCCACTTTGGATTTGAAGGCTTCTGCACCGATGTGGTAGGGATGGGTTGTTGCCTGTACATGGCCGAGTTTCAGGGTGTAGCTGGGGCCATCGGCAAAGGGATCGTCTGTGGATGTACCAGAGGGCTGTCCATTCTCAGACGATGAAGTCCCTCCACACGCAGTCATCGACAGCAGCATCAGTCCGCAGAGCAGCAAGGAAACCAATCTTTTCATCACATAATCTCCTTTCCAATTTTATACATCGCCTAATCATCCAGGCGAATGATTACCTGCTTTTGCCCGCCATTGGCAGTCAGTCCTTCTGTAAAGTTCAGAACCAACTGGTTCTCCTCAGGATAAATCTCCCCGTTTCGAATAGAGATCCAACCGTCATGTCCGAGCAGGACTCGATCAGCTATGCTGCGGACACGTTCGATGGTTTTTCTGGTAACCGCGGGATCGTACGTCATTCCTGCACAGCCGGTTCGGAGTTCTCCCCGCGTTTTTACTGCGTCACCAGTCAAAATCCATCGCTCCTCCCCCTCATGGATCAGGAGAGACATGCAGCCGGGGGTGTGTCCAGGAGTAAAGATAGCTTGAATCCCTGGAAAGATCTCTTCCCCATCTTGTTCTACCAAGTAGACGTCTGCATTTCGCAGAAATGGCAGCGCAGAATTGTCCACAATGCAATCTTTCGGCAGAATTTTGTTGGCGTATTCCCATTCAACTGCCGAAAGAATGTACTTTGCATGGGGGAAAAAATCCACATTAAATGTATGATCCCAATGCAGATGGGAAAGGACAACCGTGTCGATCTGATCAACAGAAAGGCCTTCGTCCTGGAGTATTCTTTTCAGCTGAGGCCGGATATAACCATTTCCTGTGTCAAACAGAATGTGGTGCCCCGCACCTTGAATCAGAGCCACAGTTCCGAGGCCAAGCATGGCAGGAAAGCCTTTGAACAATACGGTTACTGAATAGTTCATTTCGATCACATCCTTTTTGAAACCTATTGTGATTCTGTATCTTTAACATAAACCCAGCACACGAAATAATTCAATTTACATTCATCAAAACTCGTCCAAAAGTTAGACAACTTTTTACATTTGTAAACTTAAAAATCACAAGAAACAGCAATTCAAACTTATAAGAATTATAGAATATGACCAAAAAAGCATTTATAAAATATCACATCTTTCTTGCAGGCGGATGTATTTCTCTCTTCAAATGGATGTCCCCGAACATTGCGGATATTAGCTTTATTTCAAATGAAAACTTGATAGAAAACGGCAAAATTTCGTTCAATCAGAAGCAAGAAATACGGTTCTTTTTCAGGCTGTTTCCCGGCAGAGATATTAAAGCCTGAACAGGCCCCGTATAAACAGTCAACGGCAAAGTACCCCTTGATGTAGTCTATTTTTCTACATCAAGGGGCGTCGTAATGGAGTGAAATGAAATTATATGGCGTATTAAGTCGTATGAGATTCAGAATTTGCGCATGGAGAACAAATGATTGTAGGATTCTCTGCAGTCTGTGGGAAGGATGCGAGGCCAACTGTAAAATATAATACTGGGCAAAGTCGTAATAAAATGCGACTTCGCCCAGTATTGTATTTATTTATGAGCAATTCATGGAACAAGAGTGCTTTGGTTCTTGTTCCGGAATTACCACTTCCTCGCCCTGATCCTTGTTGACCTCCTCCGGCTCGTGGAAGTGGGGAACCACCATGTGCAGTGCTCCCCGGATCACAGAAGGGTCGTTCTTTTCCAGGGCAGCCTCCAAAACCGCCAGCTTGCCCCGGAGCTCTTCCTGCGTCACCGCAGGCTGGCGCTCCACAAAGATCTGATCGTTCTCGGTCTTTTCAATGTCTCTGCTGGCCACTAGCAGCTCCTCATAGAGCTTCTCGCCGGGCCGCAGGCCCGTCTCCACGATGTCGATGTCCCGGTAGGGAACATATCCGGACAAGCGGATCATATTCTCTGCCAGGTCCAAAATCTTCACCGGACGGCCCATGTCCAGCACATAGAGCTCGTTCTGATGGGCCATGGCTCCGGCCTGAAGCACCAGTTCCGTGGCTTCGGAAATAGTCATAAAGTAACGGATGATCCGCTTGTCCGTTACGGTCACCGGACCGCCCGCGGCGATCTGACGCTGGAACAGCGGCACTACGGAACCATTGGAGCCCAGGACGTTGCCAAAGCGCACAGCGGCAAAGGTGGTCTTGCTGCGGCCCTTCATGGATTGCAGGATGATCTCGCAAAGACGCTTGGTGGCCCCCATGACACTGGTGGGATTCACCGCCTTGTCGGTGGAGATCTGGATGAACTTTTCCACCCCATAGCAGTCTGCCGCCTGCACCAGGTTCAGCGTGCCGAAGACATTGTTGCGCACAGCCTCCTGAGGGCTGTCCTCCATCAGCGGTACGTGCTTGTGGGCCGCGGCGTGGAACACTACGTCCGGGCGGTAGGTAGCAAAGAGCTGATCGATCCGCTCCCGGTCCCGGATGGAGGCGATCTCCACCCGCAGATCCAGTTTGTTGCCATAATGGTAGCGCAGTTCCTGCTGGATGTCATAGGCGTTGTTTTCGTAGATGTCCATCACGATCAGCTGACGGGGATGGTGCTTGGCGATCTGACGGCACAGTTCCGAGCCGATGGATCCCCCTCCCCCAGTGACCATGACCACTTTCCCGGAGAGGTAGGCATCCACTGGCGCCGGGTCCAGCTCCACCGGTTCCCGGCCTAGCAGATCCTCGATGCGCAGCTGCCGCAGTTGGGAGCGGATAGGCTTTTGGCCAATGAGCTCCAGCGTGCTGGGAAGGACCGATACGCGGATACCGGGAAAGCCGGAGAGCATCTGCAAGATCTCGTGCCGGCGGTCCTCCCGGACGGAGGGGATGGCCAGGATCACCTCCCGGATGTCCATGGCCCGGAGGAGCGAGGGCATTTCCGCGATCTTTCCCTTTACCAGGATCCCATGGATGCGCTTGCCCACCTTGGTGGGATCATCGTCAAAAAAGCACTGTACCTCATAACGGCTCTCCGGGTTGCGCTGTAATTCCTCCAGCAGCTGCACCCCGGCGGAGCCTGCTCCCACCACGGCCACAGGTGTCCGGCTGCCTACCCGCTGGCGGATCACCTGGCTGCGGTAAACGCGGTAGGAAAAGCGCAGCAGCAGCATGCCCAGCACCCAGCCGCCAGCGATACTGGTCAGCAGTAAGAAGGAGATGACCGTAGACAGCAGCAGCCGGCTGATGACCTCGTAGAGACAAAAACCAAGCATGGCAGAGAACAGCAATGTCAGATACTCCCGGCTCTCCGCGTAGCGCCAGAGACTGTCGTATGTATGGAACAGTAGCTGGAACACCACCGTGCAGCCATAGAGCAGCAGCAGGTGCGCCGGAAACACACCCTGTCCTACGGCGTCAGAGAGGGAGTATCGCAGAGTAAACGTTCCCAACCCAATGGCCACAATAAACAAAATCAGGCCATCCATGAGAAATAAATAAAAACCACGCAAACGATTCATAGGGGGGGCCGCAACCTTTCCAAGGGGATAATGTCCCCTGCGTCTGACAATATATCACAAAACTTCATAAAAAGAAAGCCAAAACATCTGCCATGTCTGCCATTGTTTTCAGTTCCTATCAAACTAAGGGGTAGCCCTGATGATGCACTACCATTAAAGGCAGAAATCACTCCGAGGTGGTATCCGGGGAACACAAGCCTCTATTTGCAGCGGAGCCGTAATAGAGAAGTGTTTGATGCGGGTCCTGAGATCTTCCTCCCGATTGATATTTTCCCTCTAAAAGCCAGTTACTACTGAGACAAATGGAAGGAGGTCGGCTAGGAGAGGTCTAATAATTTGCTTTTGTATGGGTATAATTTACCCAAATTATATCGTCAAATTTAAGGGAGGATGATGGCGACAGTAGTGTTGCCTGCTTTTGGCTGGAGAGGCGTCCAAGGGCGTTTAGTCCGAAGCAAGGGCCCGGACAGGAAAAGGCGGCAGACGGGAAGATCCGTCTGCCGCCTTTGTGGTTTTCATGGGGCGGATGCTGAAGCAGGCCGTTACGGCACCAGGAGCTTCCGGTACGACTCCGCCTGGTCGTGGAACATCTGCTGCCACAGTTCCAGGCAGAAAAAGCCCCACAAGCTGCGGGAAAACGCGCCCTCGCCGCTGATCTTGGAGATGACCTTCGCGTTGTCCACGTACTCCCGCTGACGGGCCTTGGTAGTGGAGAGGGTATCGCAGATGAAGTCCCGGCATTCCCCCTTTGCCCATACGGCAAAGGGCGTCGGGAAGCCCATCTTGTCCGTGCGGTTCATGA
>ERZ827037.500-NODE-500-length-50633-cov-3.887125_pt1 | contig 50633 bp, 46 predicted proteins | sample MGYA00519924_ERZ827037 | MGnify/ENA primary metagenome ERZ827037 (study PRJEB31778, sample SAMEA3449250) | human gut metagenome | biome: human gut; feature: human-associated habitat; material: faeces | place: United Kingdom | collected 2010/2012 ... | reverse complement strand
TCCCTCGGTGGCAACACCGTACCGGTTCAAGTCCGGTCAGCGGCACCACACCTGCGGTGAGCAATTCGCGCACCGTGGGTTTTTCTTTTACTCAGGCGGGCCGCCCGCGTTAATACCGGGTATCTATTTTGTCAATGTACCCTTGGTGGATAGGGCTGCACCCAAAACGCGTACTTCACATTGTGGAGTGCGTGTTGTTTTGTACCTGCGTATAAATTGGGTGTCTTTTTATCGACGTTTCTCAAAGCAGAGCAAGATGCGTTTTGCTCCGTTTTTTGCAAAAAAATCGTTTGCCCGTTTTTGTCCAGGTTTTGAATGGCCGCAGGAGGCAGGCTGTCAAGCCTGTAATCCGTTCCGCCTCCAGCAATTGGCTAATTCAAACATATCGTTCACATGCAGCATACCGCCGGTCAAAACCTTTCCGGTAAGGCTCGGGATTCTGGCCGCGCTGGATAAAATGATGTTTTTCAAATTTAAGGCGGATAAATTGGGCATATATGCTTTCAATAGGGCCGCAGCGCCAGCTACATGCGGCGCTGCCATCGAAGTTCCGTTTTGGGGGCTATATCCGCCGTTTAAATCGAGGCTTAAAATATTGGTTCCGGGCGCGGCTATATCCACGCTTTCAAACCCAAAATTCGAAAAGCTGGCCAAGGTATGATGTGGATTGATGGCCGCAACAGATATGATGTTGTTACTATGATAAGAAGCGGGGTAAATCGGAAAATCGTCATTATTTGTGCCGTTGTTTCCCGACGACGCGATGAATAATCCGTTATAGTGGTCGATCGCATATTTTAAAGCCCGCGAATAGGAAGGGCCGCCCCAGCTGGCGTTGAGAATCGGGATATTGAATTGGTTTGCAAAGTAAATCGAGGCAATGGCAGAAGCGATATCAAGGCCGAATTTTAAAGAAACTATTTTTACCCGCCAACATACCCCTGCCACTCCGATATGATTATTCCCCACAGCGCCTACTGTCCCCGCAACATGGGTGCCGTGCCCGTTTATGTCCATAGAAAATGGATCATTGTCAGCAAAATTCCATCCGTTGCTCAATCTCCCGTCCGGGGAAACCCACATATTTTCTCTGATATCCGGATGGGTGTGGTCTATGCCGCTGTCTATAATGCCAACGGCAATTTGATCGCTCCCCATCGTATAGTTCCATGCCAAAGGCGCTCTGATGCTTTGCATGCCCCAAAGCTCTCCATAAAGCGGATCGTTGGGCAGCACATACAGCTCCTCCAAATAATCAGGCTCTGCATACGCGACATATGGATTGGCCGACAACTGTTCAATGGCCTCAATCACCGCGGTTTGATCCTTGTCGTTTAAATGAATCAGAATGATATCCAGCGCATCGCTTTCCTCCTCCGCCCTGTTCGAGCGGAAGAGATACGCTGCTTTTTCATAATCCAGTTCCTCTAAAGCGGAGTTGACCGCATCCTCCGATGCGGCAGTTTTATGTATGGCAGCAATGACTTTGCCCGCTTCATAAGGATTGTTATGGCCATCGTCATATATCATAATCTTTCCCCCCTTTGCAATCACATCCTATGAATAGCACTTTCATTTTGTTACCACTAGCAACAAACGGGCTAGCGCAACCAGAGCAATACGGAGAGAAAGCAATTGCTATTTGCTCTATTTTCTTTTATAATAGGCCTGCATCCAAGGACAGGAAAAGGAGTTGATTCATTTGAGGAACCTCCCGCGTGCGGAGTATCCACGCCCGCAGTTTGTTCGGAGCGCTTGGCAAAACCTCAACGGGGCATGGGAATTTCGGATCGATCACGCTAGGCATGGCCGCCCGGACGACCGCTTTGACAAAACGATCCTCGTCCCCTTCTGCCCGGAATCAAAGCTATCCGGCATTGAAAACCGGGGTTTTATGGAATCCGTCTGGTACAGGCGCACGGTTACATTGACACAGGAGCAGCTCGCGGGGCGCATCCTCCTGCATTTTGGCGCGGTGGATTATGCATGCACCGCCTTCCTCAACGGCCAGGCGTGCGGAACGCACCGGGGCGGCTACAGCTCCTTCCAATTTGATATCACAGAATATGTGCATGCGGGTGAAAACACGCTGACCGTCCACGCCGTGGATCATCAGCGGGACGGCAAGCAGCCGCATGGCAAGCAGTGCGACAAATACCATTCCTCTGGTTGCAACTACACGCGCACCACTGGCATCTGGCAAACGGTGTGGCTCGAATTTGTGCCGCGTGTGTATCTGGAAAACGTACAGCTCACCACAGACTACCGCACCGGGAGCGTTACCTTCCGCGCGGCTGTTAACGAGCTGCCGAAACCGCTTACCCTGCGCACCTCCATTGCCTTTGACGGAAATCCGTGCGCAAGCTTTAAAGCGCCGCTCTCCGCCGGTGGAACCATCTACACCATGCAGGTGACGGATGTAAAGTGCTGGGATGTTTTACAGCCAAACCTCTACGATGTGACCTATGAGCTGCTCGATGGCGATGCGGTAATCGACACGGTGCAAAGCTATTTCGGCTTTCGCACGTTTGAACTCCGGGAGCATGCCATCTGGCTCAACGGCCGCCCCGTTTTTCAGCGGCTGGTGCTCGACCAGGGTTATTATCCGGACGGTGTTTACACCGCCCCCACAGACGCGGATCTCAAGCGGGACATTGAGCTTTCCATTGCGCTCGGCTTCAACGGCGCGCGGCTTCACCAGAAGGTATTTGAAGAACGCTTTCTCTATTGGGCGGATCGGCTCGGCTATCTCGTTTGGGGCGAACAGGCAAGCTGGGGGCTCGATATCACAACGAGCGAAGGGCTCATCAACTTTTTGCCGGAATGGCTGGAGGTTGTTGCGCGCGATAGGAACCACCCCTCCATCATCGGCTGGTGCCCTTTCAACGAAACGTGGGATCAAGGCCGCCGCCGCGCGGATAAGCGTGTATTGGAGGCCGTTTATCTCGCCACCAAGGCCGCCGACCCCACGCGCCCCGTGATCGACACCAGTGGCAACTATCACGCCAGGACAGATATTTACGACGTGCACGATTATGAGCAGGATGTGGTTCAATTTGCAGCGCGCTACGGCGCGGTGACGCGTGATTCCGTTTATGAGCCGCACCCGGGCCGCCAGCAGTATGAAGGCCAACCCTATTTCATCAGCGAATACGGCGGCGCATGGTGGGCGCCCGGCCAGAAAAAGGGCTGGGGCTACGGAAAAGCGCCGGAGAACGAGGCGGAATTCGGGCGGCGGTATACGGGCCTTACCCGCGCGCTGATGGATAACCCCCATATCTGCGCGCTCTGCTATACACAGCTCTATGATGTGGAACAGGAGCAGAACGGGCTCTATACCTATGAGCGGGAACCGAAGTTTTCCCCGGAAATTTACGAGCAGATCCGCGTGGCAAACAGCGCGCCTGCGGCCAATGAAAAGGGACTGTGAGTGGAACCGTTGGCTTAGATAAAAACAGCCAGCAACAGCCCACATCCAGAGAACTTTGCTGCTCTTTTCCCAAGCAGCGGCTGGCTTTGCTGCCCCGACCACAGCAAAAAATCCCACCCAGAATATTCCGGGTGGGATTTTTCATATCAAAACCAGCTTATTTCATCATGCCCGCAACTTCATCCGCGAAGTTATCTTCCCGCTTCTGAAGGCCTTCGCCCTTTGCAAAGCGGGTAAAGCCAAGCACCTTCACAGAAGCGCCGATCTCCTTGGCAACGGATTCGACATACTTGCCAACGCTCAGGTCGCCATCCTTGACGAACTGCTGATCCATCAGGCAGTTTTCTTTGTAATACTTGCCGATACGGCCGTGCACGATCTTCTCGATCACCTGCGCGGGCTTATTCTTATTCTTCTCATCCTCGGCAAGCTGCGCGGTGAGAATCTCCTTCTCATGGGCGATCACGTCCGCCGGTACGCTGGCTTCGTCAAGGTAAGCCGGGTTCATCGCCGCGATCTGCATCGCAACATCCTTGCCCATCGCCTTAAACTTCTCGTTTGCCGCTGCCGCGTCATCCGCCTCAAAGTGCACCATAACGCCGACTGTACCGCCGCCGTGGACATAGGTGGAAACCACGCCCTCCACACGCTCGAAGCGGCGGATCTTCATATTCTCGCCGATGGCAAGGATCTTATCCTGCAGGTTCTCCTGCACGGTGCGGTCACTGCCGGCAAGCTTTTCATTGAGAAGCGCGTCGACATCCGCCGGATTGCTGGCTGCAATCGTTTTGGCGATATCCAGAACGAAGGCTTGGAACTCCTGGTTCTTTGCCACGAAGTCCGTCTCAGAATTCACTTCGACGACAACGCCGATCTTCTTCTCTTCATCGTTATATGCAAGCACAACGCCCTCTGCCGCGATGCGTCCGGCCTTTTTAGTAGCTGCCGCAAGGCCTTTTTCACGCAGGAAGTCGATTGCCTTTTCCATATCGCCGTCGGATTCGACGAGCGCCTTTTTACAGTCCATCATGCCCACGCCGGTCTTTTCGCGAAGGGCCTGTACGTCTTTTGCAGTAAATGCTGCCATGTTCAATTCCTCCTGTTACTTGATGTTTTCCGTATTTTCTCCATCGCTCAGAAAAATACCCGTGCCGTGGGTAACACCTGCTGGAAATCCGCACCGGATTTGAGCAATGGCCCATGGCACGGGCATCCTCACGAATGAGAAAGGATTCTGAAATTTATGCGCCGGGCTGCTCAGCAGCAGCTTCCGCTTCCTCGCCCGCCTCGGCCTCTGCCGCGGCGTCGATATTCATCTGCTTGCCTTCCATGACGGCGTCTGCCATTGCAGCAGAAATCAGGCGGACGGCGCGGATTGCGTCGTCGTTGCCGGGGATGACATAGTCGATCTCGTCGGGGTCGCAGTTGGTATCAACAATCGCAACGATCGGGATGTGCAGCTTCTTCGCCTCAGCCACCGCGATGCGCTCCTTGCGGGGATCGACGATGAACATGGCCGCGGGCTGACGCTTCATCTGCGTGATACCGCCCATAAATTTTTCAAGCTTCTCGATCTCGAGCTTCAGCTTTGTGACTTCCTTTTTGGGAAGCAGATCAAATGTGCCGTCCTCTTCCATAGCCTTCAACTGCTCAAGGCGCTTAATGCGCTGCTTGATGGTTTTGAAATTTGTCAGCATGCCGCCGAGCCAACGGGCGTTGACATAGGGCATACCGCAGCGGGAAGCCTCCTCACGGATGGAATCCTGCGCCTGCTTCTTCGTGCCGACGAAAAGGATCTCCTGGCCGTCCGCCGCGAGCTCGCGCACGAACATATAGGCCTCTTCCAGCTTGCGCACGGTCTTCTGCAAATCGATGATATAGATGCCGTTGCGCTCGGTGAAGATATACTTCGCCATTTTGGGGTTCCACCGACGGGTTTGATGGCCGAAGTGGACGCCCGCTTCCAGTAACTGCTTCATGGATACGACTGCCATAGGGATAATTCCTCCTTTTGTTTTACCTCCGCACGGCTCTTGGGACGGCGACGCCCTTTGGAAAAGGACGCACCCGCCGAACGAACGCTGTGCGTGTGTTTTGCAAGCCTGCAACACCGCAGAAAAACGCAGTATTACAATTTGCTGTAGTAGTATAGCACGGGTGGGAGAAAAATGCAAGATGGAAATCACGTTTTATCAGGAAAGTTTTACGATTTTAACCGGAATCTGATGTGCTTCGTGCCGACACATCCCGCGCGGTGCCGTTCCGTAAGCGGCCCCATCCTCCATATAACGTGAAAAGTCGAGCATTTTTTCATACGGGGGCACAGAAAAGAGGCGCGCCACACAGTGCGGCACGCCCCTACATATGATCATTAGGATGATAAAGGCACTGAGCGCCTTTTCGATCCTGTTATTTCAACTCATATGCCGCTTCAAACCCGGCGCGGACAGCCGTTTCGATCCTGCCGACCTGTTTCGCATCGCCGATGACCGACACATGTCCGCAGAGGTTTTTGCAGGCTTCCTCCAGCGGATTTTCCGGGTGCACGCCCATAGCGAGAACAACATAGTCCGCGGGGTACTCCTCCGTATTGCCGCTCTTTTCATCCTGCAAAACGGCACAGCCCTTTTTGATCTCCTGCAGCTTTGTCGCGGGCTTATACGTAATGTCGTACTTGGAGAGGCGGTCCATACAGTCAAGATACGTCTGCACATACACGCCCTCGCCGATCTTGCCGAGCATTTCCACAATCGTTACTTGATTTCCGCGTTCGCAGAGGAATTCCGCCGTTTCCAGGCCGGTCGCGCCCGAGCCGATCACCGTCACATTCTTACCGTATAGGGGCTTGCGGTCGCAGAGCACATCCTCAAAGGTGACTGCATTTTCCAGCTCTACGCCCGGGATCGACCGCGGCTTCACGGGAACAGCGCCCGTAGCCAGAATAACCGCGTAGGGCTTGTAAGAAGCGATGCATTCTGGCGTCGCTTCCCGGTTGACCAGGATCGTGACATCCAGTTTTTTCAACTGGGTGAGCTCGTACTCAACGATCCAATCCATCTTCTCCTTGCGCGGCGGCTTATCGCCAATATTGATCTGCCCACCGACCGCGCCGGTCTTCTCCAAAACGACCACATGGAAACCGCGCTCGCCGAGCACTCGCGCCGCCTCCAGGCCACCGACGCCGGCGCCTACGACCACGACGGTCCTTCCAGCGCCGTCCTTCAGGTAGCAAGGATATTTGCATTCGCGGCCCGCCCTTGGGTTGACCGCGCACTTAACGGGGTTTTTATCGGGGATCGCATCGCTGACGAGCGTTTCAAAGCAGAAGGTGCAGGAGATGCAGCGGTTGATCTCCTCTTCCCTGCCCCCATAGGCCTTGTTCACCCACTCCGGGTCCGCCACGACGGCCCGACCCAAGCCGACAAAATCGACCAGATCGTCCTCCAGCATCTTCTCAGCAAACCACGGCTCCTTGATCATGTTGACCGCGATGACCGGGATCGTTACAGCCTCCTTCACCGCACGGATCAGGGGTGTGCGGCAGCCCTGCTCATAAGTAGTCGGCTCGGAAAGGGAATTGAAGGATTCGTAAATGCCGTTGGATACGTTGATATAGACAAGCCCGAGCTTCTCAAGCTCCTGGCAGATGCGCACGCCATCCGCAAGTTTCAGGTATTCCGTCACACCGTTGGGCGCAAGCAGTTCATCCACCGTCAGCCGGATGCCGATGGGAAATTCTTTGCCGCATTCCTTCTGAATGCCCGCAATAATCTCTTTGACAAATACCAGCCGCCCTTCAAACGAGCCGCCGAAGCGGTCTGACCGCTGATTGGTGTAGGGACTCAGGAATTGAGAGATCAAATAGCCGTGCGCGCCGTGCAGCTCCACGCCGTCGAGCCCCGCCTTCTGTGCACGGACAGCAGCGGCAATGAACTTGGCGATGACCGTCTCCACTTCTGCGGTGGTCATCTCGTGCGTTTCCTGCTGGCATACGCCGCAGGGCTTGGAGCCGGAAGACCACAGCGGCTCGTTGCCGTTGATATTCATAAACGTCTCTCTGCCGGGATGATGCAGCTGAGCAAACACCTTCACATCCTGCGCGTGCAGCGCTTCCACAGCTTTTGCCATCGGCGCGATCTGCTCATCCCGCGCAAGGCTCGCCTGCTTCGGAGCTGCGACGCCGTGCTCGTCGTCCACGCGGGTATTTTCCAGCACGATCATGCCGACGCCGCCCTTGGCCCGCTCCATGAGGTAGGCCATGAAATCCTCCCCAATGCACTGCTTTTCATCGGAAACGCCCATGGCGAGCGCGCACATCACGATGCGGTTTTTGATGGTCAGGTTACCAATTTTGCCTGGCGCAAATAATTTTGGATACTTCATTGAGATCATCCTCCTGACGCATAAAGCATAGTCAAGAAACAGAATTTTCTGTCCCTCTAAGCTGATTATAGGGCTCTAAAATTCGATTGTCAATTATTTAACAAAATTTTAACAAAAGATTTATGAGTTGGATTCCAGAGCGTTGCGGCATACGGGTATCTTATAAATAGAAAAATGATTTTAGAAAGGTTTACCAATTTTAGACTCCCTACGACTGTAATAAAAGTCAGGGTAACAATTTCTGATCTTTATGCTCTCCGGTTCCACAATCAGCCATGTGATTTCTATATAAATAACTTACCTTTTGCTTTTGTAATAGCAAACAAAATCTGGAATATAATCTTGTTAATCTTTTATATTGACATATTAGATCAAATAGGAGTAATATACCTTATAGATGATATATGAGATATGCATATCTATATAATAAAATTATATGTTATAGAGGTGTTTCCAATGTTTTAATAATAATATATTTTATGGGATTAATTATATTAAAAGGAGTACATTAGAATGAAACATACAAAAAAATATGCTGCAATTTTTTGTAGCGTTCTCTTAATCTCAATGATAGCCTCGTTTACCGTTTTCGCCGAATCAAGACCAGTCGATTTAAATAAAAACCAGTATACAAGTTATAGTGTACGAACCAACACAATTTCTCATCAAAGCAAATTTTCCGGGGTAAATTCAAATAGTTCTAACCACTATGTATATTTTACAGCCCAATATTACGATGCTATAGCAAAAAAAGATTTTGACGATAATTACTATTATGCGCCTAATAACGGAGTCTATTTTTCTAACAAATATTCTACAAATCGTGCTGGAGTTTATCAGTGGCGTTTAAAATTAAATCCAACAGCGCTGTTTGCCGGTTGCACCGCATCAGGAACAATTACGACCATCTGAGTATAATGTCCAAACCTTGTTTCTTGCGGCAGTTTTACTGCCGCAAGAAATTTTCTATTTCCAAGAAGGGGGCATTTCATGCATCATTTCACACAAAACGGAAAGCTTTTTTTCAAAAATAAGCTTCTCCTATCCGGTACCCTGTTGACCATTATTTTGCCCACGCTCTATCTCTGCTATAAATTAATCTATTATAACAGCATTTTTCCCACAGCGTCGGATCGGAGCATGTTTTCCAGCTATCTGCTCATCAATACGCTGGAACTGCCGCTATTTCTTTTTGCTCTTTTTGCTCTTTTATCCTATGAGGCTTTTCGTGCCATCCGGCATGCGCACGCACAGGAGATTCTTGCGATCACAAGGCACGGGCTCTCGTCTTTCTATATTGATACTGGATTATTATTCCTCCTGTTTTCAATCGTTCTCTCCGTTTTCATACTGATAGAAAACGTCGTCTATTTTGCCTGCATTCACCTGCTCAATCGAGAAACCTTCCTCTATCTCTTTTTACATATCCTATTGAACATCTTTCTGGTTTCCTCACTTGGCATCATTACAGGCCTCCTGTTTTCTGTCAATCAGGGAAAATTTTCAGGTTACATCGGAATTCTGGTCTGTATCCTGCTGATTTCACCCGCTACCGAAACGTTAAACCAGATTATTTTTCAGGGAACGGGGTTGAAAGCGTATTATCTTACTACATTATTTCAGGTATGTTCCCCAAATCTAAAATTTACAAGCAACCTGCTTCTGGGGTATCCGATCCTGCCCTACCGTTTTGCAGTGGTTCTGTTTTGGATATTCCTTTTATTTGGCATTTTCATGCTCCGTCTTCATAAGGTCCGGCAGATCAAGAGGTCCCGATCAATCGCGAGCGCAAGCTTGCTGTGCGCTCTCATCGGGCTGGTCGTTTTGGCGCTCCCCTCTTCCAAATCTGAAATCAACTTTTCGCCAAACAGCGCAAGCTTTCACGACATCTTTTATTATTCCAATGAAAAAGAACTCGTAACAGAAGAAAAAGCAGCGTTTCATATTTTATCTTACCGCCTGCAGTTTTCAATCGCACGAGAATTATCCGCAGAGGCTACCATCGAATTGGACCGTTCCGATCTTGAGGAATATCCCCTCACGCTTTACCATAGTTACCGGGTCAAAAAAGTGTTGGATCAGAATCAAAATGCGCTTTCTTTTGATCGCAAAGGCGATGCGCTCATAGTACATGGCTCCGGAAACTGCTCTGCCATCACCATCCTTTATCATGGCAGCAGCCCGCAATTCTACTCCAATTATCAGGGAACCGCTCTTCCGGGCTATCTAGCTTATTATCCGCTGCCCGGCTGCCTCTCACTCTACGATATGGAAAACCAAAGTCTCCGCACCGACCTGGTCAAGGAGGAAGCCGATTTCCACCTTACCGTCCGATCTCCTCGAAAAATATATTGCAATCTGCCGGAGACCTCGGAAGGCACTTTTGAAGGGCGCAGCAACTGCGTGACTCTTTTAAGTGGATTTTTGGAAGAGAAAGAAATAGACGGAATCCGCATCGTCTACCCCTATCTCGATCTTTCCTGCACGGAAGAGAACATAACCGCCATATTTGACGCAATTCAGAAAATAGAGGCCAGCAACCCCGATATTCCTTATCGCATAACAGGAAAGAAGGTCATGGTTCTTCCTAACGTCAATCAACATATCGGCACGGTGTTTGAAGACGATCACATTCTCGTAACGTTCGGCCCGTGGGGGCTGGATCAAGACTACAATTCCTTTCTGAATGGCGTACAGCCGGAGGGCTGAGAGATCAGGCGATTTGTTTCCCATCTTTTATGTGCGAAAACACGCTTCAAATTTCAGATTACCTGGAGGGAGATGCCCGCTATGTTAACGGTTACCGGATTGACTAAAAAATATAAGGATAAAACGGCAATCGATCACTTCAGCTTTAAATTCCAAGAAAAAACATATGGACTGCTTGGCCCGAACGGCGCCGGAAAAACGACATTGTTCCGCTGTATCCTTCTGCTTCTGCAGCCCGATTCTGGAACGCTTTCCTATGGTGAAAAGAGAATCGTAAATTCTCAGGATTATGCCGGATTGGTTGGTTATATGCCGCAAAGCTTGGGGATTTTTAAAAATTTCACCGTAAAGGATTTTATGCAATATTTTGCTGTCGCCAAAGGGATTGACCGCTCGCAAATGGAACAAGCGATTCTCAACTGTCTAGAACAGGTTCATCTCTCCGACGAAATCAATCAAAAAACAGGGGCCCTCTCTGGAGGAATGCTCAGGCGGCTCGGCCTGGCGCAGGCATTGCTTGGAGACTCCCCCATTCTGTTTCTGGACGAACCCACGGCAGGCCTTGACCCGGAGGAAAGGATTCGCTTTAAAAACATTATCTCCTCCATTCAGGACGGTAGAACCATCGTTATCTCGACACACATTGTAGAAGACATTGAAGCCGTATGCGAAGAAGTCCTGATTCTGCGGGAAGGCACGCTGGCCGCATCTGGCAGCCAGAAGCAGCTGTGCAGTCTAGCGGACGGAAAAGTATTCGAAGCAAGAAAAACGGAAGTAACCCATATCAATGGCGAATACACTATCCAGCGCAGTTATGAGAAAAACGGCGAAACTTTCGTCCGTATCCTTTCTGGCACACCGCAGCCGTTTTCCCCATTGGAACCGAACCTGGAGGATGGATATATATGCTGCATCAAAAAGATCTGAAGCTGTTTTTCTTACTATTTCGAAAACTGCGCTTTATCTATTTTTTTCCGCTGATCTTTATCTATCTGGCGGTTCCGGTATGGGAAGTCATTGATCTGTATATTGTCCATCTGGACCCGGATATGATTTATCAAAACTTTGTTTTTCGCACGCAAGTATTTTTTCCGTTCCTCTCCGTTATCTGGCCCGCCGCTCTTTTGAGAAATTTTATAGAAGAAGAGGGGAATGAGCTTCTATTTTTCTATGAAAAACGGAACAAGCTGTTTGATCTCTGCGGATGCCTGATTCTCTATGTGTTTCATTTGCTTCCTCCCTTCCTGTGGGGATGTTATTATTTCCATACTGCACATGTGTTGCTTGACTTCCTACGCGTCATTTCCGAATGTGTATTTTATACCGGCCTCACTTATGCCGCTCTCTTTACGATGCAATCTCTTATCCCCGCCATGATTCTCCCGACGCTCCTGTTTTTAATTCCTATGAAAGGCTTTCTTTCTGAAAAGCCAGCAAACCTTTTTTTCATCAATATGGAGGCATCGGCCTCCCATCTGTTGGTAACCGCGCTTCTTGTCACTCTCGCGGGCGTTTTTATGGCAGCGTTCGGTTCCATAATTGGAAGCAAAATCATTCGATATCGATAGCCGCTGCTTTTGAAGCAAAGGGAGATTGTAATTGGATTTTCATTGCGCTGTCCGCCCTTATCATCAAAACACACAGAGGCTTGCTGCAAAACATGTTGCAGCGGGCCTTTAGGTGCGTTTGAATAGGAAGAACAAAGCGCAGCGGCAACTATAGCGTTTTCTATTTTGGCATGTTATAATGGCTGCAAAACTATGCGAAAACAGCACGCGATCAGGGAGGGATTGGAATGATACTCTACCACGGCTCTGGAACCGGCGGCCTTCCAACGCTGGAGCCCCGTTTGGCGGATCACGGCAGGCCATACCCTCGGTGGACAAAGGGCAATCTTTACCTGACGGCAAGCGCCGTGGTCGCATCCTTTTATATGGTGAAGGCCGTCGAGCCGCCTTATTACTGGGCGCCCTATGGGTTTGACGCAGAGGGAATCCCGGTTTATCATGAGCTGTACCCCGATGCGCTCCATGCTGTTTACGCCGGGAAACGCGGTTATCTTTACCGGGTGGAAGCGGCTGAAGAACAGATCGCTCCGCTGCAGGAGATTCCGGGCGCCTATACCGCTGCCGTCCCCTTTCCGGTTGCAGGCTGTGAAGAGCTCCCGGATGTATACGAATGGCTTTTGCGTGCAGAGGCGGAGAAGCTGCTTTGCGTCGGCCGGTTTGACGAAAAAACGCAGGAGGAATTGAGCCGATGGTATGAGCAGATTGGAGCGGAAGCCCGGAGCCTTCACCTGCCGCAAAATCCGGATTGCTCCTATGCGCGGTTTCTGCGGGAAAACATTCCGCAGGCGTGGGGAAAAAGCGGCGCATAAATTTTATTTGTTTTCAAAAGCCAAATGGAGGCATGCCAACATGATTCCAATCGTGCCCTATGAGGAGCGCTTTGCCGAGGCGGTGAAAGATCTGCTCGTTTCGCTCCAGGAATATTTGGTGGAAATCGACCCGAAACAAATCCAGGCTTTGCCCGGCAGCTATCGGGAGGAATATTTCCGCCTGACGATGGCATCCCTTGCCGAGCAGGAAGGAAGGCTGCTGCTCGCAATAGAAAACGGAAAGCCGGTTGGGCTCATCGCCGGTATCATCGAAGCGAAGGATGCGGTTGACCGGTTGACAAACCGCTGCCCCAAACGGGGCCGGATCACAGAGCTGATTGTGGAGCGGGCGGCGCGGGGCACAGGCACGGGCAAGGCGCTGCTGCGGGAGATGGAAGCGTATCTCAAACACATGGGCTGCGAAGCCATTGCGATCGACGTGTTCGCGCCCAACCAAAACGCGGTGGAATTCTACCGCCGAAACGGATATGAGCCTCGGAATATAGAGGTTCTGAAATCGATTGTTACATCAAAGAGAAGGACGGTTTGAACTATGACGGAAAAAGAAAAGGCCGCAGCAGGTTATCTGTTTGACCCAAGCGCCGATCCGCAAAACGCCAAGGATATCGCCAGATGCATCGATTTATGCCATGCATACAACCAATGTATGCCAAGTGACCTTTCTGCAAAGCAACGGATCTTGGAGCAGATCATCGGCCGCATGGGAAAAAACGTGGTGATCACCGCGCCGTTTTGGTGCGATCATGGCTACAATATTTTCATTGGGGATGATTTTTACTCCAACCACAACCTTGTGATTACGGACGGCGCCACAGTGACCTTTGGCGACCATGTGTTTATTGCGCCGAACTGCTGCTTTACCACCGCGGAGCATGCAATTGATGCGGAGCAGCGCAACCGGGGCTTGGAGGTGGCAAATCCCATCAAGATTGGCAACAATGTTTGGATCGGCGCGGGGGCAACCATATTGGCAGGCGTAACGATTGGGGATAATACCGTGATCGGCGCGGGAAGCCTTGTCAAAAAGGATATCCCCTCCAACGTGGTGGCAGTGGGCGTGCCCTGCAAGGTGCTGCGGGAAATCACAGAGGCGGATCAGGATCGATATCCGCGCTAAATTGCGCCGTATCAGAGCCTGTTCCAAATCAAAAGGCCTGTTTACAGGCTGAAAACAACCGTCGGCTACAATGAGGCAACCGAGGCCGGTGCAAATGCGCTGCATTCGCACCGACCTCGGTTTTTCATGTATGGAGAACAAGCTCCCCTTAATGACAGCCGCCGTTGCTGCCGGAACAGCCATGCTTCTCTTCTTTACAGGCATGTTCGCCGCAGGAATGCTCGTGCTCATGATGATTGCAATGCACATTGGCGTCGAATTGGAGCGCATTTGCAAGATAGGCGTTCACTGCGCCGTCCGCGCTGCCGGATACCCCGCCGAACAGCCGGATGCCAGCCTCCCGCAGGGCAGCCTGCGCTCCTCCCCCAATGCCGCCGCAGATGAGAACATCCACCTTTGCACCGGCGAGAAAGCCTGCCAGCGCGCCGTGGCCCTGCCCGTTGGTATCCACAACCTGCTGCTTGACGACCTGCCCGTTTTCAATATCATACAGCTTAAACTGGGAGGTGTGGCCGAAGTGCTGAAATACATTGCCGTTTTCATAGGTAACTGCGATTCTCATTTGATTGGCTCCTTTCCGTTGCACAGGTTGCTTTGGGGCTGTGCGGCCCGTTTTTTCGCAAGTTTTCTGGCAGCAGGGAACGCCGCCGTCACAAAGCCGGTAATGGCCGCCCGCGATCCGAAGCGGCCTTCCGCAAACGATGCTTTCGGCGATCTTCCCCCTTGCGGATTCATATATTTCGGTTACGGTAGTTCGGGAGATATCCATTTGCTTTGCGCACTGCTCGTGGGTCAGCTTCTCCAAATCAATGAGGCGGATCACTTCATATTCATCCACCGTCAGGGTGATCGTTTCCCCGCACGGGATGCCTACCGGAATAAAGCCGTCATAGGCCGGCTCCGTGCAAATCCTTCTGCATCTGCTTGGCCTTGCCATGAAACCACCTCCGCACCGTTTCCGTCATATGTCGATAATTATTATACCACAGAAGCGCAAAAAAGCAAGCGGGATGAAAACAACGCTGTGCATCGCCTGTTCCGGCCCTTCACCAAATTAATCCATGCGCCGTTTTACACACGGGTACCCATAAAAAATCTCCAAAATACATAGCGCCCCAGATGCCAATCACGGCATCTGGGGCGCTGTGTATATATAACTACATTTGAAGGTCTTACGCCCGGAGGGTTGCGCCGATCTTCGCCAGCGCCTTGACCGCGCGCTTCATAGCCGCGTCGGCCTCCTCATCGGTCAGCGTGCGGTCGGCCGCGCGCAGCCGCAGGCTGAACGCCGCGCTCTTCTTGCCGGCTTCGATCTGCTTGCCCTCGTAAACATCGAAGAGGTTGATCTCTTCGAGGATTGCGCCGACTGCTTCACCGATCGCGCGCTCCAGCGTCAGCACCGGCGTTTCACGCGCACAGACCACGGCAATATCGCGCGTGGAGGCCGGGAACTTCGGCAGCGGATGATAAACCTTCTGGCGGTTGCCGAGCTCCATCAGGGCGGCTACATCCACCTCAGCAGCGTACGCTTTCATGCCGAGGCCATAATTCTCCTGCACTTGTGGGTGGATTTCGCCAAGGAAGGCCACCTCGCGGCTTTCTTTCATGATTCGTGCCGTGCGTCCGGGATGGAAGGTCGGATCATCCGTCACGGCCTCCACATCGTAATCCGCCACGCCGCAGGCCTTCAGCAGCTCCTCCACCACGCCCTTGAGCGCATAGAAATCGCAGCCTTCACCATACATGCCGATCGCGGCCTTCGGCAGCTCCAGGGGAAGCTCCTGTGTGCCGCGCGGGGTGTATTCCACCGCAAGCTCATAGATCGCTGCCTGCGGGTTGCGGTTATTATAGTTACGGGAGAGCACGTCTAAGATGGACGGCAGAGCCGTTGTGCGCATGACGCTCGTATCCTCGCCCAGCGGGTTGGTGATCACAACAGACTTGCGCTTTTCGCTCTCCGCCGGGAGGCAGATGCGGTCATAGGCCTTCGGGCTGATGAAGGAATAGGTAGACACCTCGCTCAGCCCGCAGCCGAGCAGCGTGCTGTGGATCAAGCGCTCAAGCTGCTGCATGGGGGTAAGCTTTGCGTTCGCAACGCCCGTGAGCATCCGGTTCGGGATGTTTCCATAGCCGTAGAAGCGGGCAATTTCCTCGGAAATATCGGCTTTATGCTCGATATCATTGCGGAAGGGAGGCACATAGATTGTGCCGTTTTCCACCCGGAAGCCAATGCGCTCAAGGATCGCCTTCTGCTCCTCCGGGCCGACCTCAATGCCGATGAAGTGGTTGACCCACTCCCAATCGAACGGCAGGGTGCGCTGCTCCTTTTTGGAGCGGTCGCAATCCACCACGCCGTTTACCACATCGCCCGCATCGAGCTGCTGCACAAGCTCCAGCGCACGCGCGAGGCAGACCGGGCAGCTCTCGGGGTTCAGCTCCTTCTCATAGCGGGAGGAGGCCTCCGTGCGCATGCCGAGCTTTTTCGCCGTGCGGCGCACAGACGCGCCGTTGAAGCAGGCAGATTCAAAAACAATGGTGGTTGTATCCTCCATGATGCCGCTGTATTCGCCGCCCATCACGCCCGCTACAGCCACGGGCTTTTTCGCGTCCGCAATGACGAGCATCTCATCGGTGAGCGTGCGCTCTACCCCGTCGAGCGTGGTGATCTGCTCGCCGTTCTCCGCGCGGCGGACGATCACGCTGTTGCCCTCGAGATAGCGCAGGTCGAAGGCATGCATTGGCTGGCCGTATTCGAGCATGACATAGTTTGTGATATCGACGATATTGTTGATCGGGCGCACGCCGCTCGCACGCAACCGCTCGCGCATCCAGCGCGGGGAGGGCTTGATACGCACGTTTTCGACGACTGCGCCCACATAGCGATAGCACTTTTCATCGTCGAGGATTGTGACACTGAGATGGTCGTTCACATCGCCCTGCGTGGGCTTCACCTGCGGCACGGGCATCTGGAAGGGCACCTGGAAGGTGGCCGCCGCCTCTCGCGCAAGGCCCAGCACGGAGAGGCAATCCGGCCGGTTGGAGGTGATTTCAAACTCCGTGACGGTATCGTTCAGGCCAATTGCGTCATGAATATCCGCTCCGGGCGTTAAATCGCAGTCGTCGCCCAGCACAAAAATGCCGTCCTCAATCGCATAGGGGAAATCATGCGTGGTAAGCCCCAGCTCCCCCAGCGAGCAGAGCATGCCGTTGCTCGGCACGCCGCGCAGCTTGCCCTTTTTGATCTGCTTGCCGCCGTGCACTGTGGAATGATCCAGCGCGACGGGGACAAAATCGCCCTCCTTCAAATTCTGCGCGCCGGTAACGATCTGGAGGGGTTCCCCCTGCCCCGCGTCGACCTGGCAGATCCAGAGGTGGTCGGAATCCGGGTGCTTTTCGAGCGACAGCAGTTTGCCGACCACGATATTGGTCAGATCCGCCCCTTCTTTTTCATACCCCTCCACCTTGGAGCCGGAGAGGGTCATTTCATCGCTGAAGGTTTTATCGTCAACATTTAAGTCAATATAATCGAGCAGCCATTTCTTTGATAAATCCATTTGATAACCCTCCTTCGGTTAAAACTGGCTGAGAAAACGCATATCGTTTTCATATAACAATCGCATATCGTCGATATTGAAGCGGAACATCACAAGCCGTTCAAGGCCAACGCCGAAGGCAAAGCCGCTGTACTGCTCCGGGTCGATGCCGCCGTTTTGCAGCACCTTCGGATGCACCATGCCGCCGCCTAGGATCTCGATCCAGCCCTCACCCTTGCACATCGGGCAGCCCTTGCCGCCGCAGCGGAAGCAGGATACGTCGATCTCACAGGACGGCTCCGTGAATGGAAAATGGTGCGGACGCAGGCGGATGCGCGTATCGTCGCCATAGAGCCGCTTAGCAAAGGCTTCCAGCGTGCCCTTTAAATCGCCCATGGTGATATCCTCATCCACCACAAGGCCCTCGATCTGGTGGAACAGGGGCGAATGCGTTGCATCCACCGCGTCGGAGCGGTACACCCTGCCGGGCGCAATGATGCGGATGGGCGGCTTCTGCTGCTCCATCACACGGATCTGCACGGGCGAAGTTTGCGTGCGCAGGAGCATCTTTTCGGTGATATAGAAGGTATCCTGCGTATCGCGCGCAGGGTGATCCGGCGGAATATTCAGCGCCTCAAAGTTATAGTAATCCCACTCGACCTCCGGGCCGGTGGCTACCTCAAAGCCCATGCCGAGGAAGATTTCCTTCACCTCATCGAGCACGATGGAGAGCGGGTGCTTATGGCCAAGCGGGCGGCATTTGCCGGGCATCGTTACATCAATGCGCTCGTTTTCCAGCTGCCTGGCAGTTTCCTCCGCTTTGAGCTCCTTTTCGCGTGTTTCCACAATCTGCTCGATATAGGCGCGCACCTCATTGGCCAGCTGGCCGATAACCGGGCGCTCCTCCGCCGTGAGTTTCCCCATCTGCTTCAATACGGCGGTCAGCTCGCCCTTTTTGCCCAGAAAACGCACGCGGGCGGCATCCAGCCCCGCACGCGATTCGATCTTTACGAGCTCCTGCCGGGCCGCTTCCCGGATTGATTCGAGCTGCTCTTTCATTCTGAATCCTTCCTTCCAAACTAAAATCAGACTTGCTCAACTGCTCTGCTCTTTGATTCTGATAGGTGCATCCAATGGAACAACAAAAAGCCTCCGCCCCTGTGAATAGGGACGAAGGCGTAATTCCTCCGCGGTACCACCCTGATTTTTGCAAAGAAGCAAACACTCCTGCGCCGCATAACGGAGGCGAACCGTTGCGGCCTACCACTCTCGCTTCAACCGCACCGCTCCGAAGTGAACTTCAGCAGCTTCTCCGCGCGGGCGCGCTTTCAGCCTGGGCTCGCCCTCTCTGGCCGCGGAAACGATTGAAAACCGCTTACTCTCTTCATCACAGCGTTATAAATTTGTTTTAATATAGCACAATCTCAAACGATTGGCAAGAGCGAAATTGAAAAAAGCATGCGGGTTTTCCCTCACCGCTCATCCCACAGGAGATCTCCGCGATAAATTGCGAGCAGACCATTTTCCTTCTGCCTACTCACCTGATACCGCGGCATGTGTGCGTTTTTCCGTGGCGCAGCAGTCAGGATTGCCTCCATATGCCGGATTTGCGCCTGCACCGTTTCTTCTGCCAATTCCGAAAAGCCGTGCCCGCTGTACATCGCCGCACCGGTTTCCCGTGCAAGCGCCAGCATGCGCTTTGCACTGCGCAGCCAGGTTTCCAGCGTGGCGCAATTTGGCAGGAAGAGGAACAAAACCGGGTTCCCATTATCCCCGGTGAAAAGCAGCCGGTCCTCCTCAGCGAGCAGGCAGACGGAACCGCGTGTATGCCCGGGCACGTGTGTTACAGAGACCGTTTTCCCGCCGAGGCGAAACACCTGCCCTTCGTGCATGGGCAGAGGCTCCGAGTGATATTCACCAGGCCGAATATCCTTAGCCTTCACCCCATAAGGGGCAGCCTGACGTTGCAGGGCAAAAAAGGCTTTCCGATAGGGTACAGTTACCCGGCCAATGATGCCCACATCCTCTTTCTGCACTGAAACGCGCGGAAACTGCCCACGCCCGCCAATGTGATCCACATGCCCATGTGTTGCAACCACATCGAGCGGCAGCCCGCCGGTGAGGCGCTGCACAAAGGCGCGCAGGTTCCCGAGCCCCACGCCCATATCAATCAGCAGCGCGCGTTCAGTGCCGACGAGCAGATAGCAATCCGCCACATTGAACTCGTTGATCATATAAACCTTGGGCGCAATCTCCCGGTATGGATATTCGGATTTCATATGGCTCTCCCTTCCTGACAAATTGATCTTTTTCTATTATGCTTCATCCTTATCCTTACGTCAAGCGAAGCCTCTTCGGCGGAGCAACACCATAAAGCGATAGACGAAAAGCAGCCCAGCAGTGTGTTCCCTGCTGGGCTGCTGATTTTGATAATCGAATGACGCTTAACCGTTGGTTTCTACAAACGTAAAATTCTTATTATCCTTCACGAAGTTATAAGCAAAGGAATCCTTTTCGCCATAAATCGTCATCTTATGATCGTCTGAAACCGGGAAAACCTCAGAGCCGATGCTCGTGATGCTCTTCGGAAGGGTTACCTTTTCGAGCTTCTCGCATTTCCAGAAGGCCGAATCCTCGATGGTAGTAACCGTGGAGGGAAGCTTCACCTCGGGCAGATGCATACATACGCCGAAAGCGGAATCTCCGATCACTTCCACGCCCTCTTCCATTGTGAGCTTTGCCAGCTTATTGCAGGCCCAGAAGGCATAGATATCAATCCGCTTTACCGTGCCGGGGATGGTAATGGCAGGCAGCTCTGTGCAGTCGCCAAAGGCGCGCTCTTCAATGATCGTAACGCCCTCCGGGATGGTCACATCGGTCAGATACCGGCAGCCCTCGAACGTGCGTTCAGCAAGCTTTTCGAGCCGCTCCGGCATGACAACCTTCGTCAGCTTTCCGCAATCCTCAAACGCGCTAGCGCCGATAGCAGTGACATGCTTCGGGATGATAACAGATGTAATGGTATCATTATTCTGGAAAGCGCCGGGGCCGATCTCCTTGACCTCATCCGGGATCACCACTTCCCCGCCGGAGCCCGCATAGCTGGTGAGCACACCGCTTGCATCAATGTTAAATGCATCCGCCCCCTGCTTCACCGATTTTTTAGAGGCATTTATAAAATAGCCGGCAACCGAACCGCCTGCAATCAGGACGACCAGGACAATTGCCACGATCACCAGCGTTTTATGTTTTTTATAGAATCCACCGGATTCTTTCTTGACTTCTGCGGACATCGCCGTAAACTTTGCGCCGCAGAAGACGCAGGATGTAACTCCATCATCATTGGTTTTTCCACATTTTGGACAAATCATTTTCAAGCTCCCTCCAGAATTGGAATGCAGGGCATTCCTTCAAAATTTCGATACGGCAGACCCTTTGGCACAACCGGGCTGTGCGATGCGAGCCGCCAGACGGAAAAATACCGCCTTTCTTCCTATTACCGATTTTCCCGGCCATGCACAGTAAAATGCCGGGAGGTTCCTTTAGGCCTCCTCTGTACGATCCTTTCCATTATGAAAAGGATATGATATCGATCCGCAGGCTATGCGCTTTTAGTAATTCTCGCACTTTGATTTTGGATCAATTATACAAAAAAATTCTGCTTGCGTCAAGCATTTTCAGGTTATAGTGATCGGATTCCATCAAAAAGGCAAAAAAGCACGGCCCCGCTTGAACCAGGGCCGTGCTTCCGGCTTTTCTTCTATTTAAACGCAGGTCAATGATAGGTCTTCGTTCGCGCCGACACAAATGGAGGCAAGCGGCTCGTCGCAGTGCTCCACCATGAGGGAAGCGATTTGATCCTCCACCCTGCGGCGAATCAGGTTGCGCAGGTCACGCGCGCCCCGCTGCCCGCCAAAGGCTTTTTTCGCAAGGATCACGGGCACGCCCTCCTCCCAAGTGAAACGGATGCCCTTTTCGCGCAACGGGTCCACCAGCTCATTCAGCATCAGCACGGCGATCTTTTCATAATCCGCCTCCGTCAGGGCACGAAACACTACAACTTCATCCACACGCCCGATGAATTCCGGGCGGAGGAAGTCGCTGAGCGCTTTCATCACCTTTTCCCGCGTAGCCGTTTGAGCATCTTTGGCGAACCCCATCGCGCCCTCCTTGCGTTCGCTGCCCGCGTTAGAGGTCATGATGATGACGGTGTTTTCAAAATTGACCGTGCGGCCCTGTGCGTCTGTAATCCGACCCTCATCAAGAATTTGGAGCAGGATGTTGAGCACATCGGGATGCGCCTTCTCGATCTCGTCGAATAGGATGACGGAATAGGGCTTGCGGCGCACCTTTTCGGTGAGCTGGCCCGCCTCGTCATAGCCGACATAGCCGGGCGGAGAGCCGATGATGCGGGAGACGCTGTGCTTCTCCATAAACTCGGACATATCCAGGCGGATAAGCGTTTCCGGCGTGTCAAACAGCTCGTTGGCAAGCTGCTTGACCAGCTCTGTCTTGCCCACGCCCGTGGGGCCGACGAAGATAAAGGAGGCCGGGCGGCGGCGCGGGCTGATCTGCACACGGCTGCGGCGGATCGCGGCGGATACGAGTGCAACCGCCTCATCCTGGCCGATCACTTTGCTTTTCAGTGTGTTTTCAAGCCCCGCCAGGCGGCGCAGGTCGCTTTCAATCACCTTGCTCGCGGGGATGCCCGTCCAGAGCTGGATGACGTTGGCGAGGTCATCCTCCGTTACACCGTTGTCATCCGCCGCGGGCTTTAATTTGTTGGTTTCGCTCTCACAGGCGACAATCTCCGCGCGGACACGGGAGATTTCCTCCAGATCCATCTCCTCGGTATCGTTCATGAGGTCCTCTTCCGTCTCCTTGAGCTCCTGGAGTTCATTGCTCTTCTTCTGATAATCGCTGATGGCCTTATTGCGCAGATTCGCGCAGGTACAGGCTTCATCCAACAGGTCGATGGCCTTATCCGGCAGGAACCGGTCGTTGATATAGCGCTCGGAGAGCACAACGGCGCGCCGCACCAGCTGATCGCTGATCCTGACGTGATGATAATTCTCGTAATAGCTTTTAATGCCCCTGAGCATCTGGTAGGTATCCTCAATCGACGGCTCCTCCACCTTTACAGGCTGGAAACGCCTTTCCAGCGCCGCATCCTTCTCGATATTTTTGCGATATTCGTTGAAGGTGGTCGCGCCGATCACCTGGATTTCGCCGCGGGACAGGGCGGGCTTGAGGATATTCGCCGCGTTCATGGAGCCCTCCGCATCGCCGGTGCCCACGAGGTTGTGCACCTCGTCGATAAAGAGGATGATATTGCCATTTTGCTTGACCTCTTCAATCAGGCCTTTGATGCGGCTTTCAAACTGGCCGCGGAACTGCGTGCCCGCAACGAGCGCAGTCAGGTCGAGCAGGTGCAGCTCCTTATCCGCCAGCCGCGCGGGCACCTCGCCGCTTGCCATGCGCAACGCGAGCCCCTCCGCGATGGCGGTTTTACCGACGCCCGGCTCACCGATGAGGCAGGGATTATTTTTCGTGCGGCGGCAGAGAATCTGCACCACGCGGTAAATCTCACGATCGCGGCCGATGATACGGTCGATCTGACCATCTTTCGCACGCTGGGTCAGATTGGTGCAGTAAGCGTCAAGATACTTGCGCTTGATCTTTTTCTTTTCCTTACTTCTGCTGCGCCTGGTTTTGGTTTGCTGCGCCGCATCAGGCGCTTCGGCGGGGAGCGTTTCTTCCTGCTCGGGCGTGCCGTCGCCCTGCGTTTCGCTCATTTCACCGGGCTGAAAATTCAAATTCATCAGCCCCTGCATAAAGGGGAAGGTTCCCGCGCCACCGGGCTCGAAATCCTCGCCGTTTTCACCGCCGAACATCCCGCCAAGCTGTTCGCTCATTGCATCGAGATCCTCTTCAGAGATGCCCATGCTCTCCATCATCTGCTTGATGGGGCCGATATTCATCTCCATTGCGCACTTTAGGCAAAGCCCTTCCGGCGTGCTCTTCTCTCCGTCTACACGGGAGATGAAGATCACGGCAGGGCGTTTTTTACATCTGCTGCAAATTGGTTGTTTCATAGATTGATAACCATCCTTTCACTTGAGAGGCAAAACAGATTTTCCGTGGTTTGAAAACCATATTCCTCTGAAGCCGGCAGAAACGTGCAATCAGCTTGTACGCTTCTGCCGGCCGCAGCGGCGGAATACTATTGTGCGGAATGGAAGCGCCCATTCCGCACAAACACACCGTTTATTTTTGGGGGAGCTCCTGCTGCGGCTTCTTCCGGTCGCGGAATTGGCGGAAGGTCTCAGGCAGATAGCTGATGAGGGCAACAAGGGTAAGAATGGCGGAAACGACAACTAAAATCATAATCATCCAATCCGGCATGGGCGAGGCACCAAGCTGCACAAACGCGCCGAAGCCCGGCCCAAAGGCGATAATAGCAAGCATCACGCCATAGAAGGCAAAGGTTGCAACCTTGCCGTAAATTTCTGCCGCGCCGGGGCGCAGCCCGACTGCGAGCATCACCGCGCCGCCGAGGATCATCACGCCCTCCTTGCACAGGAAGAACAGGAACACCCAGCTAAACGCCCGCATGGCGCTGCTGGCTGATTTGTGAAACTCCAGAAACAGCATCACGGCAATCGTGATCTGTGTGATTTTATCCGCCACCGGGTCAAGCACCTTCCCCAAAGCGCTCACCTGATGAAAGCGGCGGGCAATCTTACCGTCAAAAAAATCGCTCAAACCGGACAGGAACAGCACGAACACCGCCCACAGCACATGGCCCTGATAAAAGAGCACTGCAAACACCGGCACCAAGATGATCCGGATCAGGCTCAGCAGGTTGGGAACCGTCAGGCATCCCTTAAAAAGACCCTTCAAACATGACACACCCTTTTCCACACATTTTGTTGATTTGCCAATACGCTTATGTGATCGCTCTCCGCCCGGTTTAGGAAAAGATGCCGGAAACCGGAAGAAGCTCGCGAACCATTCCCATCACAAAGGAGGATTCCACCGTTTGCTGAAAAGCGGCGCCCGGCGAAGCGAACAGGTTTGCCGCCAGCTGTAAGGCGACACCCGCAACCAACACCACCAGCAGCCCCTTGAGCGCGCCCATCACACCGCCAAGCGCGGCATTTGCCGTGCGCAGGACAGGAAGATGAAAGAAGCGGTCAATCACTGCCGCCAGAATACGAAACAAAATCCCAAATATGAGAATTAGGCCCACAAAGAGGACAAGCCTGCACAGCAGGGTGACAAGCGGCCTTGCGATGCTATCGGCCAGTGTCTGCGCAAGCGCCGCGCCGCTAAGATCCGCCGAAAGGATCTTCTGCGCAAGCGCCGCCGTATCAATCCCTAAGGATGCTGCAAACTGCGTAATCACATCGGGCAGGCTCTGGAGAGCGGCATGCGCCTGCTGGGCCGCCGTTGCCGCACCTGACAGATCCGGCAGCCGGGCGGCAATCGCCTGGGTGACCTGCTGCGCAAAAAAGCGATCGTAAATCGCAGGTGCGATTAGCCCGCTGAGAGAAAGCGCGCAGGCACCCGCAAGGAAAAATCCGACCAGTTCCAAAAGCGAAAGCACAAAGCCGCGCTTTGCCGCCACGATAATGCACACGAGCAGCACGGCGAAAAAGGCAAAATCCAGCACAAGGCCCAAACAGACCACCTCTTTTCTGAAAACAAAAAGAAACGAGAATGGAGCTGCCCTTCGATAAAGACCGATTGCCGCTCTGACGAAGGCCCATTCCTAGAGTTCTAGTATAGCATAAGCCATCCATAATCACAATAGATAACATCGCCCCATCCCAGCCGGGAGCCACTATGAATCCAGCGATTTATCCCGCGTATCAAAACGGTCCAGCTCGCCCATGGAGAGCACATAAGCGCTCCTGCCGGATACCAGCACGCGCAGCGCGTCGCTCCGGACGGCGAAATGGCCGATTTTCCTGCCTTTTGCGTCAAAGGCCTGCACACTGCCAGCGAGCAGGACGGCGGTATTGCTGCCATCGCAGGATACCCAACGTACCTCCTGGCCGAAGGATTGGCGGAATTTTTCCTGCCCATCCTCATCATAAACAATCAGGTCGTTCGCATTCATGCTGCCGTATTCCGCGAGCACCAGAGCGCTTTCCCCCTCCTCGGAGGCAGAGAAGCAGCGCAGCTCATTCGACCCAAAGGAAAACGGCTCCGCCTTCTTCGTTCTGTTTTGAATCACACCCCGCAGCGAGTCGCCTGTGACCAAAATGGTGGATTTGCCGGAAAAGGAAACGTCAAACAGCGAGGTGCCCGAATATTCCAAATTGGCCAAGGGCTTGTCTTTGGAGAAGGCAAAAACATACGTTTTAGAATAAAGCTTGCCGGAGGAGGAGCCTGCTACCGCCACGGCGGCGTATTTTCCATCATCCGATAAAGCTATGTCCATGATATAGTCGTTCGATGAACGCCATTTGAATACTTCATTAACATTTTTATCATAGACCGTCAAAAAGCTTGCGGCATTATCCTCGCGGGTGGCGACGGCAAAATTCCCACTGCGCCCGATGGCGCAGGTGATGATATCCGATTCCAGCTCCTTATCGAGCAGAATTTTGGTGCGATTTTGCAGCCGCAGCTTTCTTCCCCCGCGATCATATACGATCAGCCTCCCCGCGCGCAGATCCATCGCGGGCCGCTTATAGGCATGCGGCATGCGGCTGACCTCCCTGCCTGAGGAATCAAGCACGGTGACCGCCTCATCCGTCAGGAGCAGCACATCCGGCCCAAGCATCCGCATATCGCGCACAAGATTGGAATTGATCGAATACGGAAACCCTTCGCTTTGCTGCACCTGCCCGGCCTGCCCCTGTGAACGCCCGGGCAGTACCTTGACGCACACCACGACCATCACCGCGGCCAGGAGAACCACAGCGGCGGCCACAGCGATCATAATCCCTTTTTTGCGCCTGGCCCGCAGCCGCCCCGCAGGCGATTGCACGGCCTGATCTTTTTTCATGGCGCATCCCTCCATCCTGATGTGAGCCGGTTGCGAAAGGCTTTTGCTTCCTTACCGGCCGCTCTGCCTGTTAATAAAACACACGGTTGAGATAAAGCCCCTGTGCGGGGGCGGTGATGCCCGCGCCGCTTCGATCGCAGCCTTCCAGGAGCACCGGAATCGCTCCGGAGTGCAGCTTCCCCTGCTCCAGGCTTAAAAGCGTGCCCATCATGATGCGCACCATGTGGTAAAGAAAGCCATCCGCCTCCACAAAGAAGGAGACGATCTCGCCCTTTCTTTCCACACGCGCCGCACGGACAGTGCGCACCTTATCCTCAACGCTTCCGCCCGCGGCACAGAAAGCGGAAAAATCGTGCCGCCCCACAAAATCCTGCGCCTGCTGGTTTAAATAGGCCACGTCGATCACATAAGGATAATGAAGCGCGCGCCCCTCCCAGAAGGGGTTGCGTGCACGGCTGTTACAAATCCGGTAGACATATTCCTTCCCCTTGCAGTCATAACGCGCATGGAACGCCGCCGGAACCTCTTTGCAGCCGAATACCGCGATATCGCGTGGCAGGTGGGCATTGAGCGCCGGAATGAGGCGATCGGAGGAGATCCCATGCTCCGTACGGAAGTTACAGCAATACGTCATCGCATGCACGCCCGCATCCGTGCGGCTGCATCCGGTGACCGCGGAGCGCACGCCCGTCACCGCCTCCACGGCATCCTGCACGCGCTGCTGCACGGTCACGCCATTAGGCTGAACCTGCCAGCCGTGATAGCCCTGCCCGTTAAAGCACAGGGTGATGAGCAGATTGCGCATAAGCGGCCTCCTTTGGAAAACATCTGTAAACGCCTGCCCCGTCACAGCAGGGATGGGATGAAATGGTTAATAACGATCACGCCGGCAAGCACCGCGACCATCACAAGGAGCGCCCCAAAATCCCGAAAGGCCAGCTTCATCTGTTTCATTCGGGTGCGGCCTTCCCCACCACGGTAGCAGCGGCAATCCATTGCAAAGGCGAGATCGTACGCCCGGCGAAAGGCGGAAATAAACAGCGGGATAAAAATCGGCACCAGCGCTTTCGCCCGCTGAAAAAGGCTGCCCGTTTCCAGGTCCGCACCGCGGGCCTTCTGCGCATTCATAATCCGGCCGACCTCGTCGATGAGCGTGGGGATAAAGCGCAGCGCAATCGTCATCATCATAGCGATATCGTGCACAGGCACACGGAGATAGCGCAACGGCGAGAGCAACCGCTCCAGCCCGTCGGTTAGGTTGGTAGGCGTGGTCGTATAAGTGAGCAGCGAGCTGCTGATGATGAGCGCCATGATGCGGATTGCCATAAAGAGCGCAGTATAGACACCCTTCTCCGTGATGTGGATGATCCAGAAATCGACCAAAGTTTTTCCGCCCTGAACATAGAACAAATTGAGCACCGCGGTAAACACGACGATGATCACAATCGCCTTGAGCCCCCGCAGGATCATTTTCAGCGGCACGCGGGACAGCGCCACCGTAACGCCCAGGAAGGCGAGCACCAGCGCCATGGATGCAACGTTATTTGCCAGAAAGATCAGCACGATGAACACCGCCGTGAGGATCACCTTCATGCGCGGGTCCATCCGGTGCAGCGGGGATTTTGCCGGGTAATACTGCCCGATTGTAATATTGCTCAGCATCCTGCCGCCCCCTTTCCACCCTTCAGGCGCAGGAGCTCCCCTTTCCCCTGCCCAACGGTATAAACACTGTCGCTCACAGGGAAACCGCGCTGTTTCAGCTCCATGAAAATGCGGGTCACCTGCGGGACGTTGAGCCCCATTTGAACAAGCTCCTCCCCCCGCGAATAAACCTCCGGCACCGGGCCATACATCGCAAGATGCGCCCGGTTCATCACAAGCACTTTAGTGGCGAGCTTCGCCACATCCTCCATGCTGTGCGAAACGAGCAGGACGGTGCTGCCCGTCTCCCGCTGGTAAGCCTTCACAAGCTCCAGGATCGTATCGCGCCCGCGCGGGTCGAGGCCGGCGGTGGGCTCGTCCAGAATCAGCACCTCCGGCTCCATCGCCATCACGCCCGCAATCGCGGCGCGGCGCTTTTCCCCGCCGGAGAGGTCGAAGGGGGATTTTTCAAAATATGCCTCCTTGAGCCCGACGAACTGTGCGGCGCGGCGCACACGCTGATCGATTTCCTCCTCGCTCAGGCCCATGTTTTTGGGGCCGAAGGCAATATCCGCATAAACCGTCGATTCAAAAAGCTGATATTCCGGGTATTGGAAGCAGAGCCCCACGCGAAATCGCACGCTCCGGAGCTTCGCCTTATCCGCCCAAATATCCTCCCCATCGAGCAGGATCTGCCCGGAGGTGGGCTGCAAAAGGCCGTTAAAATGCTGGATCAGCGTTGATTTGCCAGATCCGGTATGGCCGATCACGCCCACAAGCTCCCCCCGCTCGATGGCAAAGGAAACATCCTCCACAGCCGCGACCTCAAACGGGGTGCCCTCCCCATAGCGGTATGTTACGTTTTTTGCCTCTAACACAACGGACAATTATGATTCCCCCAAAACAGACTTCAGATGTCAGGCCACAGATAACAGAACGACCACGTATTGTATGCTTGTCATACGAACGACCGAAGCCTGTCATCTGGTCAGCTTGTCGAAAAAGGTATATCGATTTTTCAAAATTCATAAAGATGATTTCGCAAAAGTTTTTTAAAAAATATTTTTAAGGTTATCAGTTGTAAATTACTCTGATAAAAACAAAAAGTTAAGCATGCGCTCAGGCCGCGCGGGCCCTTCCTTTTCCGTTCGGCCGGAAAAGGAAGCAAAAGGGGCCGTTAAAAGCATGGCACTTCGGCAGCGGGAAGCGTTGATGCACGTTGAAACCTGTTCGGCGAGACGCCCAAAAACTCGCTGTGCTTGCGAAGCAACCGCATCCTCACCGGCGCTCAAACAATTTGGGCGCTCGTTTGTCCGCTTTGCGGTCAAATCCCCTCACGAGCCACGCCGTCAGACTCTGCAAATGCTGCCTCGGCCTTCCGCCAGCGTTCTGCGCTGCATTTAGATGTTCGTTTCGTAGGCTGATTCGCAACGAGGTTTTTTGTGCACTTTTTTCTTTCATCTGGCTTTTTCGACAGCCTAGGTATCCGATATCTGAGATGCAAGCGCGTCCACGCACTCTTCCACGGTCAGAATATCCGGTGGGAGTACCCAGCCCTCCCGCCGGAGCTCATCGGCAAGCTCCGCAGCCTGCGGTACATCGAGCCCCACGCGCTTCAATTCCTCCACCTGGGAGAAAACTTTATGCGGCGCGCCGTCCATCAGGATTTTGCCGTCATCCATCACAACGACGCGGCCCGCCCGCGCCGCCTCATCCATGAAATGCGTGATGAGCACAATGGTAATGCCCTGCTCGCGGTTGAGGCGGCGGATGGTTTTCATCACTTCCGCGCGTCCACGCGGGTCGAGCATGGCGGTCGGCTCGTCGAGCACGATGCAATCCGGCTGCATGGCGATAATCCCGGCGATTGCAACGCGCTGCTTCTGCCCGCCGGAAAGGCGGTGCGGCTCCTTCTCGCGGAAATCATACATTTCCACAGAGCGCAATGCATCATCCACGCGCTGGCGGATTTCCCGCGGATCCACGCCCAGATTTTCCGGCCCAAAGGCCACATCCTCTTCCACAATGGTAGCGACGATCTGATTATCCGGGTTTTGAAACACCATGCCCACCGTTTGGCGGATCTCATATTTCATCGCCTCATCTGCCGTATCCATCCCATCCACAAGCACATGGCCCTCTTCGGGGAGAAGGATCGCGTTGCAAAGCTTGGCAAGGGTTGATTTGCCGGAGCCGTTATGCCCGAGCACCGCCACGAATTCCCCTCTTTGCACGGAAAAATCCAAATGCTCGATGATGCGCGGAAGTGGTGTTTCCGTATCGCTGTCGTACCGGAAGCTGACGTTTTGAAATTCAATGATATTGTTCATGCGTTATAATCCTTTGATTTAATCATTCCAGGCACGCGGGCCCGCGCCAGACCGCCGTTGCCCCGCAGGGCAGCGCCATTTGAGAGGCGGAGGCCGGAAGGCCGATTTCATCGGACGAAACGGCCCCGCCAAAGCGCGATTTTACCACCGCGCCCAAGATATACTGCATCACGGCCGGGGAAAGGCCGGTGGTATAGGAATTGACGAGCACCATCAGCGCATCCTCGGAGAGGACGCCCGTGCACAGCTCCACAAAGGAGTAGATTTTATCCTCCAGCTTCCAGATCTCCCCCGACGGCCCGCGCCCATAGGAGGGCGGATCCATGATGATGATATCATAGCGGTGGCCGCGGCGGATCTCCCGCTCGACGAACTTGACGCAGTCGTCAACCATCCAGCGCACGGGCCTGCCCGCCAGCCCGGAGGCTGCCGCATTCTCCTTCGCCCAGGTAACCATGCCCCTGGAGGCATCCACATGCACCACCTCGGCGCCCGCCTCCAGGCAGGCAAGCGTTGCGCCGCCCGTATAGGCAAAGAGGTTGAGCACCTTCACCGGCCGACCGGCCGAGCGGATCACATGGCGCACCAAATCCCAGTTGACCGCCTGCTCCGGGAAAAGCCCCGTATGTTTAAACCCCATCGTTTTAATGTTGAACCGCAGGGCGCGGTAGCCGATCTGCCACACATCAGGCAGCCCGCCATACACCTCCCACCGCCCGCCGCCCGATGACGAGCGCAGGTAGCGGGCGTTTGCCTTCCCCCACAGGGGGTGCGCCCGCTCTGTTTGCCAAATCACCTGCGGGTCCGGGCGGATGAGGGTGATGTTCCCCCACCGCTCCAGACGCTCGCCGCACGAGCAATCGATCAGTTCATAATCCTTCCAGCTCTCTGAAATCCGCATCGATCAAATTAACCTTTCCCGCACCACCTCGGCGATCGATTCGCCAAGGCGCTGAATTTGTTTCTCATCGCGCCCCTCGAGCATCACCCGCACGAGCGGCTCTGTGCCGGAGACGCGCACCAATACGCGGCCGTTATCGCCCAACTCCTCTTCGGCGGCGGCGATGGCAATTTTAATCTCCTCATCGCTGTCGAAACGCACCTTGCCGAAATTGGACACGCGCACATTGATGAGCACCTGTGGGAACACCTCCATGCAGGTGGCAAGCTCTGATACCTTCTTCCCGCTGCGTTTCATCACGCCGAGCAACTGGACGGCAGTGAGCTGGCCGTCACCGGTGGTTGCAAAATCGAGAAAGATCACGTGGCCGGACTGCTCGCCACCAATCGAATAGCGGTGTTTGAGCATGTGCTCGAGCACATAGCGATCGCCCACCTTTGTGGTTTTGCACTGGATGCCGTTGTGTTCGCAGAACTGGAAGAAGCCCATATTGCTCATCACCGTGACCACGGCGGCATCCTTGGCGAGCTGACCGCGCCGCTTCATATCGAGCGCACAGATAGCAATGATCTTATCGCCGTCAATAAGGCCGCCTTTTTCATCGATCACCAGCAGGCGGTCTGCGTCGCCGTCAAAGGCAAGGCCGATATCGCAGCCCTGCTCCACGGTGTAGGCTTGAAGCTGCTCCAAATGCGTCGAGCCGCAGCGGTCGTTGATATTTACGCCATCCGGCTCCGCGCTGACGATATGGCATTCCGCGCCGAGGGTGGTAAACAGTTCCTTGGCCGTGACGGAGGCCGAGCCGTTTGCACAGTCGAGCGCTACCTTCAGCCCATCAAAACGCAGATTTGTTGTGGAGATGATATGGCCGATATAGTCGGAGAGCGCATACTGCGCGCGGGTGACCTTGCCGACCTCCCCGCCCACCTTGACGGGGGGAACGCGCGCTTCATCGAGGATGATCGCCTCAATCTCCTCCTCGAGCGCATCCGGCAACTTATAGCCATCCGATTTGAAAATTTTGATGCCGTTATATTCGCAGGGGTTGTGGCTGGCAGAGATCATCACGCCCGCATCGTAGCCGTATTTTGTGACGAGATAGGCGACCGCCGGCGTGGGGACAACGCCCAAAAGCAGCACGTCGGCACCCACGGAGCAAAAACCAGCCGTGAGGGCAGCCTCCAGCATTTCCGAGGAAATGCGCGTATCCATGCCGATGAGGACACGGGGGCGGGAATGGGTGTCGTCCGTGAGCACCATAGCGGCCGCACGGCCGATTTGCATCGCGAGCTCACAGGTCAATTCGCTGTTGGCAACGCCGCGCGCGCCATCTGTACCGAAAAGTCTTCCCATTGAGAATAGCACCTCCAAAGTTAAATTTTAGATTTCAGACATTAGATTTCAGACGTGGGCGCAAAAACACTGCGCATTCCATGAGGCGCACGTATCTGACGTCTGATGTCTGTTGTCTGTTTACAGCTCCAGCTTTTGCTGCCCCGGCATATCAATGCCGAGATGCCGGTATCCCGCGGGCGTGACAATCCTGCCGCGCGGCGTCCGGCTGAGAAAGCCGATTTGCATCAGATACGGTTCGTAAACATCCTCAATCGTGACCGCTTCCTCCCCAATCGCGGCGGCGATCGTTTCAAGCCCAACCGGGCCGCCGTTATAGTTGCGGATCATGGCGGTGAGCAGCAGCCGGTCGATGGAATCGAGCCCCAGGGGATCGATTTCCATGCGGTCGAGCGCCGCCTGGGCGTTTTCCGCATCGATCATACCGTTGCCGATCACCTGCGCGAAATCCCGCGCCCGCTTTAAAAGCCGGTTGGCGATACGGGGCGTGCCCCGCGAGCGGGAGGCAATTTCCCGCGCGCCCTGCGTATCCACCTCAATGCCCAGAATGCCAGCGCTTCGGTTGACGATCTTGCCCAGTTCCTCCGGCGTGTAGAGCTCCAGGCGCAGAATCACGCCAAAGCGGTCGCGCAGAGGGGCGGTGAGCTGCCCTGCGCGAGTGGTCGCGCCCACGAGCGTGAAGCGCGGCAGATCAAGACGGATCGATCGGGCGGATGGCCCCTTGCCGATGATGATATCGAGTGCGTTATCCTCCATCGCCGGATAGAGCACCTCTTCCACGCTGCGGGAGAGGCGGTGGATTTCATCGATGAAGAGCACGTCGCCTTCACTGAGATTCGTCAGCAGCGCGGCAAGATCGCCGGGCTTTTCAATGGCCGGGCCGGAGGTCACACGCAGGTTTACCCCCATCTCATTGGCAATGATACCCGCAAGCGTTGTTTTGCCGAGGCCGGGCGGGCCGTAGAGCAGCACATGGTCGAGCGCCTCCCCGCGCCCGCGCGCCGCCTCTATATAAATACGCAGGTTCTCCTTAACTTTTTCCTGCCCGATATAATCTGTGAGCACCCGCGGGCGGAGCGAGGTTTCCAGATCCGCATCCTCCGGCACATAGTCTGGGGCGACGATGCGGTTTTCAAAATCCGTATCCATAATAGTATGACCGCCTTTTCAAGATTCCATAAGTTCAGTGCCCTGCCCGTCAAAAAGAGGCTTTACGAGATACAGGCAGGGGTTTTCTTTATTCCAGAGCGTTTCAAAAATTTCCAGCGGCTCAAAGCCGCAGGCAAGGTAAAACGCGCGCGTTTTCACATAAGAGGCGCTGCCAACCGTGTCGGCAAGCGTTTTGACCGTGAGATAGCGGTAGCCGCGCGCAAAATAGCTATGTGCGCACAGCCCCAATAAGGCGCGGCCAATGCCCTGGCGGTGATAGTCTGGCAGAACGCCCATTACGGCAATTTCACATGCCGCGTCGGTATGCTCCTCTGCGGCGAGAAAGCCAACGGGCTCCTCCCTATCCAACGCACAGAGGAAGAATTGTGCGCGGGCATTCTTTGCATACTGCCTGGCCGCTTTCCAGTCGCCAAACCACGCGGGCAGCGCATGTAAAATGCACAGGCAGATTTTCTCTTTGCGATCCGGGTCCAACACATGCCGGTATTCCACAGAGTTCCTCCTATTCGCCGCCGTGCCCATGAGGCGCGGAACAAGCGCAGTCAATCCATAAAAACGAACTTATAAAGGGCGCGCCAACACCTTGAGCGCCCGTTTAATCAGCTCCTCCACCGGGAGGGAGCCATCCAGCTTGCCGACTGCAACGCTCGCCTCCGACTGCGCGTAGCCGAGCATCACGAGGGCGCTGACAGCCTCCGCCGCCGGCCCCGCCGCGTTGGCAACCCCTGCCGCCTCCAGCTCAGGCGAGGAGAGCTGATCGGGAATCCCTTTGGCAAGCTTATCCTTGAGCTCCAGCACCACGCGCTGCGCGAGCTTCGGCCCCACGCCCTGCGCACGGGTGATGGATTTGCTATCCCCCGTGGCAATGCACAAAGCGAGCTTTTCCGGCGAGAGCTCTGAAAGGATCGAAAGCGCGGCCTTTGGCCCCACGCCGGAAACGGAAATCAGCATTTTAAAGCACTCGAGCTCCGTTTCCCCGAAAAAGCCGAACAGGTCGAGCGCATCCTCACGGACGTTGAGGTAGGTGTAAAGCGTTACCTTGCCGCCCACAGGGCCCAATTGCTTTAAGGTGTTGAGCGTTGTCAGGCACTTGAAGCCCACACCGCTGCATTCGACGACCGCTGTGGTCGCGTCCGTATGGATGAGCGTACCGGTCACGCTGTAAATCATCGAACCTTCAGCCCCTTTTCCCTTAATTTCCCCATGAGCGAACCGCTCGCGTGCGCATGGCAGATGGCCATGGCGAGCGCATCGGCGGTATCGTCAGGCTTGGGGATCTCCGTGAGGTGGAGGATGAGCCGCGTCATCTCCTGCACCTGTTTTTTTTCTGCCCGGCCGTAGCCTACCACGCTCTGCTTGACTTGCAGGGGCGTGTATTCACAAACCTCCAGGCCGCACTTCTGCGCCGCGAGCATCAAAACGCCGCGCGCCTGGCCAACGTCGATTACCGTTTTTGCATTGCTGTTGAAAAAAAGCTTTTCAATCGACATCGCCTGTGGGGAATAGCGCTTCATAAGAAGCTCCGCCTCATCGTAAATCAGCTCCAGCCGCTGGCCGAAGGGCATGCCCGCGGGCGTGGTAATCGCGCCGTAATCCAAAACTTTAAAATGATTGTTTTCATAATCGATCACGCCCCAGCCCACGATTGCGTAGCCGGGATCGATCCCTAAAATGACCATGCGAAACCCCTTTGCAAAAAGTTGGATGATACGTTAGATTATTTTACCACAAAAGCGCGTGCGGTTCAATTACTCATTTTCAATACAGCCTACTGATAAAAACAGGACCGCGCTGTAGAGCGCAGTCCTGAAGAAATCCCAAGGAGTGGAAAAAAGCCCATGATACAGGATGATCAAATTCGCTAAACAACGATTTTGTTGGAAGAATGCACATGTTTCGGAATGCTGGGGTGTTCCTCCTCAAAGGTATAGGATTTAAATTGAAGAATTTTCCAATCGCTGCACAACGCTTCCAATTCCCCGTCAGAAGCCAAACCGCCGGCAAAGGGAGCAATATCAACCGAGGGCGGAACCTGATCCGTGAATACCTGTATGAGGTGGATTCCGCCGATTTCCGTATTCTTTTTTGCCTGAGACAGAAACGTATGCCAACTTTTCCCAAACAAAATGGAGCGTTCCGAAGGATAGGATCAGATCATATGACTTTGTACCTTGAAAACTTGTATAAATCCTCCGCCCAGGCATTGATAAGCACGCCATTTTTTTGAGACAGCCTTTTTAGTTTGCCGATTGCATGTTCCGACAAATCAAAAGCGTCAATTTTGGAAAATCCCTGCTTTGCAAGGTATAAGGAATTTCTGCCATCACCGCAGCCGGCATCAAGAACGCTCATAGATTTGTCAAACAGCGCTTCAAACGCGACAATCGTGTCATTGGGTTCCGAACCAAACAGAAAAACAGTATCATCTTCGTAGGTTGTTTCCCAATGCGGTACCTTCATTTTGCAGGTCATCCCTTTCCGGCAATTTCACTGTTATTTTCGCTTTACCAGCGGTTAGCCTCCATCTGCGAAAGCCATAACAAGGGGCTGATGCAAAATGCACAGCATGATGCATCAGCCCTAGCCTTTTAAGGAAGAGGATCACTTTTTCTTTTTTTCGTCCTTCTCGATGAGCTCCGTCATCTTCTCCGCCTCTTCGAACTCGCCGCCTTCGGGGACGAGGGTGAGCGCTGGATCAGCCTTGTTGGCCTTTTTTTCCGGCAGGATCAGGTTCAGGAGAATGCCGGCGAGCGCCGCAAGCGCCATGCCGGAGAGGGATTGCAGCTTCGTCAGCTGGATCGCCGCGCCGCCGAGGCCGAGCACCAGCATGACGGAAGCGATGATTGTGTTGCGCGTCTGGCCGAAATCGACCTTGGCATCCACAAGCACGCGCAGGCCGTTCGCCGCAATGAAGCCGAAGAGGATCACGCAGATGCCGCCCATGACTGGATTCGGAATGGAGGCAATCAAATCCTTAAAGGGCTTAATGAATGCGATCAGGATGGCGAAGAACGCCGCGCCGCCTGTCACATAAACGGAGCCGACGCGCGTCATGCCGACGACGCCCGTATTTTCGCCGTAGGAGGTGTTTGCCGGGCCGCCGATCATACCGGCGACGAAAGTGGCGATACCGTCGCCGAGCAGGGTGCGGTCAAGGCCAGGGTCTTTGATGAAGTTTTTGCCGCAGATCTGGCCAAGCACCGTGTGATCGCCGATGTGCTCCGCCATGGTGACGAAGGCCACCGGGATAATGGCAAGCGCATAACTGAAATCAGGCGTGTAGGAAACAAAGGTCGTGCTCTTGAGCGTATCATTGCCGATTGGGAGCATAATTTTCGGGACTTCGAACAGGTCGAAGGTTTTGAGATCCGTCCAAACCACGGCAAGCTTGGAGAGGATGAGCTGATTCTCTGCGCCCGCGCCGAGGTTGAAGATCAGGTCGACAGCAATCGCGGACACGATGCCGACGAGGATGCCGGACACGATCGGCACGATCTTGAAAAATCCCTTTGCATACACCGCGACGAGCGCTGTGGCGAGAATCGTAATGATGGCAACGATCACATACTGCCAGTTCATCGTGCCGCCCTCCGGCACGACGAAGCCCGCGTTAGAGCAGGCAGAACCCGCAAGGCCCAGGCCGATGACTGCGATCATGGGGCCAACGACGATCGGCGGCAAGATCTTATTGATCCAATTGGTGCCGATCAGGCGGATGAGGATGGAAAAAACGACATAAACCAAGCCAGCTGTCATAAGCCCTGTCGCAACCGCCGCAAAATTGGCTTTCTGCGCAAAATCAGGATCACTGACGCTGGCTCCCAATGCCGCAATGATTGCGGAAATGTAAGCGAAGGAACTGCCGAGATAGATCGGGCAACGCGCCTTGGTACAAAGGATGTAAATAAAAGTGCCGATACCGGAGCAGAGCAGCGCGGTGTTGATGGGCAGCCCCGTGAGCATGGGGACGAGCACGGTGGAGCCGAACATGGCGAAAACGTGCTGGAAGCTGAGAATAAACCATTTGCCCATAGATGGCCTCTCTCGAATATCAATCAAGAGCTTTTTCTCTTCCATTAAGTGAACCTCTCCTCTTCATCATTTTACAGCCTGGCCCCTTCCGCCGCAAAACAGCAGGGTACAAGCTTATTCTTATATAATTTACAGGCTTCGCGCGCCGGTGTCAAGAAAAAAGTTCTCATAAACTAGATTTTTTCCGCTATTCGCTTTCCTTTTTGGGACACGCATGCTAAAATGTTATAAATAGTAAGATGGAGAGGTGTTTCCATTGGATTTGGAATATGACGCGTTCGATGAAGGCATCGAACCGGGCGGGCTGCGCAGCCGCAACGAGATTAAAGTGCTCATCTGTTACCTGCTCAAGAGCATTGAACAGCCGATTTCAAAGCAGCTCATCAACGAAATTTTGCAGGAAAACGGCCTTGCCAATTATTTTGAAATCAACCAGGCGGTGAGCGACCTTGTGAAGGCCGGCAGCTTGGAGGAAACGGCGCAGGAAAGCGATACGGTTTACCGCGTGACAGATCAGGGCCGCTCCGCCGCGCAAACGCTGGAGGTAAACCTCCCCCGCTCCGTGCGGGAAAAGGCGGTCAACGCCGCGATCCGGCTGCTTACCCGGGCAAAACGCGAGCAGGAGAACCGGATTGACATTGAAAAGCTCGAAAACGGCTATCATGTTACCTTCACGATCTATGATTCCACAGATGAGCTTTTGAAGCTGACGATCTTTGTGGCGGATAGCATGCAGGTGGAAACGGTGCGGAAGAATTTTTTGGATGATCCGGTCAGGCTCTATTCGAATATTATTGCGTCGCTGACGGTGGAATAAAAAGCATGAACCGGCAGAAGCTTCTCATAGGAGCTTCTGCCGGTTTTTTAGCAAACACATTTTACCCCATCAGGGCATTTCCTTGCACATCCGTGAAGGAACCGGCGGCAATCATAATGAGATCAACCAGCGCCCCAACGCCGAGGCAACCGGCGGTCAGCAGATAGAGCACTCCAGTGCCTGTTTTGCCCACATAAAAGCGGTGGATGCCGAGGCCGCCAAGGAAAAGACAGAGAAAGAAGGCGACCCAGCGGTTGTGGAGCTGCGGAGGAACATCAAAATCCTCTCCGCTTTCTTCGGTTGAAACGCATTCATCTTTATCTTTACTACGAAAAGAAAAAAGGGCCAATCCAACCGAAAACGCCAAAGTAAAAGCACGGAATAAAAAATCAAACAGGATAATCAGCAAAATATGCGGATAGTCCAAATAGCGCTCAAAATCAGTTTGAGTTTGGGTAAAACTATAAACGCTCGAAATAACGAGGAATAACGATAAAAGTAAGACCGGTATGGCAATCACACCGGTTACCTTGCCCCTTGCCTGACCGCTTAAAAGCAAAACAGATAAAATGACAAACACAAACATCAAAAAGAATTCAATTGTAACCAGGAATAAATTCGTGGGCCAAATGAAATAGGTTAGTAAATCCGCCATCCAACAAATTGACAGGATAATCGCAAGAATCCCGAACGTCCGCTTATATTGGGGATCAACCACCGCATCTTCTAATTCAGCCTGCACCGGCTGAACCTTGTATGAAGCAATATCATCCGGCGCTTTTTCCACAATACCAATTTGCTGTCTCCCACATTGTGAGCAAAATCGATCTTCCTCCTCTATTTCTTTCCCGCAATACCGGCAAAACATCCATAAACCCCTCCCCTACACTTGTTTTTTATTTTATCAGATTCTCTTTTATTTGTAAATATACACAGATTCAACTTTTAAAATGTAGATATTTGTAAATATAGTGAATAAAATTAGGCTGTTATGTCCCGTAAAGTAGGATATAACAGCCTAATATATTCTTTCTTTTTGCGTTACCGCACCGTCGCGCCGAACGGCATCAGCGCCAGCTTCGCAAGCTTAAAGCACTGCTTGCCGAACGGGATGCCGATGATCGTGATGCAAAACAGCACGCCGATCACCGCAGATTCCAACGCCATGGGGACGCCGCTGAAAATCAGCCAAAAGATGTTGCAGATGACGGAAACAGCACCGCCGCCATAATCAACCTCCTTGCCAAATGGAAAGAACGCGAGCTTTGCAAATTTGAAGCACTGCTTCCCAATGGGGATGCCGACGATCGTGATGCACCAGAGCACACCGGCGGCCACCCAGCCAAGGCCCATCCACAGCCCGCCGAACAGAAACCAAAGAATATTACCCAGACAGCCCATTCCAGCCGCCTCCCTTTCTTGATTGAAAACGCCTGTGCCAAAATGCGACAGGCTTTGGTTTCATTCTATGGAAAAAGCAGTGGCGCGTCAATGGTAAAACGGGCATGGGAAAAAAGTTTACATGGCGGGAACAGACTGTTCAATATTTTAAGTGAGTAACAGAACAAAGCCCTTGCAATGACACGGGATCATAAGATGCAAACTACTCACGAGAACCGGCAGCCTGCAGCTTTTTTCCTACTGCACTCGTTTTGCAAAAAGATTTCCATTTCCTATTGACAAACGCTTTTCCTCGCAGTATGATACCTTCATATTCATAGTAATTACATAGGAATTGCATGAATAAATTGATTCCGGGAGTGACTGCCATGCGCCAACGCTCGATCACTGATCCATACCGCCCTGTTTTTCGGGAGCGAATGTGCCGCTGTTGAAGCCAGCCGCCAAACATCGAAAAACAGAGCACTGGAAAGGAATTGATTTTATGCCTGAACAAAAAAATTTCCGTTTTGAAACCTTACAGCTCCACGCGGGGCAGGAAACGCCCGACCCCGCCACCGGCGCGCGCTGCGTGCCGGTTTATCAAACAGCCGCCTATGTGTTTGAAAACACCGCGCAGGCAGAGGCGCGGTTTGCGCTGGCGGAGCCCGGCAACATCTACAGCCGGCTGACCAACCCGACGCTCGATACCTTTGAGCGGCGCATGGCGGCGCTGGAGGGCGGCGTTGCGGCGCTTGCCACCGCCTCCGGCGCGGCGGCGATCACCTATGCGGTGCAGAATATTGCGCATGCTGGCGACCATATCGTCTCTTCCAAATCAGTTTATGGCGGCACCTACAACCTCTTTGCTCATACGCTTGCAGAGCGCGGAATTGAAACCACCTTTGTGGATGGCGACCACCCGGCGGATTTTGCAGCCGCCATCCGCCCCAATACCAAGGCATTTTTTGCGGAATCGCTCGGCAACCCAAATTCCAACGTGATAGATATCGAGCGCATCGCGCAGATTGCCCATGCAAACGGGATCCCCCTGATCATAGACAATACTTTTGCCACCCCCTATCTTTTGCGGCCCATCGAATACGGCGCGGATATTGTGGTGCATTCGGCGACAAAATTCATCGGCGGGCACGGCGCGGCGGTCGGCGGCGTGATTGTGGACGGCGGCAATTTCGACTGGGCTGCCTCCGGGAAATTCCCCTGCCTGACCAAGCCGGACCCCAGCTACCACGGCGCTGTTTTTACACAGGCGGCCGGGGCCGCGGCCTATGTGACGCGCATCCGCGCCGTACTGCTGCGCGACACAGGCGCAACGCTCAGCCCCTGGCATGCGTTCCTCTTTTTGCAGGGGCTCGAAACGCTCTCCCTGCGCGTAGAGCGCCATGTAGAAAACGCACTCAAAGTGGTGGAATACCTCTCAACGCATCCGAAGGTAAAGCGCGTCAATCACCCCTCTCTGCCCGGCAGCCCGACGCACGCCCTCTATGCGCACTATTTTCCGCACGGAGGCGGCTCCATCTTCACCTTTGAGCTTGCAGGTGGTGAAGCGCAGGCAAAAGCTTGCATCGACCGGCTGCAAATCTTTTCGCTGCTGGCCAATGTGGCGGATTTAAAATCCCTGGTGATTCATCCCGCGAGCACAACGCATGCTCAGCTCAGCGCGGAAGAGCTGGCGGCCTGTGGGATCACGCCCGGCACGGTGCGCCTTTCCATCGGCACAGAGCATATTGACGACTTGCTAGCGGATTTGGCGCAGGCGCTAGAATAAGCTGGCACAAAATGAAAGCTTCCAACCGGGATTTTTCCAAGTTGGAAGCTTTTATTATGTGGAATATTCATACGGCAAAGCTGCAAACGGACTTTGCCGTTTTACTCACTGCTTCTGGCTGATCTTGCCGCTTTCGCGGTCTTTGATATAGGAAGACGTGGTCGGAATGACGAAACGCATCCCTTTCTCGACGATCTCAAAGGTCCGGTCTGTCACATACTCACACTCGCCGTCGATATTCACGGCCGCAGGCGTATCGCTGTGAATCGTCATCTTTCTGCCGCGGCTGAAGTGCGTGATATCCCAGCCGAGATGCATGCCTTTTTTGTATTTGGGCAGAAGCGTCAATAGCTTCAGCCTGCCGTTTTTCTTCTCCACCACAATAAAATCAAGCACGCCGTCATCCGGTACGGCCAGCGGGGCCGCCTTAAAGCCGCCGCCATACCAGCGGGAGTTTGCACCCACACAGAACAGAAGCGTCATTTTTTTCGGCTCTCCGTCATCGATGGAAACCGTAAACTCATTATTGAGCTTACGGAAAACGCAGTAAATAGCCGCGGCCGTATAGGCCATATCGCCCTTCATAAACGGGAGCTTCTTGAAGGCCGCCTGCTTCGCGCAAACCTCCGCATCAACGCCCATGGAGCACTGGTTGATGGCGATCTTATCGCCGCATTTGATACAGTCCAGTTCAATAGGAGTGCCGTTGACCTGTGCGTCAACATTCAAAAATTGCTCCGGTGTGCCGAAGAGCCGGATAAAATCATTCCCCGATCCGAGGGGCAGCACTGCCACTTCCGCATTGGGGTGACCGAATGCACCGTTGACCGCCTCAAACAGCGTTCCGTCGCCGCCGCAGGCATAAAAACGGACCGGCTCGCCCTTCGACGCTTCCGCCCGGATAAACTCCTGTGCGGCATGCGGGGAATCCGGCACATGGATTTCCGCATCCAGGCCGTGCTCTTGTATGTACGATTCGATCTGAGGCCGGATAACACCCAAAGCCTTCCCTTTCCCTGCGCGCGGGTTGATAATGAACACATGCTTCATGCAATGATACCCTCCTGATGAAAATATAATGACTGGCAAGTAAACGAAACTACCCCTGCGCAGCGGGTGCTCTCTGAGAAATAAAGCGCATTGCCTCTCCCACTAAAAATTTTTGTTTTCTCCCCTATGAAACCGCTGAAACAAAAAATTCCCTTCTTACTGTGCCTTTGCCCTATAGAAAATTGGGCCGGACGTCCGCACATCAGGGTGCAGTGGATCATTTACTTAAAATACATATAAAGCTGGCACTTGATCATGCCATTATATAACTTCCGCCTTTTATCGGCTCTTCTGCCGAACAGAGATTCAAATTGTTCAGATGGGCTAATAATATAATAACTCCATCCACGTTTTTTGTCAAACTTTTTCCCCATGATTCTATATAATTCATTGGCCTGCTGTATATCGAGCATTCTCTCGCCATAGGGCGGGTTGCAGATGAGCGTGCCCTTTTCCGTTATAGGGGTGAAATCCCGCAAATCGGCCTGCTTCCATGCAATATTCGCCTGAACGCCTGCGCGAAGGGCATTGGCCTTGGCAAGCTCAAGGGCGTCCGCATCAATATCAGAGCCGTAGGCCTGAAAATGCACCTCCCGCTTGACCAGGTCGCGCGCACGCTCGCGCTCCTGTGCCCACGCGGTTTGGGGCAGGGCATCCCACCGCTCGGCGCTAAAATTTCGGTTGATCCCGGGCGCGATATTTTGGGCCATCATTGCCCCCTCAATTAGAATCGTGCCGGAGCCGCACATGGGGTCATAAAGCGTGTGATAATCCCGCAGGCGTGCAAGGCTGCAAAGAGAAGCGGAGAGCGTTTCCTTCAAAGGCGCATAATTTGCCTGCAGGCGGTATCCGCGCTTATGAAGCCCCGCGCCGGAGGTATCCAGCAGGAGGCTGACCGTATCCTTCATGATAGAAAACTGGATTTGGTGGACAGGCCCCGTCTCTTCAAACCACGGGATATGATAAACACTTTTGAGCCGCTCCACCACTGCCTTTTTGATAATCGCCTGGCAATCACTCACGCTGAAAAGCGCGGAATTGATGGAATACCCTTTCACAGGGAAGGCATCCTCTTTCCCAATCCACGCTTCCCACGGCAGTGCTTTCGTCCCCTCAAACAGCTCATCAAAGGTTTGGGCGGAAAAGGAGCCGACCAAAATTTGGATGCGCTCGGCAAACCGGCAGTTGATATTGGCGCGCGCGAGAAGATTCGCGTCGCCGGAAAAGAGCACGCGCCCGTTCTCTGCCGCCACATCGATTGCGTCCATATCACGCAACTCCTGCGCAATGAGGCTTTCCAACCCCAACAGGCACGGCACTACACAGCGGATTATCAGCTCGTTGCTTTGCATAAAATGATAACCATCCTTTTTGTCAGTTATGATTCCCCCGCCATATCCGGATAGCGGGCATTCGATTGTAATCAAAAAGAGGCGTCAGGGCAAGCCCTGCCGCCTCTTCTGCTTATTTTATACGGATCGCGTGAAAGACGCAATCAAAACTTTCGGGAAACTCCTGCCAACTGCCCTGCTTTTACAGGGTATCTGGCTCTATCAGGCCATAGCCGCCATCCTTGCGGCGGTAAACGACGTTGATCTGATTGGTCACCGCATTGAGGAACACGTAGAACTGATGGCCCAGCAGATTCATCTGCAAAATGGCCTCATCCACATCCTGCGGCTTGTTCAGAGGAATCTTTTTTGTGCGCACCACATCGAAATCCAGCTCCTCTGAAACCGGCTCCATATCCGTATACGCATCAAACGCGCCGGAACGCAGCCTCTTTTCCACCCGGGTTTTGTTTTTGCGGATCTGTCGTACCAGAGAATCAACGCAACCGTCCAGCGCATCCTCCATATCCTCCGCCCGCTCTTCCGCACGGAAAATCATGCCGCCATGCGCGACGGTGATCTCCACAATCTTGGCGGATTTCTCCACAGTGGCGGTGATTTTGGCCTCCGCCTCCTCGCCGAAAAAGCGCTCGATCTTCGCAAGCTTCTTTTCCGCACGTGTTTTGAAGGATTCTCTTGGCGTGCATTTGCGTCCGGTAATGGTTATTTTCATAACGACATCCCCTTCTTCTATATTGAATCCCTGAAGCAAAGCGGTGCTACCGCCACTCCAAAGGGACCTACGAATAAGAATGCCCTCCTCTGATTCTCATTATAGCACATATGTACAGAATAGCAAATGGTTTATAGAATTTTTTTGAGATGTCTTGTAACATGGCAACCAATATTAACCGCAACCGGTAAGCCCGCAATGTGGGTTGCGTACGCCTCCACGTTGACCGCGAGCGCGGTCGTTTTACCGCCGAAACCCTGCGGGCCGATGCCGAGGCCGTTTACGCGCTCCATCAGCTCTTGCTCAAGCTGGGCGTAATAGGGCTCCGGATTCCGCTGAGAAACCGGGCGGCACAGCGCCTTTTTGGCGAGCAGGGCGCACGATTCAAAATCGCCGCCGATCCCGACGCCCACTACCATCGGCGGGCAAGGGTTACCGCCCGCCTTGCGCACCGTGTCTACGACAAATTCGACCACACCCGCCCTGCCGGCAGCCGGGGTCAGCATTTGCAGACAGCTCATATTTTCACTGCCAAAGCCCTTGGGCGCAACGGTCAGGCTTACCCGGTCGCCTGGCACGATACGCGTGTGCAGCACAGCAGGCGTGTTGTCGCCAGTGTTGATACGCTCTAACGGGTCGGCCACGACTGAACAGCGCAGCAGCCCTTCTGTATAGCCCCGGCGCACGCCTTCGTTGACCGCCTCCTCAAACGCCCCGCCGGTGAAGTGCACCTCCTGGCCGATCTCCGCGAATACAACCGCCATGCCGGTATCCTGACAGACGGGGATATCCAGCTCCCGCGCGGCATCAAGATTATCGAGCAAATCCTGCATGATGCCCTTCGGCAGCGCTTGTTCCTCACAGCCCGCGCAGGAGGAGATGCACTGCGTCAAATCTTCTGGCAGCCGCTTATTCGCCTTGATGCACAGTTCACGCACCGCCTGTGTTACTTCAGAAACATCCATTTCCCGCATAAAACAATCATTCCTTTCTGATGGCCAGGGATTTTCCGGCTTACATTGCCTGATGTAAAATTTCTCCTCCGCCCACGACCAAAGCCGGTTTCGCGGCAATGGTCAGGGGATCGCAGGGGAACAGGGAGAAATCCGCATCCTTGCCCGGCTCAATGGAGCCCACGCGGCCGGAGATGCCGCAGATCTCGGCTGGAGTGAGCGTGATGGCGCGCAGCGCCGCCTCATAGGGCAGCCCCTCCCGCACGGCAAGCCCCGCGCAGATGGGCAGATACTGAATTGGGATCACTGGGTGATCCGTGATGATCGAAATGCGCACGCCCGCCTTTTGCAGAATGCCGGGCGTGGCCGGGGTGAGCTCGTGCAGCTCCGGCTTGCAGCGCTCGGAGATCAGCGGCCCGCTCATGGCGGCCACATGGCGCTTGGCGAGCGCCTCCGCAATTTTGTGCCCCTGCGTGCAGTGGACGACTGCGTAATTCAGGCCGAATTCCTCCGCAATGCGCATGGCGGTACAGATATCGTCCGCGCGGTGCGCGTGGATATGGACGGGAAGTCCCTTTGTAAACAGCGGCTCCAATGCTTCGAGCTTTGCATCGAATTCCCAGAGCTCGCCCTCCGTTTGGGCGCGCTTCTTTTTTTCGATATATTCCCGCGTTTTGGCGAGCTGCTCACGGATGATGGCAGCGGTGGCCATGCGCGTGGTGGGCGCTTCATTCTTTTCATGATAGACGGATTTCGGGTTTTCACCGAGCGCAAATTTCATAGCGACAGGCGCTTTGATGACCATATCGTCGATGAAGCGGCCATAGGTTTTCATCGCGATGAGCTGCCCGCCAATGGGGTTGGCGCTCCCCGGGCCGGTGACAACACTCGTCACACCCGCGCGCACGGCCTCTTCAAAGCAATAATCGAGGGGGTTAACCGCGTCGAGCGCGCGCAGCTGCGGGGTGCAGGGGTCAGTTTGCTCGTTAATATCATCGCCCTCAAAGCCGAGAGAATCCTCGCAGATGCCAATGTGCGTATGCGAATCGATAAATCCGGGCAAAAGCCGGGCGCCTCGCGCGTCGATCACCTCGCCTGCCGAAAGCTTTGGGAGCTCCTCCATCGGGCCTACGGCGACAATTTGATCCTTTAGGGTATCCACAAACCCATCCTCGATGATCGGGCCGGAGATGGTATAAATTTTTGCATGAATAATACGCATTGTTTTTTTCCTTTCCAAAACAAACTGAAACGGCTAGAGCGAAAAACTCTCCGGCAGAAGCTGCGAAAGCGTAAATTCCCGTCGTTCTCCATCCGCCCTGCCGAGCAGAATGCGAAAATCATCCGCGCAGAATTCCCGCATGACCTGGCGGCAAACACCGCAGGGCGGGCAAAAGCCGGAATCGAGCCCCTTCTCCCCGCCAACGACCGCGATGGCTGTAAACGCCCGCTCGCCCTCGCTGACCGCCTTCGCGAAGGCGGTGCGCTCCGCGCAAATGGTGGGCGAATAGGAGGCGTTTTCGAGATTGCAGCCGAGATAGACGCGCCCGCTCGCCGCCAGCAACGCAGCGCCGACCTGAAAGCCGGAATAGGGCGCATAGGCGCACGCCATCGCCTGCCGCGCAAGGGAGATAAGCTCTGTATCCGTCATAGAATGATCCTTCCCTTCCATCCGGTTGGACGTTTCTGAAATTTCCTCACGCTTTGGGGAGCAGCCCCGCAAAGCTCTCGCCCGCAATCGGGCCGTTCGCGCCCAAGAGCTCCATCACCGTTTTGCCGATATCCGCAAAGCTCTCCCGCGTGCCCAGCGGCACAGGGGCGATTTTTTCCCCATAGACGAGCAGCGGGGTATATTCCCGCGAATGATCGGTGCTCGGCGTTGCCGGGTCACAGCCGTGGTCGGCGGTAATCATGAGCACATCATCCGCCCCCAAATGCGGCAGCAAACCGGCCAGCCAGCCGTCAAAGGCAGCAATGGCCGCTGCATAGCCCTCCACATCGTTGCGGTGGCCATACAGCATATCAAAATCAACGAGATTGACAAAGCAAAGGCCTCGAAAATCCTCGTTTACCAGCCGCCTTGTTTGCGCCATGCCATCCGCGTTGCCCTTGGTTGGGATCGCGCGGGAGATGCCGCGCCCGGCAAAAATATCGCTGATTTTCCCCACGGCGACCGTCCCCCGGCCCTGCTCCCGCAGCAGATCGAGCATCGTAACGCCCGGCGGCTCCAGAGAAAAATCGTGCCGGTTCGCGGTGCGCGTGAAGTGCGGATACACGCCGGTAAAGGGGCGGGCGATCACGCGGCCCACCGCATGTTTGCCCGTGAGGATCGCGCGCGCCTTACGGCAGATTTCATAGAGCTCTTCCGGCGGAACGAGCGATTCATGCGCCGCGATTTGAAAGACGCTGTCCGCCGAGGTGTAGACGATCAGCTTGCCCGTTTCCAAGTGCGCCCGGCCATAGTCCAGGATGACCTGTGTGCCGGAATAGGGGCGGTTGCAGAGCACGCCGCGCCCGGTTGCCTGTGTGAAAGCGTCGAGCACCTCCTCGGGAAAACCCTCCGGATAGGTTGGCAAAGGCTGATCGGAAATCAGGCCCGCGATCTCCCAATGCCCAGTTGTTGTATCCTTGCCCTTGGAGCGCTCTGCGCAGCGGCCATAGGCGGCAAGCGGCGCTTTTACGCCATTTCGGCAAGAAACGCCTTCGATGTTGAAAAGCCCCAGCCTTTGCAGCGTATCCGCCCGGAATGCGGGAGAACGGGAAATGCTTCGAAGCGTGTTGCTGCCCGCATCGCCATAGGCCGCGGCATCCGGCAGTTCACCGATGCCGAAGCTGTCGAGCACAATGAGAAAAATCCGCTTGCATGAGAGAGAGGGCGCCATAATTGTTCCTCCATTTGATACCCCTGGTGGACAAAGGGTAAGCTAAATATAGTATACACTGCGCCTTTCCCGCTTGCAAGCGCCCTGTGAGACGAATGCGAAAAGCGGATCAAAAAGCGCTTTTTCCTTGTCAAATTGCACCAAATGCGTTAAGATAAAGAGAACTTATTTTAGCATGATAAACGGGGAAAGAAGGTTTTATGCAATGTCGAAAGGAAAAAAAGCTGTGATTATCATTGTAGCCATCGTCGTTGTGCTGGCAGTGGCTGCGGGGATCATCCTGATGCCGCGCCACGGGAAAACGGTGGCGGACACCTGGTCGCCCTATGATACATACGGCGGGCAAAAATGGATTCGCACAATCGAAAAGCAGCCGGGCAAGGATTTTAAAATTTTGCAGATCACCGATACGCAGCTCTACATGCTGCCGGGTGACAACAAAAAAGCGCTGGAATTGACGAAAGAGCTTGTCACACAGGAAAAGCCAGACCTTGTGGTGCTCACGGGCGATAACGTATCCGCCCTGTTTACCGACTGGCTGCTCGATGATGTGATCGACTGCATGGAAAGCCTCGGCGTGCCGTGGGCGCCTGTTTACGGCAACCACGACGGCGAGGGCAAAGCAGATCTCAAATGGCAGGGCGAGCAATTTATGAAGGCGGAGCACTGCCTCTATCAGCCTGGGCCGAGCAATCTCACAGGCGAAGGCAACTATATCATCAATGTGACGGAAAACGGCAAAGTCATTCAATCCCTGATCCTGATGGATTCCGGCAATCAAGATACCTACGGCGACGGCTCCGGGGAAGAGACCTCCGCCTATGCCTATATCCACTACGATCAGATTGAATGGTACAAATGGGCCATCCGCAACGTGAGCGCGCAGCAATACGGCAGCTTTGACCCTGCCAGCGGCAAGGTGGTAGAATCCATGGCCTTCTTCCACATTGCACTGCCGGAGATGAAGGAGGCGCTCGCGCCCTACCTCAATGAAAACGGCCTGGGCGAGGTGCCCGCACAGCTTGGCTTCGGCGCGATCCGCGAGGGCATTGCCTGCCCGCCGCTCAACTCCGGCTTATTTGACGCGATGAAGGAGCTTGGCAGCACCAAGAACATATTTTTCGGCCACGACCACGCAAACGACGCCTCCGTTGTATATGAAGGCATCCGCATGACCTACGGGGTGAAAACCGGCCCCAGCCCGAAGCCATGGAACGACGCGGTTGCCTACGGCGGCACGCGGATCACGCTGAAGGATGCGAATCATTCCGTGCTGGTGGAGCATATTTACAAGGGCGGCCCGGAGAAATAGCGTTCTCTCTCTCCCGTTGCTCTCCTTTCTCCTCCCCAAACAGCAGATCATCCGCCCGGATGGAAAACAGCTGCACCATACGCATCAAAGCGGCTGTATCGGGCAATTCCACATCGCGCTCCCACCGGCTTACCGCCGCCTCATCGCAAGACAGGGCGGCGGCAAGCTGTTTTTTTGTGAGCGCATGCTGCATCCGCAGCCTCTGAACCCGCCCGCCGATCGTGTGGCCCTCATGGCTGGAAGCGGCAAGCACCTGAGAGGCCTGCGAAACCATCTGCAAATAATCAGATTCCTCCTTTTCCCGCTCCAGGGCCAGAACGGCATATTTCAGGCGGCTGTCAATCACCTCCTGCGCGCGGCGCAGCGTGCG
>ERZ827037.490-NODE-490-length-51522-cov-20.148581_pt1 | contig 51522 bp, 43 predicted proteins | sample MGYA00519924_ERZ827037 | MGnify/ENA primary metagenome ERZ827037 (study PRJEB31778, sample SAMEA3449250) | human gut metagenome | biome: human gut; feature: human-associated habitat; material: faeces | place: United Kingdom | collected 2010/2012 ... | reverse complement strand
CGGGCTTGCAGAAGAACTCCAGCTCCATCTGCTCGAACTCCCGGGTGCGGAAGGTGAAGTTGCCGGGGGTGATCTCGTTTCTAAAGCTCTTGCCCACCTGGGCAATGCCAAAGGGCAGCTTCTTCCGGGTGGTGCGCTGCACGCTGGGGAAGTTGACAAAGATGCCCTGGGCAGTTTCGGGGCGCAGGTAGATCTCGTTTTTGGCATCTTCGGTAACGCCCTGGAAGGTTTTGAACATCAGGTTGAACTGGCGGATCTCAGTAAAGTTCTCGCTGCCGCAGTTGGGGCACTTGATGTGGTTTTCCTGGATGAAGCCGGTCATTTTCTGGTTGTCCCAGCCGTCGGCGGACTCGCCGGTGAAATCCTCAATGAGCTTGTCGGCGCGGTGGCGGGTCTTGCAGTCCTTGCAGTCCATGAGGGGGTCGGAGAAGCCGCCCACATGGCCGGTGGCCACCCACACCTGGGGGTTCATCAAAATGGCGGCGTCCACGCCCACATTGTAGGGGGATTCCTGGACGAACTTCTTCCACCAGGCTTTTTTCACGTTGTTTTTAAATTCCACGCCCAAGGGGCCGTAGTCCCAAGAGTTGGAAAGGCCGCCGTAGATCTCGCTGCCGGGGAAGATAAAACCCCGGGTCTTGCAGAGATTGACGATGGTATCCATGGTTTTTTCGGTAGCTTTCATTGCGTACCCGCCTTTCTCGATTTCACATCGCATACTGGGGTTTATTGTAGCACAAGCCGGGGCGGGATTGCAAGAAAAACGGGGAATTTCGCCCCAAAACCGCCGAAAAGTTTTCAGCAAACTTTTCCCCCCTTCATGGTTTCCTTTTTCTCCATTTTCTGCTATAATAAAGTGATATACTTTTTATACTTTTTGTAACGGAGAGTCCCCCTTATGGATAGAATGGATAAAAGCAATATTCGCAATTTCTGCATTGTGGCCCACATCGACCACGGCAAGTCCACCCTGGCCGACCGCATCCTGGAACTGACCAAGTCCGTCCCCCTGCGGGAGATGGAAAACCAGCTTTTGGACAACATGGACCTGGAACGGGAGCGGGGCATCACCATCAAAGCCCATGCTGTCACCCTGGTCTACACCGCCACGGACGGCCAGGACTATGTGTTCAACCTCATCGACACCCCCGGACACGTGGACTTTAACTACGAGGTTTCCCGGTCCCTGGCCGCCTGCGAGGGGGCGGTGCTGGTGGTGGACGCCTCCCAGGGCATCGAAGCCCAGACCCTGGCCAACACCTACCTGGCCGTGGACGCCGGGCTGGAGATCGTCCCGGTGGTAAACAAGATCGACCTGCCCAGCGCCGACCCGGAACGGGTCTGCCACGAGATCGAGGACGTGATCGGCATTCCCGCCATGGACGCCCCCCGCATCTCCGCCAAGACCGGCCAAAACGTGGAAGAGGTGCTGGAACGCATTGTCACCGGCATCCCCGCCCCCGCTGGCAACGAGGCCGACCCCCTCCGGGCGCTGATTTTCGACTCCTACTACGACTCCTACCGGGGCGTTATCGTGTACGTGCGGATCAAGGACGGCACCGTGCGTCCCGGGGACACCATCCGCATGATGGCCACCGGCGGGGAATTCACCGTGGTGGAGTGCGGCTTTTTGCGGGCCACTGCCCTGGAACCCGCCGACGCCCTGTACGCCGGGGAGGTGGGCTACATTGCCGCCTCTATCAAGGACGTGCGCCAGGCCCGGGTGGGCGACACCGTCACCCTGAAGGACCGCCCCGCCGCCGAGCCCCTGGAGGGGTACCGGGCGGTGCAGCCCATGGTGTTCTGCGGCATCTACCCCGCCGACGGCGCCCATTACACCGACCTGCGGGACGCCCTGGAAAAATTGCAATTAAACGACGCCTCCCTCACCTTCGAGCCGGAAACCTCCGTGGCCTTGGGCTTTGGCTTCCGGTGCGGCTTCTTGGGGCTGCTGCACATGGAGATCATCCAGGAGCGTTTGGAGCGGGAGTACGACCTGGACCTGATCACCACCGCCCCCAGCGTGGTGTACAAGCTGCATCTCACTGACGGCAGCACCATCACCATTGACAACCCCACCAACTACCCGGACCCCACTTTGATTCAGAGCGCCGAGGAGCCCATCTGCAACGCCCACATCTACTCCCCCTCGGAGTACGTGGGGAACATTATGGAGCTGTGCCAGGAACGCCGGGGGGTGTTCAAGGACATGAAATACCTGGACACCGACCGGGTGGACATCCACTACGAGCTGCCTTTAAACGAGATTGTCTATGACTTTTTCGACGCTCTGAAGTCCCGCACCCGGGGCTACGCCTCTTTTGACTACGAGCTGATGGGCTACCAGGCCAGCAAGCTGGTAAAGCTGGATATCATGCTCAACGGGGAGATCGTGGACGCCCTCTCCTTCATCATCCATGCGGACAAGGCTTATGGCCGGGCCAGGAAAATGGCGGAAAAGCTCAAGGAGAAGATCCCCCGCCAGCTGTTCGAGGTGCCTATCCAGGCCTGCATCGGCGGGAAGATCATTGCCCGGGAAACGGTGAAAGCCCTGCGCAAGGACGTGCTGGCCAAGTGCTACGGCGGCGACATCACCCGGAAAAAGAAGCTGCTGGAAAAGCAAAAGGAAGGCAAAAAACGGATGCGCCAGCTGGGCTCGGTGGAGGTGCCCCAGGAGGCGTTTATGTCCGTGCTGAAGCTGGATGAGTGACCAGGCTGCGCCTGGACGCACTCCGCGCTTCCTATTTATCCATTGGTGGTGATCCCATGCTTGGCTTTTACTTCCATGTCCCCTTCTGCCACGGCAAATGCCCTTACTGTGACTTCTACTCCCTCCCCGATTCCCAGGAGGATATGGACGAGTACGTCCAAGCCATCCTGGACGCCCTGGCCCCCTGGCGGGACAAGCTCAGGAACCGGGAGCTTGCCACGGTCTACTTTGGCGGGGGGACCCCCAGTCTTTTGGGGGCCGCCCGGCTGGGGGCCTTCCTCCAGGGGGTGAAAGAGGGCTTTTCCCTGTCCCCCACAGCGGAGATCACCCTGGAAGCCAACCCCACCCACGTGGATCGGGACTTTTTTAAAGAGGTGCGGGAAGCCGGGTTCAACCGGCTGTCCATGGGGCTGCAATCCGCCGACCCAGCCCAGCTGCGGCTGCTGGGCCGTGCCCATTCCCCCCAGGACGCCGCCCTGGCTGTGGAAAACGCCCGGGCTGCCGGCTTTGCAAACATCTCCCTGGACCTGATGCTGGGCCTGCCGGGAGGCTCCTGGGAAACGCTGAAAGGCTCCATCGCCTTTGCCGCGGGGCTGGGCGTGGAGCACATCTCCTCCTACATCTTAAAAGTGGAGCCGGGCACGCCCTTTGCCGCCCGGGGAGTCCAGCTGCCGGATGACGAGGAAACCTCCCAGCAGTACCTGCTCCTGGTGGAGGAGCTGGGCAAACTGGGATACGCCCAATATGAGATCAGCAACTTCGCCCGACCGGGAAGGGAAAGCCGTCACAACCTGCTGTACTGGCGGGGGGAGGAGTACCTGGGCTTTGGGCCGGGGGCGCACTCCTTTTTCGGGGGGCGGCGCTTCTACTACCCCCGGGATTTGGAAGGGTTCCTCCAGGGGAACGCCCCGGTGGACGACGGCCCCGGCGGGGACTTTGGGGAGTTTGCCATGCTGAACCTGCGGCTGACCCGGGGCTTGCGGTGTCAGGACTGCCTGGCCCGCTTTGGTTTGGCAGGCACGTCCCTGTTTGAAGAGGTGCTGGGAAACGCCCGGCGGTGCCCGCCCCAGCTGCTGCGGCAGGAGGAGGGCTGCCTCTCTTTCACGCCGGAGGGGTTCCTGGTTTCCAACGCCCTGCTGGTGCGGCTTCTTGGAGAGAAACTGTAAACACACAAAAAAGGACATCCAAGCTCTGCGCTTGGATGTCCTTTTGCTATGGGCAACCATCCGGGCCTTGGCCTAGAGCCCTGGGGGCACATGGGAAGCTTGCCCCTGGGGCCCACCCGTCACCCTTTTTCCCCAAACAGCTCCGGGTGCAGACGGCTGTAGTGGAACAGGTACTGCTGGGCCAAGCCCGCGTTTTCCCCAAACTCCTGGGGGCTGCGGCCGGGCAGCAGGGTGGCCATGGCCCGCTTCATCCACACGTCCAGGGGGAAACACTGGGTCTTATGGAACCCGTACAGCAGCGCGCATTCCGCCACTTTCGGCCCCACCCCAAAGATCTTTTGCAGCTCTTGCCGCCCCTCCTCTACAGGGGAAGCCGCCACTTTCTCCAAGTCCACCTCTCCGGAAACCACCTTCCTGGCGGCGTCCAGCAAGTACTTGGCCCGGAACCCCGCCCGCAGCGGGGCCAGGTCCTCCAGGGTGCAGGCAGCCAGGCGCTCCGGGGCCGGGAAGGCCGCCCACCCTGTGCCGGGAATGGGCTCTCCCAGCTGGACGCACAGCCGCTCAATGATCCCCTTGATCCGAGGGATGTGGTTGTTCTGGGAAATGATGAAAGAGCACAAAGCCTCCCAGGGCTCTTGGCGCAAAATGCGGATGCCCGGGGCAAAGTCCGCCGCCTCCTTCAGCGCCGGGCTCATTTGGGAAAGGGCCGCCCGCTTGGAGCCGTAATCCACCTCCAGGTCGAAATAGGCCTGCCAGGTGGCCTCTAAATCCTCCTGGGCGCAGAGGAACCAAACCTGTTCCCCCTGCTGCTCCAGGGCAAGCACCTTCCCAAAGGCCGCTCCTTCCCACCGTCCCGGGGAAACCTCCCGCCAGCGGAAGGCCTGTCCGCAATCCAGAGTCTGGGCCAAATCAAAGGGGACGGCGCAGGGCAGCCTGCCGCCAGCCATGGTCCCTCCTTCCAAGGGGCTGTTAAAAGGCACGGTTCTTTTCATCGGCCTTCTGGCGGTCCTCCGGCACCCGGGCGGTGAGATACTGGATGGCCCGCTCAATGGCATCTTTGGAGTTGCCCCAGTCCCCGCCGGCATTGCGGTAGTCGAACATCCGGCAGAAGTGGGTCACGTCGCCGTTTAACTCTTCCAGGTACTTTTTGGCCAGCCGGTCCGTTTCCTGCTGGAACACCTGGAAATTCTTCTTGGGCATCTTCATGGCCGCTTCCATCACCTGGCCGTAGTGGGGCAGGCAGATATAGGGCTGCTGGCTGTACAGCTCCCGGAAATCCGGGTCTGCCTGCCACAGCTTCAAGGTGCTGTCCAGCAGGTGGGAGGTGTTTTTTTCAATGTTCTCACAGATAAAACAGTGCTGCTGCCGGGACTTCACCGCCGCCGCAACCTTCTTGGGTGCTGCCTTCCCCTGGGGGAACACTTCGTCCTTCACCGTGGCCAGCAGGCTTTCTAAGATCAGCGCCACCGAAAGCCGGCTGCCCCGGGCCAGGATCTGGTTGAAGTGCTCGGTGCAAAAGCCCAGCCGGTTGGTCTCCACCCGCACGTCAGGCTCCATCATGGCCGCGCCGGTGATGTAGGTAGCCATCCGGTCCTCCAGCATATCCCGCATCCGGCAGAAAGGGCAGCCGTCTTTGGGCATAAATACATCGTTTACAGGGATGGAACAGATATCTTCCCGCATATTAAAACCTCCAAAATGGTTATTCGACAAATTTCGCGTATAAATATTCATCCGGTTTTTTTTGAAAAACCCCCTGCAATCGGAGGGGCTTTTTGTGGAAACAAGCCGGAATCCCCCTTGTTTTGCCGCTAGTATACCACAAAACCGGGGAAAAGCATAGCCTTTTCTTGTGGAAAGCCCGAAAAGGCCCAGCTAACCTCCCTTGGTGAAATGTATGTTAAATCCCTGTGGACAGTTTGTGGGAAAAGATTTTTCCCGTTTCCACTTGACACAAGATAGAGCAGACAACTTCCCCGTTTTTTCTGTATATTGGGGCATTTTCCAATCTTGAAAAATAACGTTTTTTGTTTCAAAAAAGAAAAATAAAGCCTTTTGTTTACATAAAAAAGTTCCTTGGTGGAAACGGGGGAAAGTTGAAACCCGCATAGGGACAAGAGTTTTTCACAGTTTCCACAGAGTTTTCCACATTCCCGGTGGGAAACACAGGTTACACCGGGCGGCCCTGTGGAAAAACGCCTTTGCGGAAGCATACAAAAAAGAATTTTTTTGCATTGTTTGGAAAAACCTCCCGAAAAAAGAGGACTCCCCTCCTGGGCCGGCCCCTCCTGGGAAAAGCCCCATTTTCCCCGCATTTTTATTTGAGATTTCCAAGGAACTGTGCTATAATGTCAGCAAAGTATGTCTATCGCCGGGAGAATACCCGGGGCCCCGCCAGTGGGCCGGGCCGCAGAAAGAGGACTCACCATGGAAAAACACCCAAACAATCGCCGGGAAGCCCCCCGGGGCACAGACATCATCGCCGGACGCAACGCGGTAACCGAGGCGCTCAAAGCCGGACGGGCCATTGACAGCCTTTACGTCCAGCGGGGCGAACGCCCCGGCGGGCTGCAGGCGCTGATCGCCAAAGCCAAAGAGGCCGGGGCCGCCATCAAAGAGGCGGACCCCAAAAAATTGGAACACCTGTGCGGCGGGGCCAACCACCAAGGGGTGGTGGCAGTGGCCGCAGTGAAGGAATACGCCACAGTGGAAGACCTGTTCCAGCGGGCACAGGAGCGGGGCGAGCCCCCCTTCTTTGTCATCTGCGACGAACTGGAGGACCCCCACAACCTGGGCGCGGTGATCCGCACGGCGGAATGCGCCGGGGTCCACGGGGTGATCGTCCCCAAGCGGCGCAGCGTAGGCTTGACCTACGCGGTGGGGAAAGCCTCCGCCGGAGCGGTGGAACACCTGCCGGTGGCCCGTGTAAACAACCTGGCCTCCCTGCTGGAGGAACTAAAACAGCGGGGCCTGTGGGTCTACGCCGCCGACATGGACGGCGCCCCCTGGTGCCAGACGGACTTCACCGGCCCGGTGGCCCTGGTCATCGGCTCCGAAGGCAAGGGCGTGGGCCGGTTGGTCAAGGAAAAGGCCGACTTTGTGGTATCCCTGCCATTAAAAGGAAACATAAACTCGCTGAACGCATCGGTGGCGGCTGGCATCCTCTGCTATGAGGTTTCCCGCCAGCGCAGCGGCTTGAAAGCGGTCAATCCGTAAAAGGAGGATTTTCAGCCTATGTCACAGGACAACAAGGAATTTACCCTGGAGGATATCCTGGCGGAAGAGCGGGCCAAACGGGAGGTGGAAGCCGCCCAGCAGGCCGCCCGGAAAGACCTTGCGCAGGAAAGGCAGCCCCGCCAGCCCGGGCCAAGGCCCCCCCAGCGCCCGGCAGGCCAGCCTGCCCCCCGTCCCGCTGCTCCCCAAAACCAGCAGCCCGCCCAACCCCAACAGGCGCAGCCTCCCAAGCAGCAGCCCCAGGCTGCCCAGCCTCAAGGGCAGCAGCCGGCAAAGCCCAGGCAAGAGGCCCAGGCCGACCTGAACGCCTATGCCACGGGCACGGTGGAACTCCCCCTGCGGGAGGAGGACCGCCGGGAAGTGGAGAAAGAGGCTTCCGGTAAAAAGGACAAGAAAAAGAAGCGCCGGGGGCTGTTTGGCCGGAAAAAGCGGGTGCCTGACTTTGACGAAAACGAGGACGACCTGTATTACGGCATCCAGCTGAAGCCCATCGACGAGTACCGCAAGGGCTACGACCCGGCAGGGGAGCTGACCAGCGAGGAAGAAACCTATAAAGCCCTGTTTGATGACTCCAAAAAGGCCATTGACGACGAGGTGGAACAGAACTTCCAGCGGCTGCAGAAGGAACGCCGACGCCGGGTGGCGGAAGCGGTCCAGACCGCCGGGGTGGACGAGGAACAGATCGCCGACGAGTTCGGCGTGGTGGCCCCCATGCCGGTGACCTCCTTTGCAGCCGACCCCTACGCCCGCCAGCACGGCATTGGCGTGGAGGGCAACAAGCAGGTGTCCGGCCTGCAAAAAGCCATGCTGGAATCCTCCGACCACCAGACCATGGAGATCAAGCTGAACGTGCTCAACGATACAGTGGAGCTCCAGCGGGTGGGCCAGCAGCCCCCCGTTTCCGAGGAGGCTATCCGTCGGGTGTTGGGGTCCGACACCCCCCTGGAACCCGTGGAACAGCTTCCGCCCCAAGAGGCCCCGGCGGAGGTCCCCGCCCCAGCGGAGGTACCCCAGCCTGTGGAGGAACTCCCGCCCCAGGAAGAGTCCGCTGTGGAGGAGCCCATCCGGCTGTACCAGCCCAAAGGGCAGCCCCGGGAAGCCGCCCCGGCGCCGGATGCCCAGCCGGCGGAGCAGCAGCTTTCCTTTGAGGACCTGGCCTCCCGGGCGCCCGGCACACCGGAAGAAACCATCCCCCAAGCCCCTGTGGAAGAGACCGCCCCGGCAGAGGGGCCCATGGCCCAGCAGGCGCCCGTTCCGGAAGCACCTGTCCCGGCCGCCCTTGTGGCAGAAGCCCCCACCCAGGCCATGCCTATCCCCCAGGCGCCCGCCGCACCGGCTCCCACACAGGCCCCTGCGGAGGAAAAGACCGTGGTGCTCAACCGGCCGGTCGCAGAGCCTCCCCAGGTGGCCAGCATTTACCAGTACCGGCCCCGGAGCGTGCCCACCCACATCATCCACGCGGAAGTGCTGCAAAGCGCCCTGCTCTCTGAATCGGAGGAGCTGCGGCAGGCGGCTGAACGCCAAGAGCGGAAAAACGCCCCCAAACGCCGGGTGCGCAACAAGAAACTGGAAAATCCCGCCCCGGAGGAGCCCCCCATCCCCGACGCGGACACCGGGGAGTCCATCGACGACTACACCGGCCCCGAGGACGCCAAGTCCATTTCCCACGAGCTGCGGGGCGAAATGCGGGAACTGACCCTGCGGATGATGATCACCGGCGTATGCACGGTGCTGCTGGCCCTGGTAAACGTGATTTTTGGAGCCCAGTTTGGCAGCGTGGCCGACCCCGGCTCCTTGCCGGTAGTGTACGTGGTGCTGACCCTGGTGTTCCTGGCTGTGGCGGTGGGGATCTGTTACCGCACCATCATCAACGGCTTGAAAGCCCTGCTCTCCTTTAACGCCAGCTCCGACTCCGCCGCGGCTGTGGCGGCTGTGGCGGTGGCTGTCCAGGCAGTGGCTGCCGCCTTCTTCCAGGACGACCTGATCAACGGGGAACTTCACCTGTACGCGGTGATCCTGGCTGCCACGCTGTTCCTGAACGCCGCAGGCAAGCTGACCATGATCCGCCGTATCCACTCCAATTTCCGGTTTGTCACCTCCCGGGAGGAAAAGTACAGCGTGCGCCTCTTTGAGGACCACAACACCGCTTTGAAGATGGCCAAGGACTGCGTCTCCGAATCCCCCGTGATCGCCTACCAGTGCCGCGCCGGGTTCTTAAAGCGGTTCTTGGAACTCTCTTACAAGCCCGACCCCTCGGAGTCTGCTTCCCAGCTGATGGCCCCCATCGGCCTGATCGCCAGCCTGGTGCTGTGCATCGCCTCCCTGCTGATCACCAAGAGCGTACCCACTGCTGTCAGCGCCTTGGCAGCCGCTTGCTGTGCCAGCGTGGCGGTGTCCAATATGCTGTCGGTGAACCTGCCCATCAGCCGCCTGTGCCGCACGGCCCGCCGCGCCGGCGCCATGGTGGTGGGCTATGAGGGCGTGGAGCAGCTGGGCAACGTCAACGCCGTCATGGTGGACGCTGAGGACCTGTTCCCCCGGGGCACCGTGGTGCTCAACGGCATCCGCACCTTCGGCGGCCGTGCCGCTGCCGAGGACGCCGTGATGGCCGCCTCCGCCCTGATGAACGAGGTGGGCGGCCCCCTGTCCGGCGTGTTCGACCAGGTCATCAGCGAAAACGAGGACGCCCTGCCCCAGGTGCAAGACTTCTCCTATGAGGACGGAGGCGGCATTGTGGGCAAGGTGGACGGCAAAACCATCCTCATCGGCGACCGCTCGCTGCTGATCAATCACAGGCTGCAAGTGCCGCCCCGGGAAGAGGAAGCCCAGTACGCCTCCGGCAACCAGCAAGTGGTGTACATTGGGGTGGACAGCGAAGTGGCTGCCCTGCTGGTTCTGACCTACACCGCCGACCGCCGCCGGAAAAACGAGCTACAGCGGCTGGAGGACAGCGGCATCAGCATCATCGTGCGCACCACCGACCCCAACGTGACGCCCCAGCTGGTCAACCGGCTGTTTGGCATCGACGCCGCCTCTGTGGGCGTGCTGGACAGCCGCTTGGGCGACGAGTACCGCAAGCTGGTCAAATCCCAGATCCCCCGGGCCGACGCCCTGGTGGCCACCAAGGGCCGCATGGAATCCATGATGAGCGTCATCTCCGCCTGTGTGGAGGAAAAGCGCACCATCGGCTTGGTGGTGGCCATCCAGAACGCAGCCATGGTGCTGTGCTTTGTACTGGTGGCTTTCCTGGCCTGCTTCGGCGCCATGGGGCAGCTCTCTTCCCTGGTGCTGTTCCTGTTCCAGCTGTTCTGGCTGGCAGTGACCCTCCTGCTGCCCAAGCTGCGCAGGTAAATACCTTTTCTCATATCATTGAACCATCTTCCGGGCGCGGGAGTCCCCCGCGCCCGTTTCTTTTCCCCTTTTTTCCACTTGGTACAGCCTTTTCCACCTGGGAACAGCCCGGTATCTTTTAGGCATTTCTAACAAAAAAGTTTCCCATATAACGGTTAATTCATAGTATTTTTGATTTCCCATTGTATTCTTTCGGAGATTGATATATAATTAGCTATGCCTTGTGACACAAAACTTGTACAAAACAGGGAATTGCTAGGCAGCGCGGTAAAGGCCGCTATTTTTGCAGTGGAAGGAGCTTCGTTTGTTATGAACCAATATCAGGCTAAAAATATCATCAACCTGGCGGTGACCGGCCATGGCGGCGCGGGCAAGACCTCCTTGGCGGAGGCCATGCTGTACCTCTCTGGGGTTTCTGACCGCCGGGGCAAAGTGGGCGACGGCAACACTGTGTGCGACTACGACCCCGAGGAGATCCGCCGGAAGGCTTCCATTTCCGCGGCGGTGGCCCCTCTGGAGTGGAAAAATAAAAAGATCAACCTGCTGGACGCCCCCGGACTGTTCGACTTTGAGGGCGGCACCTGCGAAGCCATGCGGGCCGCGGACACGGTTCTGGTGGTGGTTTCCGGCCGGGACGGCGTAGCCGTGGGCACGGAAAAGGCTTTTGCGGCCGCCGAGCGCCAGGGCCTTGCCAAGATCTTCTTTGTCAACGGCCTGTGCGACGAGAGCGCCCGGTTCTATCGGGTGTTTGAAGACCTGAAAGCCAGTTTTGGCCCCTCGGTGTGCCCTGTGGTGGTGCCCTTCATCCAGGACGGCCAGGCAAACATCTACATCAACCTGTTGGAGTACAAGGCCTACGATTACTCCGGCGGCAAACCGGTGGCTGTCCCCATGCCGGACATGGGCGACCGTCTGGAAGGCCTGCGCACCGCTATTTACGAAGCCGTTGCCGAAACCGACGACGAGCTCTTTGAGAAATATTTTGCCGGCGAGCCCTTCACCCCTGAGGAAGTCATCGTGGGCGTGAGCAAAGGCGTGAAGGCCGGCACCATCACCCCGGTGTTCTGCGGCGATGCGCTGCTGATGCGGGGCATGGAGCAGTTCCTGGACGGCCTCTGCTGGCTAGCCCCCTCCGCAGAGGAGAAGGCCGCCGAAGTGGGCCTGGACGTGGACGGCAACCCGGCAGAGCTGGCTGTCAACGAGGACGGCGCAGCAGCGGCCATCGTCTTCAAGACTGTGGCAGACCCCTTCATCGGCAAGCTGTCCTATGTGAAAGTGGTTTCCGGCAAGCTGTCCACCGACTCCCAGCTGGTGAATATGCGCACCGGCGCCACCGAGCGCATCGGCAAGACCGTGATGATGGTGGGCAAGAAGCAGGTGGATGTGAAATACATCGGGGCCGGCGACATTGGCGCCATTCCCAAGCTGTCCGCCACCAACACCGGCGACACCCTGTGCTCCCCTACCCGGAAAGTCACCCTGGAAGGCGTGGAGTATCCCAACCCCACTTTGGGCATGGCCATTGTCCCCGCCAAGAAGGGCGAGGAAGACAAGATCGCCCAGGGCATGATGCGGCTCTCCGAAGAGGACCCCACCCTGCGGTTCTCCACCAACAACGAAACCCACGAAATGATCATCAGCGGCTTGGGCGAGCAGCACCTGGATGTGGCTGTTTCCAAGCTGAAGAGCAAGTTTGGCGTGGATATCACCTTGAAAAAGCCCAAGGTGCCCTACCGTGAAACCATCCGCAAAACCGTGCAGGTCCAGGGCCGTCACAAGAAGCAGACCGGCGGCCACGGCCAGTTCGGCGACGTGTGGATCGAGTTCTCCCCCTGCGACAGCGACGGCCTGGAGTTTGGCGAGCGCGTGGTGGGCGGCTCCGTGCCCAAGGGCTTCTTCCCCGCGGTGGAAAAAGGCCTGCGGGAGTGCATCCTGAAGGGGCCCCTGGCCGGGTATCCTGTAGTGGGCCTGTCCGCTGTGCTGTACGACGGCAGCTACCACCCGGTGGACTCCTCGGAAATGTCCTTTAAGATGGCAGCCACCCTGGCCTACAAGGCCGGTATGCCCCAGGCGAACCCCGTGCTTTTGGAGCCCATTGGCCACCTGAAGGCCACGGTGCCCGACGGCAACATGGGCGACGTGATGGGCGAGGTGAACAAGCGCCGCGGCCGCGTGCTGGGCATGGAGCCCGCAGGCGAGGGCCGCCAGACCGTGGAGGCAGAAGTCCCCATGGCCGAGATGCACGACTTCACCACCTTCATCCGCCAGGTCACCCAGGGCCGCGGCAGCTTCACCTTTGAGTTCGAGCGCTATGAGGAAGCCCCTCAGAACGTGGCGCAGAAGGTGATCGAGGAATCCAAGGCGGAAAACGCCGAATAAACCTTCTTCATAAAACCAACAGGGCGCCCCGGCCAAACCGGGGCGCCCTTTCTTCGCAGCTAAAAAAAGGGCACCTGAGCTTTCCCGCCCGGGTGTCCTTTTTCCATGCCATTTGGAAGGGCCCCTTCCCCTGCCTGGGCCCTCTGGCGTTCAGCCTTTCACGATCACGTCGCCCCACATGGCGCTGGCCGCTTTCACCAGGTCTGCCGGGGCCAGCTTCAGCTGCAAGCCCCGCTTGCCGCCGCTTACATAGATGGCCTCCTTCTCCCGGACGCTCTGGTCCACCACTGTAGGGAACCGTTTTTTCATCCCCAAGGCCGTGCAGCCGCCCCGGATATACCCGGTGGCAGAAAGCAAACCTTTCACAGGGAGCATTTCCAGGGATTTCTCCCCCACCAGGGAGGCGGCTTTTTTCCGGTCCAGCTCCTGGTTTACCGGCAACACAAACACATAGTGGCCGCCGTTTTTCCCCACGGTGACCAGGGTTTTGCACACATCCGCCGGGTTCAAACCCAACTGCCGGGCCACCTCCAGGCCGTCGGTAAACTCCTCGCAAGGATAGGTATAGGCCTCGTAAGGGATCCTCATCCGGTCCAACAGCCGCAGGGCGTTTGTCTTTTCCAGTTTGTCCTTTGCCATTACTTCTGTGTTTCCCCCTTGTCTTCCAGCAGGGTAATCGTCACTTCGATCTCCTCCCCTTCGCTGAAGTCATGGGCAGAGCGCCGGTACAAGGTGACGGTCACCTGGTCGCCGGGGCTGTACCGCAGCAGCAGGTTGGAGATATCCTGCAGCTCTTCCACGGTTTCCCCGTCAATGGCGATGATGATGTCCTCAACCTGGGCCTCGGTGCCGGCAAAAGAGCTGTCCTCGTCGATGGATGCGATCATAAAGCCTCTGGGCAGCCCATAGAAGGCGGCCTCGTCCCCCAGGTCATAGCCGCTGATGCCCAAGCGCACACGGCCCTCCACATAGCCGCCGGAAAGCAGCTGGTCGATGATGTCCTTGGCCTTGCTCACCGGGATGGCAAACCCCATGCCCTCGTAGCCATCGGTGACAATCTTCGAGGAGTTGATCCCCACCACCTGGCCGTACAGATTCACCAGCGGCCCGCCGGAGTTGCCCGGGTTGATGGCTGCATCGGTCTGGATGAAAGTCATGCCGTTTTCACTGTAACGTTCCACAGCGCGGTCCAGGCCGGAAACAATGCCCCGGGTCAGGGAACTGGCAAACCGCTCGCCTCCGGGGTTCCCGATGGCCAGCACCCATTCCCCGATAGAAAGCTCCCCCGCGTCGCCAAATTCCGCCGGGGCAAAGCCATAATCGTTTGTCTTAATGACGGCCAGGTCCGTGGTGCGGTCCATACCCACCACCACCGCGTCGTACTGCTGGCCGTCATAGGTGGTCACCGTCACCAGCACGCTTTTGGTATTCAGCACCACATGGGCGTTGGTGATGATGTACCCATCCGAGGTGGCGATGATCCCCGTGCCGGAACTGTCCGTGCCCTCCCCTGTGTAGGACACGGTGATAGCCACGGTGGATTTCACCACCTTGTCATACACTGCTTGGGCGTCCAGGGCGTCCCCCTGGGGCTTTTGGTGGATGACGACACCCTCCTCATTGGGGGTCACATCCACATCCGGCAGGTCTAGCTGAGGTTCTTCCTCCTGGATGGGATCCTGAGGCTCATCTTGCCGGCCCTCGTCGGGCAAGGTGTCCACCACCGGCGCCTGGATCTGGGGTCCCGCCACAGCCCAGCTCACCACAAAGCCAGCAAAGCCCAGGATCGCCCCGGCAGTCAGGGCAGAGGCAATCCACAAAAACACCTTCAGCCCCCGGGACATCTTTTTCCGGGGCGGCCGCACCGGCCCATAGGGGGCGGGCGCCTGTCCATAAGCCGGCCCATACCAAGGCTGCTGGGGATAGTACCCTTGGGCCCACTGCCCTTGGGGCGGCGGATAGGCCCCTCCATAGCCGGGGAAGCCCCCCGGCCAAGGCTGCTGGGGCGGGGGCGCCGGCTGGGAAGCCTCCTGCCGGGGGTATTCCGGCTCGGCCGTGTCGGGCACCGGGGGTTCTGCCGGTTGGGGGGGCTCCCCTTGGGGCGCCGCTTCCGCCTGCTGGGAGGGCAAGGCTTCTTCCCCGGCCGCCTCCGGGGCACCCTGTCCAGGGGACATCTCCCGGGCCTCTTCTATCGCAGGCTGAGAGGGCGTTTCCCCCGCGGGCGCCTGGGCCCCTGGAAAGTCATTCTTCTGGTGGTCTGTCATCGTCCTTGCTCCTTTCAGGCTCCGCCATCTCGTGGCGCAGCTCTTTCTTCTCTTTCCCACGGGAGGGAGCTTCTTTCAGCTTAAAAGAGCCCGTGTCCTTCAGCTTAGGGGCCTCTTGGGGTTTCGGGATGGTAAACTCGAACCGGCAGAATTCCCCCATCACCGACGAAACGCTGATATCCCCCCCGTGGAGTTTCAAGATAGTCCGCACAATGTACAGCCCCAGGCCCATGCCGTTCTTATCCCGGCTGCGGGACTTGTCCGTTTTGTAGAACCGCTCAAAGATCATGGGCAGTTCCTCCGGGGCGATGCCGGGGCCGCTGTTCTCAATCACCACGGTGGTGCGGTCGATGCCGTCTGTGACCTGAACCTTGATGTAGCCATCCTGATTTGTAAATTTTACCGCGTTTTCAATGAGGTTATACACCACCTGGTGCAGCAGGTCCTGGTCGCCCAGCACCATTTGCGGGGAGGTTTCCTCCAGCCCCCGGATCTCGATCCCTTTCTCGTCGATCTTCTGCTCGAAGGTCAGCAGGGTGGTCACCAAGGTCTGGGTGATGTCAAACTGAGTGGGGTGCAGCTTCATCTCCCCGCTGTCGATCCGGGACAGGTCCAGCATGGACTTCACAAGCCTCGACAGGCGTTTCACCTCGTCAGACACGATGTGCAGGTATTTTCCCTGCTGCTCGGGGGGGATGGTGCCGTCTAAAATGCCGTCGACAAACCCGGCAATGGTGGTCATGGGGGTCTTCAGCTCGTGGGACACGTTGGCGATAAAGCTCCTGCGGGTCCCCTCGGAGTTGGACAGGGAATTGGCCATGTTGTTAAAGGAGATGGCCAGCTGGCCCAGCTCATCGGCGCTGGTCACCGGCACCCGCACGGAAAAGTCCCCGCCGCCAAAGCTGCGGGCCGCGGCGGACATCTGCCGCATAGGCTTCACCAGCCGGTAAGCAAAGGCGCCCACCACACAGAAGGTGACACCCAGGGCCGCGGCGGCAGCCACCAGGAACATCTGCAGCGCCTCCCCCTGGAAGGCGTTTACCGAGCTGACGCTGGTGGAGGCGAACACCACCCCCACACAAACCTCTTTTTCGCTGCCGGCATACATGGGCACGCCGATGATGTAAAACTGTTTTTGGTACAGCCCGCCAAAGGTGCCCCGGCCTTCATACTGCCCCTGGGAGGCTTGGGTGACAATCTGCCGGGGCACCGCCTGGGGGGCGGACAGGTTGCTGTTGGGATAGTTTCCCAGCAGGACGTTCCCCTCCAGGTCAGTGATGAAGATATCCGCGTCAATGCTGGCGGAATAGGCGTCGATAAACCCCTTGAGCACCGAAGTTTCCAGGGTGTAGTTGCCCTCGCCGGAACGGGCCAGGAACACGCTGGACATCTTGGAAATGGAGTTGGCGTTTTGGGTGAGCAGCTCTTTCTTTTCCGTCTGCCAATACTGGCCGAAAAAGGCCATCATCACCCCGCCCAGCAGGATAAAGCTGAGCACCACGATCCCCATGGTCAGGCTCAACACCCTTGTAAAAATACTCTTTTGCATGGCTCGCCTTTCTCAGCCACTAAAAGCTGCTCATTCTTTTACCTCAAATTTATATCCCACGCCCCACACGGTCTTCAGGGCCCACTTGTCCGACGCGCCTTCCAGCTTTTCCCGCAGCCGCTTTACGTGGACATCCACCGTGCGGCTGTCGCCGTAGTAGTCAAAGCCCCACACCTCGTCCAGCAGCTGGTCCCGGGTGAACACCCGGTTGGGGTTGGACGCCAGGTGATAGATCAGCTCCATCTCCTTGGGGGGCGTGTCCACCTGGACGCCATTTACCTTCAGCTCGTAGTTAGTCAGGTTGATGGACAGGTTTTCATAGGTAACCACCTTGTTTTCGCCCTTGTCCTCGCTGTGCTTGCCGCTGCGGCGCAGCACGGCGTTGATCCGGGCGACCACCTCTTTTGTCTCAAAGGGCTTCACCACATAGTCATCGGCCCCCAGTTCCAATCCCAGCACCTTGTCGAACACCTCACCCTTGGCGGTGAGCATGATGATGGGGCAATCGGATTTTTTCCGGATCTCCCGGCACACCTGCCATCCGTCCAAACCGGGAAGCATGATGTCCAGCAGGATCAAGTCAGGGTTTACGGTATCGAACATCCTCAAACCGGCTTCCCCATCGTTGGCAATAGATGCTTCAAAGCCTTCCTTTTCTATATAGAGCCGCAGCAGCTCGCAAATATTGGTATCGTCGTCCACAATCAGGATCTTTCCAGACGCCATAAAACAGGCCCTCCCTTTTTCCGAAAGTTCTCTCTCCCTGGGTGCTTTCCCCCAATGTAATTTTATTGTACCCGCTAACTGTGGCAAAAGCAAGAAAAAGAGGTGAATATTCTATGAAGGTGCGCCTGCCGGCCGCCCTGGGAGGGAAAACGCTGTAAACCGGGGGAATTTTCGCGGATTCAGGCTTGCCTTTTTCCCGCTTTTGTGTTAAAATTTCATCACTTTAAAGCGTGCCAACTTTAAAGCGTATAAGTGATAAAAAAAGCGACAGCTAAAGGATGTGGCAGCATTGAGCAAGGAAGCGACCATTTGGGTAGTCATTGGGGTATACGCCCTGTTTATGCTGGGGATCGGCATTTGGTATTCCCGCAAAGGCACAGACATGGCGGGCTTCACCGTAGGCGGACGCAGCGCCGGGGCTTGGATCTCGGCCCTCTCTTACGGCACAGCGTACTTTTCCGCGGTGATGTTCATCGGCTATTCCGGCGGCTCCGGCTGGAACTACGGCCTGTGGAGCGGCCTGGTGGGCCTGGGCAACGCGGTGTTCGGCACGCTGCTGGCCTGGCTGGTGCTGGCCAACCGCACCCGGGACCTGACCCGCCGCCACGACATCAAATCCATGCCCCAGCTGTTTGAGAAGCGTTTCCAAAGCCCGGGGATGCGGCTGTTTGCCACGGTGGTGATCTTCCTGTTCCTCATCCCCTACTCCGCCTCGGTGTACAAGGGGCTGACCAGCGTGTGCTCGGTGATCTTGAACATCGACGAGCAGGTCTGCATGATCATCATCGCCATTGCCTCGGCCCTGGTGCTGGTGCTGGGGGGCTATATGGCCACCCTGAAGGCCGATTTTGTCCAGGGCTTTGTGATGATGGTGGGTGTGGCAGCGCTGATCGTGCTGGTGGTGCGTTCCTCCCAGGTGGGGGGCCTCACCACCGGCCTCTCCCGGATGGCGGACTATATGAAAGCCCACGAGATGATGCCCCTGTCCGGTTCCTCGGCGGTGGCGCTGGTCTCCACCATCCTGATGACCAGCTTTGGCACCTGGGGCCTGCCCCAGATGGTGCACAAATACTACGGCATCCGGGACAAGCGGGAAGTCCGCCGGGGTGTGGTCATCTCCACTTTCTTCTCCCTGCTGGTGGCGGGCGGCGGCTATTTCATCGGCTCCTTCTCCCACCTGTTTTTCGGGGAAACCATGCCGGAGGGCGGCACCGACTTCCTGGTGCCCATCATGCTTAACACCGCCGGGCTGCCCAACCTGCTCATCGGCGTCATCCTGGTGCTGCTGATCTCCACCTCGGTGTCCACCCTGTCCAGCATTACCCTCACCGCCTGCTCCACCGTGTCCATGGACCTCATCAAGGCCAGCTGGCTCAAGGGCCTGGGGGAGCGGACCCTGGCCACGGTCACCCGGTTCTTATGCCTGGCCTTTGTGGTCTTGAGCTACCTCATCGCCAACTACCCCACCCCCATCTTGGAGATGATGTCCTACTCCTGGGGGATCCTGTCCGGCTCCTTCCTGGCGCCCTATGTGCTGACCCTCTATTGGAAGAAGCTGAACCGGGCCGGGGCCTGGGCCGGGATGCTGGGGGGCTTCCTCACCGCCTTCCTGCCCGCGGCGGCATCCGGGTTCACCACCCCCAACGGACCCCTGTACGCCTGCCTGGCCATGGGGGTATCCTTCCTGCTGTGCGGGCTGGTTTCCCACCTGGCCAGGAAGCTGGGATGGCCCTCCGGCCAAAGCAACCTGGCCTTCTACCAAAAAAAGGAGGCTTAAAGCCTCCTGGGAAACCGGGTCTGCTGCCTGTTGCGGCAGGCCCGGTTTTTTTGCTGGGGAAAGGGCGCGGCTCCCCCGGGCTCAGTACACCAGCTCCAACGCCTGGGGCAGGACCTCCATGCCCACCTGGCCGCCCCCGGGGACGCACTCCCCATCCAGGGACCAGTCAAAGCTTTCCTGGCCGCGGAACACGCACCGGGTCACGGGCCGGCGTATCACCAGGGAGCCGTCCTGGCTTCCATGGCGCAGCAGCTGGACAATCTGCCCCAGTTCCACAGGGGTTTGGGGCTTGCGGATCAAGGTCAGCTCTAAAAAGCCGTCGTCCAGCTGGACCTGTTCCGGGGAAAGCTTCATCACCCCGCCCAGAGAGGTGGCGTTGCTCACCGCCCCAAAGAGGAACTCCCCTTGGACCAGGTCCCCATCTACCTCTGCCTCCAGGGGGATGGCTTGCAAAAAAGGCAATTCCCTGGCGCCTTCCAACACATAGGCCAGGTGGCCCAGGGTGGCCTTCACCTGGGGGGGCGCCTTGTAAGAGGACTGGGTAAAGGCCCCAAAGGAGGCCACATACAAAAACCGCCGCCCCTCAAAGCTGCCCAGGTCCAGCCGGTGGCTTTCCCCGTGGAGGATCTGCTCCGCTGCCCGGGCAGGCTCCTTGGGCATCCCCAGGGAATTGGCAAAGTCGTTGGTGGTGCCCATAGGCACAAACCCCAGGGGCATGGGAGCGCCCAGCTCCCCCAAAAAGCCCACGGCGTGGCTCAAGGTGCCGTCCCCGCCGCAGCACACCAGCAAGTCCGGCTTTTGGGCCGCCGCCCGCCGCAAAAAGCCCTCCGCCTCCTCCAGCGAGCCGGTATAGGCCATCCGCACACGGGCGCCTCCCAAGGCGAACACCCGCCGGACGCTTTCCCCCTCCTGCCGGGCCTTGTGTTTCCCCGCCCGGGTATTCGCCAATATCCAAACTTCCATCCGCGGCACCTCCTCTTCCGGCGTTTCCCTTTTCCAAAGAAAACAACGGAAAAATGATTTTATTTTGAACCATTTACGAAAAGTAATGATACCATTTCCCCCCGGCGCCCGTCAATGGGACAGTCCCCTAAACCGGAATACACGCCCTTTTCCATTCCCTTTTGGAAAAAAGCCGGCCTGGGGGTTGTATTTTCCCGCAAAAGCCCGTATCATAAGACAAAAGGAAGGATGGTGGACAAAACCATGGACTACACCGCTGGCATTGACGTTGGAGGGACCAAGGTGGCCCTGGGCGTTTTCGGCGAAGACAAAACCCTGCTGGGGAAGGCGAAATACCCTTCGGACCCCGCCCTGTCTGCCCAGGACTTTTTCCGGCAAACGGTGGATACCCTGCGGCAGCTGATGGAGGGACTTTCCCTTCCCTGGGAAAACCTGAAAGGCGTGGGGGTGGGGGTGCCCTCTTTGGTGCGGTACCCGGAAGGGTCTGTGGTGCTGTGCGCCTCCCTGCCCAACCTCAACGGCTTTGGGGTGAAAGCCTTTTTGCAGCAGCTCCTCCCCGGGGTGGCTGTGGAAGTGGACAACGACGCCCACTGCGCGGCCTTGGCGGAATCCCGCCAGGGGGCCGGAGTGGGCCGGCCCCATATGCTCTACTGCCCGGTGAGCACCGGCCTTTCCTCAGCCATCATCATTCACGGCCAGCTGTTCCGGGGCAGCAACGGCTTTGCCGGCGAGAGCGGCCACACCGTCCTCACCCCGGGGCAGGGGCTGCCCTGCGGCTGCGGCAACCAGGGCTGTGCCCAGTCCTACTCCTCCGGCGGGATGATCGTCCAGCACATCCGCCAGTGGATTGCCCAGGGGGAACCCACCTTAATGGTGGACCTGGCCGGCTCCCCCGAGAAAATTGACGCCCGGCACATCGAGCAGGCCGCCCGGGCCGGGGATCCCATGGCCCTGCGCGCCCTGGACCAGATGGGCCTCTACCTGGGGGTGTGGGTGTTCAACCTGTATATGACCCTGAACATCGACTGCTTTGTGTTTGGAGGCGGGCTGACAAAGATGGGCCCCCTGCTGTTTGACCGGGTGCGCAAAGCGTTTCACTCCTTCTGCCACACGGAGGAACCGGTGGAGTTCCTCTTTGCCCAGTGTGGGCAGGACGCGGGCATTTTAGGCGCGGCGGAACTGTTATTCTGACTTTATTTTTTCCAAATTCAAAAAAGGACCGCTCTCCCAAAAAGGGAGGGCGGTTTTTCATGGGATTATTCCGTTTCAAACAGGATGCCCAGGGTGTTGGGCCCGCAGTGGCTGGCGATGGTGCAGCTGGCGGTGGTCACATGGATCTCCCGGAAGTCCATTTCCTGCTCCACGGCTTTGCGCACCAGCTCCACATAAGAGGGGTCGATGGTGGAATAGGTGATAAACAGGTGGTCCCGCTTGATGCGGGGGTACTGGGAAAGCTTGTCCTTCACATACTGGGGAAGCACTTTTTTCAGGGTGCCCCGGTATTTTTTCCCCACGTGCATGGAACCGTCGGCGTTGTCCACCTCGATGCAGGGCTTTAAGGACAGCAAATTGGCGCCAAAAGCCACCACCGCGGAGCACCGGCCGCCGGCCTTCATAAACTCCAGGGTGTCCAGGATGAAGCTCGCGTGGCAGTGGGGGATGATCCCCTCCATAGCCCTCGCGATCTCCGCCGCGGGCATCCCGGCTTGGATGCGCTCCCCAGCCTCGATGATCTGCAGGGCAATGCCGGTGGACAGGTTGCAGCTGTCAATGGGGAACACATGGCCCCCCAGCTCCCGGGCAGCCAACACGCTGTTTCGGTAGGAACTGGAAAGCGCCCCACCCAAACAGAAGTGGATCACATCGTACCCCTGGTCCACCCAGGGCTTGAAATACTCCACATACTCTGCCACATTGATGGCCGCCGTGGCGGGCAGGGCCTTCCGGTCGTAATAGGCTTGGTAGATTTCCTGGACATGGATGTCCACGTTGTCCTGGTACTGTTTCCCTTCCAGAATGATGTGGAAAGGGTAATACTGTACGTCGTACCGTGCCTTCAGCTCCTCGCCCAAATCGCAGGTGCTGTCGGCGCTTAAAATCACTTTCCGCTGTGCCATTTCTGACTTCCTCTCCTTTTCCCCCAAAGGGGGCTTCCCAAAAGATAGTTTCTCCCCCCGCTGCCGGCGTCCGGCGCAGGGGCGCCCCTGCTGGGGCTCTTTCCTGCCGGCTGGCCTTACGCCTTGGCCGGCGCCGGGGCTGAGGAACCAGCCTGAGCCGCTTCTTCCCGGTCCCGCTGCTGCTCTTTGGCCACAGCCAGCATCAGCTTGATGCGGTTCTCCTGGTTCACCTGGGTGGCCGAAGGGTCATAGTCGATGGGGACAATATTGGCCTGGGGATAGAGCCGCTTCACCTTGCGGATCATGCCCTTGCCCACAATGTGGTTGGGCAGGCAGCCGAAGGGCTGGGCGCACACCACGTTGCCATAACCGCTTTCCACCAGCTCCATGGCTTCGGCGGTGAGCAGCCACCCCTCGCCCATTTTACAGCCGTAGCCGATGACCTTCCCGGCCAGGGCTTTCAAGTGGGAATAGGGGGAAGGCGCGGTGAACTGGGGGAACTTCTTCACGGCGGCGATCAGGTCGGTCTCATATTTGGTGAAATACCATTTCAGCAAGGTGCACACCTGGCGCTTGGCCTGGCTCCCGCCGTAAAGCTGGATGTCCTCCAGCCGGTTATCCACCTTGAAGATCATAAAGGCCAGGATGCCCGGCACCATCACCTCGCAGCCCTGCTCAAACAGGAACTGCTCCAGGCCGTTGTTGGCCAGAGGGGAGTATTTCACATAGATCTCGCCCACCACGCCCACTTTGATCTTCTCCGCGTCCCGGCGCTGGATGTCCGCAAAGGACTGGGCGATCTGGTCGAAATATTCCCGCACTTCCCGCTGGGAGAAGGCCTTGCCCTCCTCAAACAGTTTGGTGAGCTTCCGGATCCAGCTGTCCACCAGGGCGTCGCTCTCCCCGGGGGTGGCCTCGTAGGGCTTGGTCTGGTTTTTGAGAAGCATCAACAGGTCGCCGTAGGTCAGGGCGGCAATGGCCCGGCGGATCATGGGCAGGGTGATCTTGAACCCGGGGTTGGACTCCAACCCCGACAAGTTCACGGAGATCACGGGGATAAACTCCAGACCGTCCTTTTTCAGGGCCTTCCGCAGCAGGTGGATGTAGTTGGAGGCCCGGCACCCGCCGCCGGTCTGGGTCATGATGAGGGCCACCTTGTGCAGGTCGTACTTGCCGCTGTGCAGGGCGTGCATCAGCTGCCCAATGGAGAGCAGCGCCGGATAGCAAGTGTCGTTATGGACATATTTCAGGCCCTCGTCCACGATCTCCCGGCCGGTGGTGCGCAGCAGCTCCACGTGGAACCCAAAGCTCTCCAGCACGTTTTTCACCAGCTCAAAGTGGATGGGCGCCATATTGGGCGTGAGGATAGTGTAATCTTTTTTCATTTCCCGGGTAAATTCCACCCGGTTCTGGTTGTCTGACATAGGGAGAGTCTCCTTTCTGCGGCTCAGTTGGGCGTTGCCTCGCTGCCCAAGCCCAGGGCGGCAAAGAGGCTGCGCAAACGGATGCGCACCGCGCCCAGGTTGGTGATCTCGTCGATCTTGATCTGGGTGTAGATCCGGTCGCCCTCCTCCAGAATGGAGCGGACCTCGTCGCCGGTGATGGCGTCCACACCGCAGCCAAAGGACACCATCTGCACCAGGTTGATCCGCTTGTCGCCGGAGTCCGCCACAAATTTGGCGGCGGCGTACAGCCGGGCGTGGTAAGTCCACTGGTTCAGCACATGGGTGGGGAATTTGTGTTCCAGCTCGCTGACGGAGTCCTCGGTCACCACCACGGCGCCGCACTCGCAGATCAGCTTGTCAATACCGTGGTTGATCTCCGGGTCCAGGTGGTAGGGACGGCCGGACAGCACGATCACCGGCAAGTCCTTTTCCTTGGCCAGGGCCAGGTACTCCTGCCCCTTTTTGTGGATACGCTCCATGTGGGCGTAATATTCCTCATAGGCGGCGTCGGAAGCGGCTTTCACTTCCTTCTCCGGGATGGGGTCAAAGTAACGGGCCAGGATGTTGGTCATCTTCCCGGGGAAGTCCTTCCGCCGGTGCAGGCCCACGTAGTCGTAGATAAAGGTGGTGTCCTCCAAGGCGGTGATGTTGGCGTCCAACACCTCGGGGTAATAGGCCACCACCGGGCAGTTGTAATGGTTGTCGCCCAGGTGCTCATCCAGGTTGTAGCTCATGCAGGGGTAGAAGATGGCGTCGGGCTTCCTCTCCAACAGGGCCTCAATGTGGCCGTGCATCAGCTTGGCGGGGTAGCACACCGTATCCGAGGGGATGGTGTGCTGGCCCTTGAAGTACAGTTTCCGGTCGGAGGCCGGGGAATGGACCACCCCAAAGCCCAGCTTCCGGAAGAAGGTGTACCAGAAGGGGTACAGCTCGAACATATTCAGGCCCATGGGGATGCCGATGGTGCCCCGGGGACCTTCGCAGGGCTGGTAGGATTCCAGAAGCTGCTTCTTGTAGTCGTACAAGTTGTACTGGGCAGTGGGAGCGCTCTTTTTCAAGGGCTTGTCGCAGCGGTTGCCGGCGATGTACCGGGCGCCGTTTGCGAAGGTGTTCACCGTCAGGCGGCAGTGGTTCTCGCAGCCGTTGCAGGTGATGGCCTTCACCTCGTGGGTGAAGTTTTTCAGCCCTTCCAGCCCGATGATGGAGCTCGCCCCCCGGCCTTTTTCCTTGGCGTACAGGGCGGCGCCATAGGCGCCCATCAGGCCGGACACGGAAGGCCGGGTCACGTTCTTGCCGATCTCCTTCTCAAAGGCCCGCAGCACCGCGTCGTTCAAGAAAGTGCCGCCCTGGACCACAATATGGTCCCCCAGGCTTTTGGCGTCGGTGACGCGGATGACCTTGTACAGGGCGTTTTTCACCACGCTCATGGACAGGCCCGCGGAAATGTTCTCGATGGAGGCGCCGTCCTTCTGGGCCTGCTTGACAGAGGAATTCATAAACACGGTGCACCGGGAACCCAGGTCCACGGGGCTGTCGGCAAAGAGGCCCAGCTTGGCGAAGTCCGCCATCTGGTAGCCCAAAGCCCCGGCGAAGGTCTGCAAAAAGCTGCCGCAGCCGGAGGAACAAGCCTCGTTCAAGAAGATGTTGTCGATGGTGCCGTTTTTGATTTTAAAGCACTTGATGTCCTGGCCGCCGATGTCGATGATGAAGTCCACCTGGGGCTCGAACTTCTTGGCAGCGGTGAAGTGGGCAATGGTTTCCACCACGCCCATATCCAGGCCAAAGGCGTTTTTGATGATCTCCTCGCCGTAGCCGGTGGAGGCGGAGGAGCGGATCTGGATGCCGGGGAACTTCTCGTACAGGTCCGTGAGGAAATCCCGGGCCAGGGGCACCGGGTTGCCGGAGTTGGGCAAATACCGGGAATAGATGATCTCCTCCTGGGAGTTGATGGCCACGGCCTTCACGGTGGTGGAGCCGGCGTCGATGCCCACGTAGGCTGCCTTGTCCTCCCCCAAGGGGGCGTCGGTGGGGACGGAATCCTTCTGGTGGCGCTCCACAAACTCCTGGTACTCCTCCTGGTCGTAGAACAGGGCCGCGCTGCTCTGGTAATGGTGGCTGGAGCTGTAGTTGGCAATGCGCTGGGTGATCTCAGCCAAGCCGAACTCCTCCCCAGTGCCGGCCAGGGCCGCGCCCGCGGCCACATAGTACAGGGAGTTTTCCGGGCACACGCCCTCCACGCCCAAGATCCGGTCAAAGGCGGCCCGCAGCTGGGAGAAGAAGGTCAGCGGGCCGCCCAGGTACACCACCTTGCCCTCGATCTCCCGGCCCTGGGCCAGGCCGGCGATGGTCTGGTTCACCACGGCGGTGAGGATGCTGGCGGCAATGTCATCCTTTTGGGCGCCCTGGTTCAAAAGGGCCTGGATATCGCTCTTGGCAAACACGCCGCACCGGGAGGCGATGCTGTAAGACCGCTGGCTCTGCCCGGCAATGTCGTTTAATTCGGTGGGGGTGATGGACAGCAGGGTGGCCATCTGGTCGATGAAGGCCCCGGTGCCACCGGCGCAGGAGCCGTTCATCCGCACTTCCATAGAGCCGGTGAGGAACAGGATCTTGGCGTCCTCGCCGCCCAGCTCGATGACCACATCGGCGTCGGGTATGTACTTCTTCACGGCTGTCCGGGTGGCGTACACCTCCTGGACAAAGGGGATGTCCAGATCTTCCGCCAGGCCCATGCCCGCCGAACCCGACACGCACAGGCTGGCCCGTTTTTCCTGGGGGAACTTCTCCTGGATGCGGGCAAGCATCCCCGAAGCCTTTTCAGCGATTTGGGAATAGTGCCGCTCGTACTCCTGATACACCGGCCGGCCGTGCCGGTCGTAAACCATGCACTTCAGGGTGGTAGAGCCTACGTCCAAGCCAATTTTCATATGTGTTCGCTCATCCTTTCCGTCTGGGGGAACAAAGGGATTTTTTCCCGGCCAAAAAGGGGCTATTCCCTGCCCTTTCTGGGGCGCCTTTATCAAAAATCCTAGAAACTTCTAAAATCCCTTTCAATTTTTAAGAACTTTTCTTATCTTTGTATCGCGATCCGATTCTTGAGGGGCTGTATAAAATCATACTATCATTTTTCGTCAAAAAAATCAACATTCATCCCATCCCAAACCTTTGGAAAAACCCGCCTGGCGGGGAAATCTTCCCCAGCGGCTTCCGTTTTTCCCCGGCTGTGCTATAATGGACAAAAACACCGAAGGGAAGACCATTTTATGGAGCCTGTGTTCTACACCCACACTGTGCATTACTATGAAACCGACAAAATGGACTGTGTCCATCACTCCAACTACATCCGCTGGTTTGAAGAGGCCCGCACCTTCCTGATGGACTGTTTTGGCTTTGGCTACGCCCAGATGGAGGCCCTGGGGGTAATGAGCCCGGTGCTGAACGTCCAGGCGGAATACCGCTCCATGACCCGCTTTGGGGAAACGGTGGAGATCGAAACCGCCATTGAGGACTACACCGGCACCCGGATCGCCTTTTCCTACCAAGTGCGGGACAAGGCCACGGGGGCGCTCCGCTGCGCGGGCCGCACCCAGCACTGCTTCATCGGCCCCAGCGGGCGGCCGGTTTCCCTGAAAAAAGCCTGCCCGGGCTTCCACCAAAAGATCTTGGAAACCCTGTGGGAAGGGGCCGTTCGTTAAACTATCCAATTTTTCACAGGAAATCCTGGCGCCGCCTGCCCTCATTCGCCTTGACATTTTTATAAATCTTTCTTAAAATGTAAATGCAATTCGGAAAGAATACCGTCAATTCCCGCCAAAGGGAGCGGGGTTCTCCGCTTCTGAGAGGAGAGGATCGTCCATGAAAGAAAAGGCTAAGTATTACCAGCTGTTTGAACAGCTGAAAAAAGATATTTTCCAAGGGGTCTACCAAAACGGCCAGCGCCTTCCCGGGGAAAACGAAATGGCCCAGGAATTCTCCATGAGCCGCCAAACGGTCCGCCAAGCCCTGGCCCTGCTGGAGCAGGAGCACCTGATCCAGCGGCGGCAGGGCAGCGGCACCTACGTCCACCGGCCTGTGCCGCGGCCCAAACGCAGCTGGAACGTGGGCGTGATCGCAACTTACATCAGCGAGTACATCTTCCCCTCCATCCTCCGGGGCATTGAAGGGGAACTTTCCGAGGAGGGGTTCTTCCCCCTGCTTTCCGCCACCAAGAACCGGGTGGACAACGAACGCCGCCTGTTGGAGGAGTACCTCAGCAAAAAAGTGGACGGCCTCATTGTGGAGGGCACCAAAAGCGCCCTGCCCAACCCCAATTTGCCCCTGTATGAAAAGCTGCGGGAAATGGACATCCCGGTGGTGTTTTTCAACGGGTATTACCCTGCCCTGCCGGGAAGCGTATCCGTGACCATGGACGACCGGCAAGGGGGCTTTGAAGCCGTGGAGTACCTGGCGGCCCGGGGCCACTGGAAGATCGGCGGCATCTTTAAAGGCGACGATATGCAGGGCCTGGGCCGGTACGACGGCTACACCCGGGGCCTGCTTGCCCACGGGCTGCCCCTCCAGGACCAGTGGGTGGTGTGGTTCACCTCGGAAAGCCGGGACACGCTGCTCACCGACCAATACGGCATCTCCCTGGTGCTGGACCAGCTGTCCTCCTGCACCGCCGTGGTGTGCTACAACGACGAGGTGGCGGTGAAACTGGAAAAGGCCCTGCTCTCCCGGGGGATCCGGGTGCCCCAGGACGTGGCCCTGATCAGCTTTGACAACAGCCAGCTGGGGGAGCTTGCCAGCGTGGGGCTGACTTCCTTCGACCACCCCAAAGAGAGCCTGGGGGCCTGCGCCGCCCGGAAGCTCATCGGCATGATGGAGGGCCGGGAGGAACAGAGTGCGGTGCTCAGCTGGGGCCTTGTGGAACGGGAGTCTGTGTAAGGCACGGCCTTCCCCCATGGATCATTCTTATTATTTGGAGGTATTTCCCATGAAAGATAAAAACGCAGTGGCCCTCACCCCGCCCATGGGGTGGAACAGCTGGGATGTCTACGGGCCCTCGGTGAACGAGGAACAGCTGTTGGGCAACGCCCGCTATATGGCGGACCATTTGAAGGAATTTGGCTGGGAGTACGTGGTGTGCGACATCCAGTGGAGCGAGCCCAACGCCGGGCAGCAGCCGCTGCTGGACTATGTCCCCTCGGACTACGTGCCCTTTGCCTGGATCACCATGGACGAATACGGCCGGCAGCTCCCTGCGGCGGAGCGGTTCCCCTCGGCAGCGGGGGGCAAGGGCTTTGGCCCCATTGCGGAGAAGATCCACAGCATGGGGCTGAAGTTCGGCATCCACATCATGCGGGGCGTGCCCCGGCTGGCGGTGCACCAGCACCTGCCGGTGAAGGGCGCCAACACCACCTGCGACAAAATCGCTTCCAACCGGTCCATCTGCTGGTGGAACACGGATATGTACGGGGTAGACGCCGCCCGGGAGGGCGCCCAAGCCTATTACGACTCCATTTTTGAGCTGTACGCCTCCTGGGGGGTGGACTTTGTCAAGGTGGACGACATCTGCAACACCAACGCCTACCCGGACAACCCCTACTCCGCGGAGAAGGAGATCGAGCTGATCCGCAAGGCCATCGACCACTGCGGCCGTGACATGGTGCTCAGCCTGTCCCCGGGGCCGGCGGTGATTGAAAAGGCCTGGCACCTGCGGCAAAACGCCAATATGTGGCGGGTAACCGATGACTTCTGGGACCGCTGGGAGCTGCTGCTGCCCATGTTCGAGCGCTGCGAGGTGTGGGAGCGGCAGGTGTCCCCCGGCTGCTGGCCGGACTGCGATATGCTGCCCCTGGGGCGGCTGCGGCTGAACAAGCGGAAATTTGAGGAGGTCAGCGACTGGACCCAGCTGACTGAAACAGAGCAGGTCACCATGATGAGCCTGTGGTGCATCTTCCGGTCGCCACTGATGATCAGCAGCGAGATGCGGGACAACGACCAGTTCACCCTGAAGCTGCTCACCAACCGGGAGATCCTGGGAATGCACCGGTTCGGGGAGGGCGCCCACCAGGTATACCGCACCGGGGAAACCTGCGCCTGGCGCAGTGCGGACACCCGGGACGGCGGGACCTATGTAGCGCTGTTCAATTTGAGCGATCAGCAGCGGGAGGTGTCCGCCTGCTGGGAGGAACTGGGGCTCTCCGGCCCCCATGCCGCCCGGGACCTGTGGGCTCACCAGGACGCCGGCGTTCTGGAAGGTCGTGTGGCCGCAGTGCTGCCGCCCCACGGTTCTGCCGTGTACAAGCTGGAAAAATAAACAAGCAGCCTAACCACCGTGTCCCGGGAAACCGGGGCACGGTTTTCTTTTCTGAAAAAGCGGCGGGAACGCCCCCCTGGTTTTGCGAAAAACGCTGAAATTTTTAAAATGCCCCGCAAATTGGGAAAATCCCATTGCGCTTTGGGAAGCCATGGTGTAAGATGCGTTACGTTCCTCATTTTCCATCTCCCAAGGAGGGTGTTCCCATGACCAAAGACATGACCGCCGGCTCCCCTATGAAGCTGGTTTTAGGCTTTGCCGTGCCCCTGATGTTCGGCAACCTGTTTCAGCAATTCTACTCCATGGTGGACACCATCATCGTGGGCCGCTTTTTGGGCACAGGGCCCCTGGCCGCCGTGGGCTCCACCGGCTCCATCAACTTCTTGATCCTGGGGTTCTGCCTGGGGATCTGCTCCGGGTTTTCCATCCCCGTGTCCCAAAGCTACGGCGCCAAAGACTACAAGGACCTGCGCCGCTTTGTGGGGAACATCCTGTGGCTGGCGGTGGGCTTTACCCTGCTGGTCACCCTGCTGACGGTGGCCCTGTGCCGCCCCATCTTGGAATGGATGGACACCCCCGCCGACATCATTGACGACGCCTACCACTACATTGTGGTCATCTTCCTGGGCATTCCCACCGTTGTGCTGTACAACATCCTGGCCAGCCTTTTGCGGGCCCTGGGGGACAGCCGCACTCCGGTGGTGTTTTTGGTGCTCTCCTCCCTGCTGAACATCGGCCTGGACCTCTTTTTGATCCTGGTCATCCCCATGGGGGTGGCGGGAGCCGCCTGGGCCACGGTGATCTCCCAGGGGATCTCCGGCCTTGCCTGCCTGGCCTTCATCTGCAAGAAGTTCCCCCTGCTCCATGTCACCCGGGACGACCTTCACTTCCGCCCGGAATACGCCCGGCGGCTGTTGTCCATGGGCCTGCCCATGGGGCTGCAATTTTCCATCACCGCCATTGGCAGCATCTTGCTGCAGGCCTCCGTCAACGGGCTGGGGTCCGCGGTAGTGGCGGCTGTCACCGCCGCAAACAAGCTGTACCAGCTGTTCGGCAGCGTCTTTGACGCCCTGGGCGCCGCCATGTCCACCTACGGGGGCCAGAACGTCGGCGCCCGCCGGGTGGACCGGATCTTCCCCGGGCTGCGGGCCGGCATGACCATTGGCAGCGTCTACTCCCTGCTGGCCCTGGCGGTGCTGGCCCTCTTCGGCCGCCCCTTGACCCTGCTCTTTGTGGACAGCAGCGAAACCCTCATCATCGACCAGGCCTATCAATTCATCGTTATCCAGGCGGCGTTTTTCATCCCCCTGGCCGGGGTGAACGTATTCCGCCTGCTGATCCAGGGCATGGGCTACAGCAAGGTGGCGGTGTTTGCCGGGGTCTTTGAAATGGTTGCCCGGGGCACGTTCGGCCTGTTTCTGGTGCCCCGCTTCGGTTTCCTCACGGCCTGCTTTGCCAGCCCCGCCGCCTGGATCCTGGCTGACTGCTTCCTGATCCCCGCCTACCGGAAAGTGGTCCGCGACGCCCGCCAAAATGGCCGGTAACGCCCTTCTTCCCCCCGGCCTTCTTACGTATCGCAAGGCCGGCGCACGGGCCTCAAAGGGCCCCGCAACCCCACTTTTTCCACACAAAAAGGACACCCAAGGGGGAAACCATGGATGTCCTTTTTTGCTGTGCTGTATGGCGAAGACGCTGCCCTTACATCCCCAAAACACCGGGGACGGCGGCCTTCATCTTTTCGATCTCCCGGAGGGACTCTTCCTTGGTGGCGCCCTTACCGGAGAGGTAGATCTTGATCTTGGGCTCGGTGCCGGAGGGACGGACAATGAACTTGCAGCCATTCCCCAAACGGTACTCCAGCACGTTAGACTTGGGCAGGTCGATGACGCCCTCCTTGTCCCCATAGGAACGGGACAGCAGGTAGTCGCTGCGGCCGATGACCTTGGTGCCTGCGATCTCCGCAGGGGGCTGCTCCCGCAGGGTGGTCATGATCCGGGCCATGGTCTTCATGCCGTCCTCCCCCTCGAAGGCAAAGTTCAAGGTGACGTTCTGATAGTAACCATAGTCCTCATACAGGTCGTTCATCACGTCCACCAGGGTCTTGCCCTGGCGCTTGTAGTAAGAAGCCATCTGGCAGATGAGCATACTGGCGGCCACGGCGTCTTTGTCCCGGACATAGCCCCCGGGCAGGTAGCCATAGCTCTCTTCAAAGCCCAGCAGGAAGCTCTCGTCGCTGCCCTCTTTCTGCTCCAGGTCGGCAATGATATCACCGATGTACTTAAAACCCGTCAGGCAGCGGCGCAGCTCCACGCCGTAATGCTGGGCCACAGGATCCACCATATCCGTGGAAACAATGGTGGTCACCGCCACAGGATGGGCAGGCAGCTTGCCCTGCTCCTGCTTCACCTTGGCAATGAAGTTCAGCAGCAGCACACCCACTTCGTTGCCGCTCATCAGCACAAACTCCCCGTTCTGGTTCACGGCAATGCCCACACGGTCGCTGTCGGGGTCGGTGGCCAGCAGCAGGTCGGGCTGGACCTTCTCGCACAGCTCCAGGCCCTTTTGCAGGGCCTCCCGGAACTCGGGGTTGGGATAGGGGCAGGTGGGGAAGTTGCCGTCAGGCTCGGCCTGCTCGGGCACTACGGTGACGTCCTGGATGCCAACGCGTTCCAAGATGCGGGTGACACACATCTTCCCGGCGCCGTTTAAGGGGGTGTATACCAGCTTCAGGTTGCTGGCGTCGTCGATGAGGCTCACCTTGTACACATCGTCCAGGAAGGCGTCCACTGTTTCCTCGCCGATATACTCGATCAGCCCCTGCTGGATGCCCTCTTCAAAGTCCATCTTCTTCACATCGGTGAAAATGTCCAGGGACTTGATCTCCTGGGTGATGCCGTCGGCCATTTCCGCGGTGACCTGGCAGCCGTCGCTGCCGTAAGCCTTGTAGCCGTTGTACTTGGCGGGGTTGTGGCTGGCGGTGACGCAGATGCCCGCGTCGCAATGGAGATGCCGCACCGCGTAAGACAGGGAGGGGGTGGGCATCAGCTGGGGATAGAGATAGGCTTTGATGCCGTTGGCAGCCAACACAGCCGCCGACTGCTGGGAGAACAGCACGCCTTTGTTGCGGCTGTCGTAGGCAATGGCCACAGACTGGGGCTTGCCCTGGGCGTGTTTTAACAGGTAGTTGGAAAGGCCCTGGGTCGCCTTGCGCACGGTGTACACGTTCATCCGATTGATCCCCGCGCCGATCACGCCGCGCAGGCCTGCGGTGCCGAACTCCAGGTCCATGTAAAAGCGGTCGTTGATCTCTTCCTCGTTGCCCTGGATAGAGCGCAGCTCTTCCGTGAGGTCGGGGTCATCCAAAGGCTGTTGCAGCCATCTTTCGTATTCCGTCATATGGAAACCTTCCCTTCTGTTGAGAGCGCCGAAGCAGCATGGGGGCGCCCATTTTTTTGTAGGTTTTCTATCTGTAAGATTACCATTTTTGGGTTGCCCTGTCAACTCGAAACAAGGGGCCTCAAGGCAGTTTTACCACATTGGTCACAATCCCTTGGGGGGTGATATCCAAAGTGCCGTAGGTGGGCTCCCAGCTGTTCAAAGAGCCGGGGTTCATCATGTACAGCCCGTCCTCATAGCCGGTGAAAGCCTGGTGGGTGTGGCCGTACAAAAGCACTTGGGCCTTCTTTTCCCGGGCGGCGCACACAATGGTATACTGCCCCGACTTCACCCCGTACAAATGGCCGTGGGTGTAGAAGATCCGCACCCCCTGGGCCTCATATTCCCCCACCGGCGGCAGGGACGAGGCCATGTCGCAGTTGCCCCGCACCGCCAAAAACATCTTCTCCGGGAACGAGCGCTTGGCCCGCTGCAACTCCTCTTCCCCATCCCCCAGGTGGACGACTACTTCCGCTGTGGGCTGGGCCAAAATGGCCCGGCACAGGTTGGCATCGTTGCCGTGGGAATCGGATACCACTAAAATTCGCATTGTATCAGATCCTTCCTTTCCAAAATACATCTCCCCGCCCCGCTGTCCGGGGCATTTTTTCCCCTTTGCCGCATACTATGGGAACAGACCACCGCGAAAGGGGGTACGCAAATCATGAGTCAAGCACCCAACCAAAACCAGTTGGAATCCCTGTTAAAAGTGGCGGCCCAGCGCATGGGCACCACGCCCCAGGCCTTGAAAGCCGCCGCCCAGCGGGGGGACCTCTCCTCCCTGGCGGCGGGCTCCAGCGGCCAAGACGCCGCTGCCCTGCAAAAAGTGCTCTCTGACCCGGAAGCGGCCAAAAAGCTGCTGTCCACGCCCCAGGCCCAAAAGCTGTTCCAGATGTTTGGGAACCAGGGCAAATAAACCTTTGTAGAAAGGGGCGGACCCCATGGACGACTTGAGCCAGCAGCTCCAAAAGATCCTGTCAGACCCCCAGGCCATGGGGCAGATCCAAGGGATGCTCCAATCCCTGGGCAGCGGCCAGGAGGAGCCTGCCCAAAAAGCGGCCCCCCCAGCCCCTTCCACCCCGGATCTCAGCTCCCTGCTGGGGGCGCTTTCCGGGGGGAACGCCCCCCAGGAAACCGGGCCTTCTTTGGGGGGCATCACCCCCCAGGCCCTCTCCCTGATGACCCGGCTGGGGCCGCTGCTCTCCCAGGCCAACCGGGAGGACGACGCCACCCGGCTGCTGCGGGCCCTGCGCCCCCTTTTGGGGGAGTCCCGGCAGAAAAAGGTGGACGAAGCCATCCAGATCTTGCAAATGCTGCGGCTGCTCCCCTTGCTGAAAGAGAGCGGCGTATTTTCCGGGCTGTTGTCCGGGCTGCTGTAGGGAGGTGCCCCCATGGCACAAGACTTGGACACGAACAAGCTGCGGGAGGAAGCCGCCCGCAGGGCCCGGGAAATGCAGGCCCGGGCCCACATCCCCCAGCCCCGGAAACAGCAGATCGACCCGCCTCCCCAGCCAAAGCAGGTTCCCCAGCCCCAAAACCAGGTGTCAGTGCAGCCTTCCCAGGGGCAGCCTTCACAAGCCCCTGCCCCCCAGGAGGAGGGCAGCCTGCTAAACGCCTTTTTCAAAGACAAGGAGCGCACCATCATTTTGGCGCTGCTGCTCCTGCTCAGCGGGGACGAAAAAAACAACGAGCTGCTGTTTGCCCTGCTGTTTTTGCTGCTTTAGGCACAAACCGGCCGAACATCACGGTTTACCGCACCTGGCCGCTGCCCCGGATGAGGAATTTATAGCTCACCAGCTGCTCCAGGCCCATGGGGCCCCGGGCGTGAAGCTTCTGGGTGGAGATGCCGATCTCCGCGCCCAAGCCAAACTGGCCTCCATCTGTAAACCGGGTGGAGGCATTTACATACACGGCGGCGGCGTCCACCTCATTTAAAAACCGCTGGGCAGCGGTGTAGTCCTGGGTGACGATGCACTCGCTGTGGCCGGTGGAATACCGGGCGATGTGGCCCAGGGCCTCCTCCAGGGAGCCCACCACCTTCACCGCCAGGATGTAGTCCAGGTACTCGGTGGCCCAGTCCTCTTCCACAGCGGGGGTGATCCCCGGCAGGATGGCCCTTGCCCGGTCACAGCCCCGCAGTTCCACCTGCTTTTCGTCCAGCCGGGCCTTAATCTTGGGCAGGGCCGCCTTCGCCGCGTCCTGGTGCACCAAAATGGTTTCAATGGCGTTGCACACCGAGGGCCGGGAACACTTGGCGTTGTAGATGATCTCCGCGGCCATGTCCAGATCCGCGGAAGCGTCCACATACACGTGGCAGTTGCCCACCCCGGTTTCGATCACCGGCACCCGGGCGTTCTCCTTCACCGAGCGGATCAGCCCGGCACCGCCCCGGGGGATGAGCACATCCAGGTACTGGGTCAGGCCCATCAGCTCCTGGGCGGACTGGCGGCTGGTATCCTCCACCAGCTGGACGCAGTCCGCAGGCAGGCCCGCCTCCTCCAAGGCGTCCCGCAGCACCCCGGCCACGGCCTTGTTGGAGCGGATGGCCTCTTTCCCGCCCCGGAGGATCACCGCGTTGCCCGCCTTCAAGCACAGGGCGGCGGCGTCGCTGGTGACGTTGGGCCGGGCCTCGTAGATGATGCCGATGACCCCCAGGGGCACGGCGACCTTTTCGATCCGCAGGCCGTTGGGGCGGGTTTCCCCGGACAGGACGCGGCCCACCGGGTCAGCGGCTTTGGCCACTTCCTCCACGGCGGTCTTCATGTCCTGGATGCGGCCCTCCGTCAGGGCCAGCCGGTCTAACAGCGCCTGGGACAAGCCCAACCCTTTCCCGGCTTCCAGATCTTGGGCATTGGCTGCCAGGATCTCCTCCCGGCGGCTCCAAAGGGCGTGGGCAGCGTGGAGCAAGGCGGCCTCTTTCAAGGCCCCTGCGGTGGCAAGGACCCGGGCGGCCTCTTTGGCCCGTGCGCCCATTTCGGTGATGGTCATAGGGATTCCTCCTTTTTCAACAGAATGGTTGGCTATCCGGCAGGGAGTCATGCCGGGAACAGAGTGCCCACGCTCTCCCCCTCCATCAGGCGGTAGAGGCCGGGCAGGTCGCTGCCGGAGAGGATGGCCATGGAGATACCCTGGCTTTTGGCCAGTTTGGCGGCCTTCAGCTTGGTGGCCATGCCCCCGGTGCCCCGGTTGGAGCCAGCCCCGCCGGCCAATGCCTCCACCTCCTGGGTGATCTCCTCCACCCGGGGGATGCGCCGGGCGCTGGGATCTTTCCGGGGGTCGCCGGTGTACAGGCCGTCGATGTCGGTGAGGATCACCAACCCCTGGGCGCCGCACAGCCCTGCCACCACCGCGGACAAGGTGTCGTTATCGCCGAAGTTCTTGCCTTCCAGCTCCTGGGTTTCCACAGTGTCATTTTCGTTGACCACCGGGATGACCCCCATGGACAGCAGCTCCCGGAAAGTGTTCTGGACGTTTTCCCGTCCCCGGGGGAAGTCCACCACGTCTGCGGTGAGCAGCACCTGGGCCACGGTGTGGTTGTACTCCCCAAAAAACTTGTCGTATAAAAACATCAGCTCGCACTGGCCAATGGCTGCCAGCGCCTGCTTTTTCTCTGTTTCCTCCGGGCGGCTGGGAAGCCCCAGCTTGCCCATGCCCACGCCGATGGCGCCGGAGGAAACCAGCACCAGCTTGCGCCCGGCGTTCTGCAAATCCGCCAGGGTGCGGCACAGCTCTTCCAGCCGCCGCAGGTTGACTTTCCCGTTTTCATAGGTGAGGGTGGAGGTTCCCACCTTCACCACAAGGATCTCTGCATCTTTCAGTTCCATAGTGACCTCGGGGCCCGGCCCCGTCCCTTTCTCTTTAATTTCCCACAATCTTTCCGCCGCCCACCACGGTGTCCCCCTGGTAGAGCACCAGGGCCTGGCCGGGGGTGATGGCCCGCTGGGGCTGGTGGAACACCACTTTCAGCTCGTCGGGGCCTGTCTGCACCACGGTGGCAGGCTGCTCCTTCTGGCGGTAGCGCACCCGGGCTTTCACCTCCATGGGCTGGGGGATGCTCCCCACGGAGATCAAGTTGATGTCCCGGGCGGTGACCTCCTGGGAGAACAGCTCCTCGGCTTTGGCCAGCACCACCTGGTTCTTTTCCGTGTCGATCTCCTTGACGAACATGGGCTGGGGGAAGGAAAGCCCCAGGCCCTTGCGCTGGCCCACGGTGTAGTGGATGATCCCCTTATGGGTGCCATACACCTCCCCGTGGGTGCCCACGAACTCCCCGGGAGGGAACTCCTGGCCGGTCCAGCGGCGGATAAAGGCAGCGTAGTCCCCGTCGGGCACAAAGCAGATGTCCTGGCTGTCCCGCTTGCGGGCGTTGATAAAGCCGTTCTCCTCGGCCAAGGCCCGGGTCTGGTCTTTGGTCAGCCCCCCCAGGGGCAGCAGCAGCCGGGAAAGCTCCCACTGGGTCAGGGAGTAGAGCATATAGCTCTGGTCCTTGTTCTCGTCCAGGCCCTTTTTCAGCAGCCAGCGGCCCGTGGCCTCGTCCTGTTCCACCCGGGCGTAGTGGCCTGTGGCCACATAGGGGTAGCCGATCTCCTCCCCACGGCGCATGAGCTTCTCAAACTTGATATACCGGTTGCAGTCCACGCAGGGGTTGGGGGTTTCCCCATGCTGGTAGGCGGCGGCAAACCGGTCCATCACCTCCCGGCGGAAAGCCTCCTTGAAGTTGAACACATAAAAGGGCATCCCCAGCCGGAAGGCCACGCTGCGGGCATCGGCCACGTCGTCCACCGAGCAGCAGGTCTTCTCCCCAGGGAAGGACGCCTCCCCCAGGCCCGCATCCTGGTTGTCATACAGTTTTAAAGTGACGCCCATACAGTCGAACCCCTGCCGCTGGCACAGCAGGGCCGCCACAGAGGAATCCACCCCGCCGCTCATGGCGATGATGGCTTTCCGCTGGGCCGGGGCGTGGGAAACACTCCCAGCCTGAAAGCCCCTTGGATCTTCCGCCTGCTGGGAGCCCGCTTGAATGGTCATGGAAACGCTCCTTTCAAAAGGGTTCATGTAATTTGTATGTTACCACAGTAAACTGGTAAAAAGCAATGGAAAGGTTGCACAGAAAAAGAGCCGGTCCCCTGGGAAAGTTTCGTGGCCCCCAGCGGCCCACAAAACCAGCCAGGGCCAGCGGGGCCCAGCTTTTCCGCTGGAGCCACCGCTGGCCCTTTTGTCATGTTTCCAACCCTGAAACCAGGGGATCAGTGTTCGTGATGGTCCCTTCTGGGACGGCGGTCGCGGCTGCGGTCACGGTCCCCATGCTCCCGGCGGGGCGGGCGGCTTTCAGAGGAGATATCGTTCTCCGGCACGGCGCCGTCCAGGTCGATGAGGGCGTCCCGGCGGGAAAGGTTCAGCCGGCCCTTGTCGTCGATCTCCAGCACTTTCACCTTGACGATATCCCCCACGTTCACCACGTCGGTGACCTTCTCGGTGCGCTTGATGTCCAGGCGGGAGATGTGCACCAGGCCTTCCTTGCCGGGGGCGATCTCCACAAAGGCGCCAAAGTCCATCAGCCGGGTGACACGGCCGTTGTAGTAAGAGCCGGGCTCGGGATCGTTGACAATGGTGTCCACAATGTCCAAGGCCCGCTGGCACTTCTCCAGATCCAGGCCGGAGATGAACACATGGCCGTCCTCTTCCACATCCATTTTCACTTCGCACTCGGCGCAGATCTTCTGGATCACCTTGCCGCCGCTGCCGATGACCTCCCGGATCTTGTCCACGGGGATCACGGTGGAGAGCATCTTGGGGGCGTACTTGGAAAGCTGAGGCCGCACTTCGGGGATGGCCTTCAGAATGATTTCATCAATGATATAGTTCCGGGCCTTGTGGGTCTTCTCCAGGGCCTCCTTCACCATGGCGGGGGTCAGGCCGTGGATCTTCAGGTCCATCTGGATGGCGGTGATACCCTTCTTGGTGCCGCCCACCTTGAAGTCCATGTCGCCGAAGAAGTCCTCAATGCCCTGGATGTCCACCATGGTCATCCAGCGGTCGCCCTCGGTGATCAGGCCGCAGGAGATGCCGGCCACAGGGGCCTTGATGGGCACACCGGCGTCCATCAGGGCCAGGGTGGAGCCGCAGATGGAAGCCTGGGAGGTGGAACCGTTGGAGGACAGTACTTCGCTGACCAGCCGCAGGGTGTAGGGGAACTCCTCCACGCTGGGGATCACAGGCACCAGGGCGCGCTCAGCCAAAGCGCCGTGGCCGATCTCCCGGCGGCCGGGGCCCCGGCTGGGCTTGGTTTCGCCCACGGAGTAGGAGGGGAAGTTGTAGTGGTGGATATACCGCTTGTTCTCCTCTTCGTCAATTCCGTCCAGCAGCTGGTTGTCCCGCATGGAGCCCAAAGTGGCCACCGTGAGCACCTGGGTCTGGCCGCGGGTGAACATACCGGAACCGTGGACGCGGGGCAGCAGGCCCACTTCCGCGGCCAGGGGGCGCATCTCGTCCATGCCGCGGCCGTCCACACGCTTCTGCTCGTCCAACAGCCAGCGGCGCACCACGTACTTCTGGGTCAGGTACAGGCACTCGTCGATCTTGGCTTCCGCGTCGGGGTACTCCTCCGCGAAGTGCTCATGGACGTCCTCATACACGGGCTTCAGGCGCTCGTCCCGCACGTTCTTGTCGTCGGTGTCCAGGGCGGCCCGGACAGCGTCCTCGGCGTAGTCCCGGATGGCCTCGAACATCCCGGGCTCGGGCTTGTTGGAGGGGTAGGAGAACTTCTCCTTGCCGATCTCCTTCTGGATGCCCTTGATAAACTCAATGACCTTCTGGTTGGCTTCGTGGCCGGCCATGATGCCGTTGTACATATCCTCGTCGGACACCTCGTTGGCACCGGCCTCGATCATGGCAATGCGCTCGTCGGTGGAGGCCACGGTGACGGCCATTTGGGAAACCTTCCGCTGGGCGGAAGTGGGGTTGATGACAAACTCGCCGTCCACCAGGCCCACGGAAACGCCGGAAATGGGGCCGTCCCAGGGCACGTCGGAGATGGACAGGGCGATGGAGGTGCCGACCAGGGCGGCGATCTCCGGGGAGTTATCCTGCTCCACGGACATGACGGTGCACACGATGGACACATCGTTGCGCATATCCTTGGGGAACAGGGGGCGGATAGGCCGGTCGATCATCCGGCAGGTGAGGGTGGCCTTTTCACTGGGGCGGCCCTCCCTCTTCAAGAAAGAACCGGGGATCTTGCCCACGGAATAGAGTTTTTCCTCGTAGTCCACCGAGAGGGGGAAGAAATCGATGCCGTCCCGGGGCTTCGCGGCGGCGGTAACCGCCACATGGACAACGGTGTCCCCATAGCGCACCAAGCACTCACCGTTGGCCAGCTGGGCCATTTTCCCGGTTTCCACCACCAGGGGGCGGCCCGCCAGCTCTGTTTCGAACACTTTAAAATTCTCAAACATGACACACGTTCCTTTCTCCCCGGCAGCCCCACAGCGGCCGCCAGGGCGGTTATTCGAAAGGCGGCCCTGTTTAACAAGGAAACAAGCCGGCCGGGATGGTTCCGGCTGGTTTGCTTGGTAAACAGTTCCGCCCCTAAAAAAGAGCGAAAGGCTGTGGCCGCCGGCCCAAAGGCCCACAGTCACAGCCCGCTGCTTTTCTTTTACTTACGGATGCCCAGCTCGGCAATGATGGAGCGGTAACGCTCGATGTCGATCTTGGTCAGGTAGTTGAGGAGGTTCCGTCTTTGGCCGACCATCTTCAGCAGACCCCGGCGGGAGTGATGGTCCTTTTTGTTCTGGCGCAGGTGCTCGGTCAAGTCGTTGATGCGCTTGGTCAGCACAGCGATCTGCACCTCAGGGGAACCGGTGTCGCCCTCGTGGCGGGCATACTTCTTAATGATTTCGGTCTTTTCAGTTTTAGTCATGGATATTCCACCTTTTCCGCGGCCATTGCCGCTTGATTGATTCACCCGGCCCACAGGTAAGGGTTGGTGGTTCCCCTATCCGAGGGACGGGCAGCTTAATTATTTTATCATAGAAGGGGGGCTTTGTAAAGTGTTTTTGGGGAAATAGGGCGGGGAAATCCGCCTTGTCACGGCCTTGGCCTGGCGGGCGTTTTCCTGGATGGCAGCCTTTAATTCCTCCAGGGAAGCAAACTTCTTTTCGGGCCGCAAAAATTCCAGCAAAAACACCCGCACCCGCTTGCCGTACAGGTCGCCGGAGAACTCCGGCAGCCAGGTTTCCGCCAGCACCCGGTCCGAGCCCACGGTGGGTTTCAGCCCCACGTTGGTGACCCCGTAAAAATACTGGCCGCCCACACGGCACCAGCTGGCGTACACCCCGAACCGGGGCAGCACAAACCCCTCCGGGATGGCCTGGTTGATGGTGGGGGTGCCAAGCCCCGTGCCGATGTGGTTGCCGTGGATCACCTCCAGGGAAAAGCCGAAAGGCCTCCCCAGCAGCCGGTTGGCCATGGGGATGTCCCCCTCTTCCACCGCCTTGCGGATGCGGGTGGAGCTGACTTTTTCCCCGCTGTCGGTGACCGGGGGCACCACATACAGTTCCACCCCGGCCTGGCAGCAGAGCTGCCGCAGCAGGGCCACGTCCCCCCGGGCGCCCCGTCCAAACCGGAAATCCTGGCCGCAGCACAGCCGGCGGGCGTTGCACCGCTGGAACAGCACCCGGCGGACAAAGGCCTCCGCCTCCCAGTCCCGCACCTCCTGAAACTCCAGGGAATAGAGGGTTTCCACCCCGGAATGGGCCAAAATGCGCTCTTTGTCCCGGCCGGTGAGCACCGCGCTGTTCCCCGAGGGGCTGGACCGGAAGGTGAACACCGCCGGCGACAGCACCTCCCCGCCTTTGCCCGGGGCGCAGGCCGCGTGGATCACCGCCATGTGGCCCCGGTGCAGCCCGTCAAAGGCGCCCAGGGCCAGGGAGCTGGGGGCTTGCCGCTCCAGGGCTTCCAGCTCTTCCACGGTGTGGATGGTCTTCATCATCAGCCTTCCCCTTCCAAAAAGGATTTCACAAACTTCATTTCCCCGCGGGCGCGGTCCACTTGCCCCAGGCCCAAAAACAGGCCCTGGGGGCTTTTCACCCGGCACAGGCCCCCTTCCGGGACGCCCCGCAGCCGGGCAAGGTCCAGCCCACCCCCGTTTTGGAACCGGGTGGCCTGGGCGGGGCTGACACGCACCGCCGGATACAGGGCAAACAGCCCCTCCACCGGCAGCAGGGCCTCTTCCAGACGGCCCTCTGCCGCCAGGGCTTTCAGCGCCTCCAGGGAGTGGGCGTCCTCCTGGGAAAAGCCACAGGCGCTGGTGCGCCGCAGGGCAGTCATGGTGCCGCAGGAACCCGCCGCCCGGGCCAGGTCTTCAATGAGCGCCCGGATGTAGGTGCCTTTGGAGCAGCCCACCCGCAGGCTGCCCTCTTTTGTTTGGAGGTCGTAGGAGAGCAGCTCCAGCCGGGAGATGGTCACCGGCCGGGCAGGGCGGTCCACCTCCAGGCCCTTGCGGGCCAGCTCATACAGCCGCTTCCCCCCCACAGAAACCGCCGAGTACATGGGCGGCACCTGGAGGATCTCCCCCCGGAACCGGGGCAGGGCCGCCTCCAGGGCCTCCAAGGCCACAGGGGCGGGGGATCGCTCCACCACTTCCCCGGTGATATCCCCGGTATCCCGGCGCTCCCCCAGCCGGAAGGAAGCCACATACTCCTTGCCGGTGTCCGGCAGGAAGCTCAGGGCCTTGGCCGCCCGTCCCAGCAGGATGGGCAGCGCCCCGGTGGCCATGGGGTCCAGGGTACCGGTGTGGCCTATTTTTTTCTGATGGGAAAGCCCCCGCAGCACAGCCACCGCGTCAAAGGAGGTGAACCCGCTGGGCTTGTCCAAGATGATGATGCCATTCATGCAGACCTCCCCAGGGCGTTTACAGCCCCTGCTCCTCCACAAAGCTGTAGAAGGCCTTCTCTTTGCTCTCGTCCCCGGCTTTGACGGTGCCCACGGTCTGGGTGTAGACCGTGTACTCCTCTTCCCCGTCCAGCCGGAAGGCCTTGTCGCACAACGCCTGGTCGTAGGCGCCGATGCCGCAGGTGCCAAGGCCCAGCGCGGCGCAGGCTAAGTACAGGTTCTCCCCCACGTGGCCCATGTCGGCCATAATCAGCTTGTGGGCAAAGATCCCGTACCGCCACTCGCTGCGGTAGGGCACAAAGCTCCAATAAAACACCACGTTGGCCTTGGCCGCCCAGCGCTGGCCGCACAGGCTTTCCTCCGCGAAGTCCAGCAGGGCCTGGGGATCCTCCTGGGCGGAGAGCAGCTCCAGCTGGTGGGTCATGGGCAGGTAGTGGTACATCCCGGGCACCAGGCCCTCCACCTGCCGCACCAGCAGGTAGGTTTCAAAGGGATGCCGTGCCCCGCCGGCGGGGACAGTGCGCAGGGTGGCGTAGCTCTTCCCCCGGATATCCTTCACGCCCTGGGTGCCCCACAGCAGGAAGGACAGCTGCAACAGGCTCATGTCCTCCTGGGTGTACACCCGGCTGCTCTTCCGTTTCAGCAGCAGCTGCACCAGGTTGTCCTCCATGCCCAGGTCCTCAAAATCCCGGGGCAGGTCGATGGGGTTGCCGGCCATGGGGGCCTTCACCAGGGGCGGCTGGGGGCGCTTCAGCTCTTGGTCGGTCTGATAGCCCTCCAGGCCATTGCGCTCCATCTCCATGGTGTCCCGGGATTTTAAAAAGTCCCGCCCCCTCTGGGTGATCTCCCAAATCTTCTTTTCGTCCATGCTGACTCCTCCTTGTCTATATGGCAACGCAGGGACACGCCCACCGGCCGCCCCTGCGTGACAGTTACAATAGTCCCAATTCTTTTACATACTGGGCGCACGCCTGCTCCATGGTTTGGCGGGCCTGCTCCAAAGTCACCTGGCCCAGGGAGCATCCCGCGGCCCCCTGATGGCCGCCGCCGCCAAGACGGCTGCACAGCTGGGAAGCGTCCGCCGGGGGATTGGCCCGCACGGAAACCTTCACCTTGCCGTCGGCTTTCTCCTTGAGGGTGACGCCCAGCACCACCCCTTGGATCTCCCGGGGGAGGGAGGCGATGCCGTCCAGGTCGTTTTCCTCCACGCCTGTCCGGGCGAAGAGGCTATAGGGCACTTCCAAAATGGCCACCAAGCCCTGGCTGGAAAAGGCCAGGCTGTCCATGGCAATGCGCTCGGCCTCCACCTGGCCCCGGGACTTGCTCTCAAACATCCGCTGGTTGATATCCCCACTTTGGGCGCCCAGCTCCAGCAGGTCCGCCGCAATGCGGTGGGTCCGGGGGGTGACGTTCCGGTAGCGGAAGCACCCGGTGTCCGTGGCAAGGCCTGTATACAGGCAGTCCGCCATGGCCCGGTCCAGGTCCACCCCCAGCTCCCCCAGCAGGGCGTAGATCAGCTCCACCGTGGCGGCGGAGTCCGCCTCCACCCACCGCTGGGGCGCAAAGGGGACATGGGTGCCGTGGTGGTCAATGGCCAGTTCCACCCGGGCCACCAGCTCCTGGGGGGCCTTGCCCAGCAGGGCTTTGTCCGCCACGTCCACGGTCATCACATGGGCAGGCTCAAAGCCCCCCAGGGGCAGCCCCGCGAACAGGTAGGAGAATTTCTCCGGCACCGGGTCGGCGCAGAGAAAATCCACCTGCTTCCCCAGGCTGGAAAGCCCCCGCAGCAGCGCCGACGCGGATCCCAAAGTGTCCCCGTCGGGGGAGGCGTGGCTCATCACCAAGATCTGGTCCCACTGCCGCAGCAGGGCGGCTGTTTCCGGGCAGGTCAGCATGGCTCACTCCTCCTCTTCCTGGGAGGCGGCCTCCTGAGAAGGCTCCCCCTCCGGCTCCAGGTCGTGGAGCAGCTTGGAAATGTGGGTGCCGTACTCAATGGAGTCGGTGGCCTTGAAGATCAGCTGGGGCACGTGCCGCAGGGAAAGGCGGCGGCCCAGCTCCCGGCGGATGAACCCGGCAGCGGATTTCAGCCCCTGCACCGCCTCTTTGGTGCGGGACAGGCCCTCCATGGTGCTGACGTACACCGTGCAGTAAGACAGGTCGTTTGTCACTTCTGCCCGCACCACGCTGAGCAGGCAGTCTTTCACCCGGGGGTCCTTCACCTCCCGGAGGATGGCCGACAGCTCCCGATGGATGTCCTCGGTAGTGCGGCCCAATTTAAAGCTAGGCATTTGGCTGCCTCCTTTCCCCCACCTTTCTTGCAAGAAAGGTGGCAAAGAACTTTTAATTCGCGTTTTCGCTCGTTCCTCGCTCCCATTGCAGGGAAATGGAACCTCGCAGTCCGCGATGGATCGTGTTCCTGGGAAGGGGAAGAACCCTCCCGTTGCCGCCAGAAAGTTGGGAACCCTATCCAGCCCGCGGCGGCTTGGCCCCGCCCCTGCGGAACGTAGAAGGGCGGCCTGCCCTGTCCGGGCACGGACTTAATCCCGATACTCCTCCATCTCGTAGGCTTCCAAAATGTCCCCCTGCTTGATGTCGGAGAATTTCTCCAGGGTGATGCCGCAGTCGTAGCCGTCGGCCACTTCCTTCACGTCGTCCTTAAAGCGCCGCAGGGAGGCCACCTTGTCGTCGGCCACAATGATGCCGTCCCGCACCACGCGAACCTGGGCGTTGCGGGTGATCTTGCCGGCGATAACGTGGCCGCCGATGACCATGCCCACGTTGGAGATCTTGTAGGTTTCGCGGCACTCGGCCTTGCCCAGGGCCACTTCCCGGTACTTGGGCGCCAGCATACCCTTCATGGCGCTTTCGATCTCTTCGATGCAGTCGTAAATGATGCGGTACAGCCGCATATCCACACCGTCCCGCTTGGCGTTCTCCTCGGCCACGGGGTCGGGGCGGACGTTGAAGCCCACGATGATGGCGTTGGAGGCGTTGGCCAGCATAACGTCGCTCTCGCTGACGGCGCCCACGGCGCCGTGGATGATGTGCACCCGCACTTCCTCGTTGGAGAGTTTCTCCAAGGACTGGCGCACAGCCTCCACAGAGCCCTGCACGTCGGCCTTGACAATGATCTTCAGCTCCTTCATGTCGCCCTCTTTCATCTGCTCAAACAGATTGTCCAGGGTGACCTTGGTCTGGGAGTTGAACTGCTCTTCCTTCCGCTCGGTGATCCGCTGCTCCACCAGCTCCCGGGCTAGGCGCTCGTCGGACACGGCGTTGAAGATATCGCCGCCCACGGGCACGTCGCCCAAGCCGGTGATCTCCACAGGCACGCTGGGGCCGGCTTCCTGTACCTTGCGGCCCTTGTCGTCCATCATAGAGCGCACACGGCCCACAGTGGTGCCGGCCACAATGGTGTCCCCGGCGTGGAGGGTGCCGTTCTGCACCAGCACGGTGGCCACAGGGCCCATGCCCTTGTCAAGCCGGGCCTCAATGACAGTGCCCTTAGCGGCCCGGTCGGGGTTGGCCTTCAGCTCCATCATGTCGGCGGTGAGCAGGATCATCTCCAGCAGGTCGCCAATGCCCTGCTTGGTGTGGGCAGACACGGGGATGCAGGGGGTGTCGCCGCCCCACTCTTCCGGCACCAGCTCATACTCGGTGAGCTGCTCTTTCACACGGTCGGGGTTGGCCGCCATCTTATCCATCTTGTTGATGGCCACAATGATGGACACACCCGCGGCTTTGGCGTGGTTGATAGCTTCCACGGTCTGGGGCATAATACCGTCGTCAGCGGCCACCACCAGCACGGCGATATCCGTCACCTGGGCGCCCCGGGCGCGCATGGTGGTAAAGGCGGCGTGGCCGGGGGTGTCCAGGAAGGTGATCTCCCGGCCGTCCACAGCGACCCGGTAAGCGCCGATGTGCTGGGTGATGCCGCCAGCCTCGCCCTCGGTAACATTGGCGTGGCGGATCGCGTCCAGGATGGAAGTCTTGCCGTGGTCCACATGGCCCATGACCACCACCACAGGGGCGCGGGGCACCAAATTGGCCTCATCGTCCTCGCTGTCGTCTATGATCCGCTCTTCGATGGTAACCACTTCTTCTTTTTCCACCTTGGTGTGGAATTCGTCGGCCACCAGCACGGCGGTGTCAAAGTCGATGGTGTCGTTGATAGCGGCAAACACCCCCAGGCCCATCAGCTTTTTGATAACCTCCGGAGCGGTGACCTTCAGCCGCAGGGCGAACTCGCCCACAGTGATCTCCTCGGGCACCTGGATGGTCATGTGCTTGGCCTGGCGCTCCCGGGCGATGCGGTTCAAACGCTCGGCCTCGGTCTCCCGCTTGCCCCGGCGCTGGCCCCGCTTCTGCTGGTTCCGGCTGGGGAATTTCTGCTTGGTCACCACGTTGTCGGTGCGGGTCTTCACTTTCTGGTCGGCCAGCTGGTCGTATTTCTCGTTGTACTTATCGATATTCACGTTGGAGGAACGGGTATCCACCACCCGGCGGGTGGGCTGCTTGGGGGCCTCCGCCTCGGCAGGCCGCTGGGCGGGCTCCTGGGCCTGGGCAGCCGGCTGCTTGGCGGGCTGGGGGCGCTCCCCTCCCTTGGCGGCAGGGGCGCTTGCCTGTTTCTGGGGCTTCCCCTCGCGGGCGGCGGGCTCCTGGGGCTTCTTCACCGAAGCTTCCTGCTGCCCCCGCTGGGCGAAATAGGCGTCCAAGCTGTCCATGTTCCGCTGCTGGGTGAAGGTTTCAAAAACCACGTCCAGCTCCTCTTCGTTCAGGGCAGTCATGTATTTTTTCGGCTCGGGGAAATACTTGGCCAGGGTGTCGATGACATCCTTGTTGGGGATGTCCAGGTCCTTGGCCACTTCCCGCACTCTGTATTTAATCATCATGGGCTTGTTCCTCCTTATCTTCCGTCACGGCTTCCACCAGTCCCTTTATGGCCTTGGCGAACCCCTGATCTGTCACGGCCATCACCCCGGCCCGCAGGCCGCAGGCATGGCCCAGCTCTTCCATACCGAAGGGCAGACCCAGGGTTTCAATCCCCGCCCGGTCCCCCTCATAGCGAAGGTTCTTCACCGTCTTTTCCGACATATCTTGGGCACACAGCAGCACGGCAGCTTTTCTCCCACGGGCGGCGCTCACCGCCGCGTCGAACCCGGGCTCCACCTTCCCGGCCCGCCGGGCCAACCCCAGCATAGACAACAGCTTATCCATGGCCGCTTCCCCTCCTTTTGGGAAGGGGCTCTTCCCCATCCTCGATCACGATGATGGGCCGGCCCTGTTCGTCCACAGGCCCCGCGGGGGCTGCCTGTTTTTCGGCCTCTTCCCGCGCCTTTTGGATCTCCTCCTCCAGCTTGGCGTATACCTCCGGGGGGATCTTGCAGGAGAAGGCGCGCTCCAGCCGCCGGGACTTCTGGGCCTGCTTCAGGCACTGGGCGTCCCGACACAGATAGGCGCCCCGGCCGGGCTTCTTCCCTGTGGGGTCCAGGGAGATCTCCGGCGGCAGGGGGGCGCCGGTTCCGTCCTCTTTCTGGGGGGCTTTCACCACCCGCACCAGCTCTTTTTTCGGCTTCATCTCGCCGCAGCCCGCGCACATCCGCAGGGGCGTTTTTTTGGGGTGCATTGCTTCTCCTCCCTTCCAAACGGCAGGCGTGGGTTACTGTTCCTCGCCGTAAAAGCCGCTTTCCGGCTTAATATCAATCTTCCAGCCCGTAAGCTTGGCGGCCAAGCGGGCGTTCTGGCCCTTGTTGCCAATGGCCAGCGACAGCTGGTTGTCGGGCACGGTCACCTTGCAGGAGCGGGAACCGTCCTCCGTCACCTCTACAGACAGCACGCTGGCCGGGGACAGGGCCGCCGCGATGAACTTCTCAGGCTCGTCGCTGAACTCCACAATGTCGATCTTCTCGCCGCCCAGCTCGTCCACGATCTCCGACACTCGGCTGCCCCGGGTGCCGATGCAGGCGCCCACGGCGTCCACGTCGGGGTTGTGGCTCATGACAGCCAGCTTGGTGCGGGAACCGGCCTCCCGGGCCACGGCCTTGATCTCCACGGTGCCGTCGTAGATCTCGGGCACTTCCGTTTCGAACATCCGCTTCACCAGGTCGGGATGGGTGCGGGAGATGATGGCCTTGGGGCCTTTTTCGGTTTCCCGGACGTCCACTACATACACCTTTATGTAGTCGCCCTCTTTCACATTCTCCCCGCCGATCTGCTCGTTCTTGGGCAGCACGGCCTCCGCCTTGCCGATCTTCAGGGAGATGGCGCCGGTGCGGGGGTCGATGCGCTCCACCAGGCCGCTGACCAGCTCCTGGTGCTTACTCTGGAACTCCTGCATCATCTGGCCTCGCTCGCTGTCGCGGATGCCCTGGCGGATGATGTTCCGGGCGGTCTGGGCAGCCACACGGCCGAACTGCTTGGTGTCCAGCTTGATGCGCACAAACCGGCCCACGCAGGCGGTGGGGTCCACCTGCTTGGCCTTATCCAGCAGGTACTGGCGGTTGGGGTCCTCCACCTCTTCCACGATCTCCTTGCGCAGGTACACGTTGAACACGCCCTTTTCGGGGTTCACGTCGATGTCCACGTCCTCGTTGCCGTAGTTGTTTTTGCAGGCGGTGGAAATGGCCTTTTTGATCTTATCCAGCATGAACTCCACCGGGATGCCCTTTTCCTTTTCCAGCAGGTTTAGGGCCAGGAACAGCTCCTCGTTGCCCTGCTTTTCCGGTTCCTTCTTCTTTGCCATGAGTTTCGCTCCTTTATCTCTCTGTTTCTTCTAACGTGAAGTCCTCGTCCACCGAGTGGATGGAGGAGCATTCTTTCTTCTCCAAGGTGACGCTGGTGTCCTCATCCAGCTGGATCTCCAGCTGGCCGTCCTCTTGGGCCCGCAGCAAAATGCCGCAAAGCTCCCTCTCCCCTGTTTCCAAGGGGCGGATCAGCCTGGCCCGCACGGGTTTCCCCAGGTACCGGGCAAAGTGTTCCGGCCGGGTGAGCTTGCGCTCCAGCCCAGGGGAGGACACCTCCAGCAGGTACTCTTGGGAAATGGGGTCTTCCCGGTCCAGCACAGGGTTCACCGCATGGGTCATATCCACGCAGTCGTCAATGGTGACGCCCCCCTCTTTGTCGATAAACAGCCGCAGGAACCAATCGGCTCCCTCCTTGACAAACTGCACGTCCCACAGGGAGAGGCCCAAGTCCTTCGCCAAGGGTTCCGCCAGCTCCCAGACACGCTGGGCCACGTTTCCTTTTTTCTTTGGTGCGGGGCTCATACGCTGCCACCTTTCCCGGCCCGGGGGCCGACATTTTTTGCTTTTCCACTATAAGCAAACAAAAGAGCGGGTCGCCCCACTCTTTCATCATCCTACCTATACCTTAGTGATTATAGCACCAAACTTTAGGAAAATCAAGGCTTTTTCCCAGGTTTCTCAAGGCTTTGGGGCTTCTGCCTCACACTTCCAGCTGCCGGGAGAGGAACATCCCCGCCGCCCGCAGGCTTTCCAAAACCTCGCCGCTGGGTTTTTGGGGGCCTTTGTCCCCTTTCAGCAGCATCACTGCCCCCATGGGGTCACCGTTGGCCACCACCGGATGCACGGCCAAAGCCGCGGTGGCCAGTCCCTGGGAAAGCAGCACTGTGTTCTCCCCGTTGGTGTTGAATTTCCGTCTTCCCTGGACCAGTTCTTCAAGCTGGGGGGAGATCCCCTTGTGGAGCGCCTCCCGCTTGGACGGCCCCGCCAAGGCGATGACCTGCTCGCCGTCGCACACGGCGGCGGCCAAACCGGTGAGGGCCACCAGCGCTTCGGCGTAGGCCTGGGCCAAGGCCGCCATTTCCCCCACGGGGGAGTATTTTTTCAAGATCACCTCGCCGGACACATCGGTAAAAATCTCCATGGGCATCCCTTCCCGGATCTTCAGGGTGCGGCGGATCTCCTTAGGGATGACCACCCGGCCCAGGTCGTCGATCCTGCGGACAATTCCTGTGGCTTTCATACCATTCCTCCCATAACTCTGTCACGCCGGAAGGACCCCCGGCGGCTTGTTTTTTCAAAGGGTAGTATTTGCCAGTTTTTTGGGATTATCCGGGAAGTTTTCGCTGCCTGCAAGAAAAATTTTCCCATCCCCGGCAGCGGCACCAGAACATAGAACAAGGGCGCCGCCAAATGGCAGCGCCCTCATCCTATGGGGTAATCATAAAATTAAGTAGAGTTGAAACCTTATTTA
>ERZ827037.480-NODE-480-length-51844-cov-12.474271_pt1 | contig 51844 bp, 43 predicted proteins | sample MGYA00519924_ERZ827037 | MGnify/ENA primary metagenome ERZ827037 (study PRJEB31778, sample SAMEA3449250) | human gut metagenome | biome: human gut; feature: human-associated habitat; material: faeces | place: United Kingdom | collected 2010/2012 ... | reverse complement strand
AGATGCACCTTATAGTAGGCTACCGCTGACGGAACAGCGGGTTAAATCATGCAATCAATATTGCTGTCTAACAATCAATTACGTGACTTTACAGGTCACACCCAACTTTTGTTAAGGTTCAGCATGATGACATACGCCGATTCGTAAGCGTCCGCGATATCCGACATGAAGGCCGGATTGATCGGGTTGCAGCGGTGGCTGCGGCGCGGATCATCGAAGTTGATCACATAGAACTGCACGTTGCCGTCATACTTGTCCCTGTTCTTGAGCAACTGGTTGTAAGCTATGGTACTCAGGTCCGGATGCTTGAAGTCGTAAATGTAGCAGGCGAAGCCTTTGGCGATCTGCTGGCGTATGTAATTGTTGATGACGGCGTAACTCTTGCCCGAGCCCGGCGTACCCAGCACGAGGGTCGCGCGGAACGGGTTCACCACGTTTATCCAGCCGTCATGCCATTTCTTCTTGTAATAGAAACGGGTCGGAAGGTTCACCGAATACTCGCTGACCATCAGCCGGGTCTCCTGCATGAAGGACTCGTTTTCCTCGTTGAACACGTCGTCCATCAGCTGGTTCTTCAACAGACGGCCGATCCACATGCCGGCAGTCAGGAGACAGATATAACCGGCGGTGACAGCGGACACGTACAGCAGCGTGGTGGGCCGGATGTCCCACCCTGAGACGAGCAGCAGCTCGCTACCGAAGTAAAGGGACAGGCCGGCCGTCAGGAAACAGCCGATACGCCGCCAGGACATCTCCATCTGTCTGCGTCCCCTGGCTCCCATCGAGGAGAAAAAAAGGAACATCAGGCAGAAGGACTTGGTCACCAGCGAATGGGTGAACAGCCCCGTGTCCCGGTGCAGGTTCACGAGGATCTTGTCCACTATGCCGTTGGTACACCCAGATGGTGAAAGAACGGATAGCAGAAATAATAAATGTTCATCACGAGGAACAGGAGGCTGACCGCGCGCATGAAGTCGATGGTCTTGCCCAGTCCCCTGGAGTCTTCTTGTGACATGTTTCCCTTGTTTTATAGGTGATACTTTGCTTATGTTTCGTCTCTTTGGAAACCCTTTTAGCCGATGTGCGGGCCGCGGTGTTTCCGTTTCTTTTTCTTCTTCCCGTAGATGCCCTCCGCGGTTTCCTCGCCCGGATAAGGACGGGATTCCGTCGAGAGGATATCCAGCAGCCCTTCCGTAAGCCCGGTTTCCCCTCCTGCGGTTTCCTCTTTCAAGGTGGTATCCTCATGGGTGGCTGTCGCGGGAAGCGGCGTGCCGTACAGCCTGTTCAGGACGGACGCGGAGAACTCCCTGCCAAGGGCCGAACCCTTGAAGACCGTCTTCGAGTCGTGGTCGATGTAGGTTACCCCGTAGATCACGCCTTTCCCGTTTTCCCAAAGTATGGGGACGATGCCTCTTCCGGCCAGGAGCCGGAGGAATCCCTGCCGGGTATCCTGCCGCAAGGCTTCCCGGATAGCCTCCTTCGTCCTTTCCGGTACGGGATGTTTCTTCATCCACGCCTTGCTTCGGGCGCATCTCTTTCCCAGGGCCTCGTAACCGACGCTCCTGCCGATGTCGCTGGACTTGATGCCTACGCCGCAACGTCTGCCTTTCTCGTCGAGTGCCGCATAGACCAGCCCGTGGCATATCCTACCGTCAACGCTTTTGCGTATTTCTTCCACCGTCACGTTGAACAGCCCGAGCAGGGCCTTGAATTCCTTGAACGAGCGGAAACGGTAATCCTGCAGGGCCGGTTTGACCACGTTCGCGATCTGGTGTTTCAGGTCGCCTTTGCGGTAGTCCACCGGTGTCATGGTGCCGGAAACCTTGCGCTCTTCTTTCATTGACGGAACCAGCCCGTATTTTTGTTCAAGCTCCCGGCAGATTTTCATGGAACGTTCCCATTCCTTGTAATCCCTGATCTTTCTGCCCTGCTCGTCTATGCGCAGGGAGACGATATGGATGTGGGGACGGGCGTTGTCCTCGTGCCGGAAAATGATGTAAGGCTGGTCGCCGTAACCCAGTTTTTCCATGTATTCCCGTCCGATGGCTTCCAGTTGTCCGTCGGAGAGCCTGTCGTCGGGATGGGGATTGAGCGAGAGGTGGATCACCGGTTTTTCCGTCCGTCGGTTGGCGGTAAGGTAGGCCTCGAAGCTGCGCATGCACTCCGGGATGCCGACCGTGCCGTCGGGACGTTCCATGATACGGTTCCATGCCAGCGTCCGGGCCTTGCCCTTGTCCACTTTCTCCTGGTTGTAATAGAGCGCCCCGTAGACGGACACGCCGGATGTTATCTTTGCAACCATTGCCCGAACTCCTTGGTCAGACGGATGATCTCCTTGTTCAGCGAGATGTATTCCACGGTCAGCTGTTCCAGCTTGTAAAGCAGGGCGAGGGCTTTCTTCCCGGTCAGCTCCCCGCTGTGGACGGCCTTGGCCACCTGGTTGTAGTTCACCCCTACACGGCGGTAGTCGCTCTGCAGGTTCGTAAGCCGGATGTAGAAATCCGTGGCCGCCTTGTCGATTTTCACGACCTTGATGGGTTTGTTGAAAATGGACGACAGGATAAACTGCGACTTGGTCTTCGCACCGGAATTGGAGTACAGCCTCTCGAACTCGATGTTCTGCCTTTCATCCAGGCGGAAGCCGTAATAATAGGAATGGAGCTCGGAGGCGTCCTTCGGCTTCCGGCCGCCTCTTCAGGGCTGGAAGGAAGGCACATCCTGCGGTTTCTGTGTCTGCTTGATTCTTGCCATAGGTTCTTCTGTTTCTTTACGGTTATTTTTTCGGGAGCAAAATAAGTGAGAATTCCGCTACGCGCCAAACGGCGCGGGGTGACTATCCCTGACAGGGGATGACTTTTACTGACAGGGGTGTCTCACCGCCGTTTCAACGCCGGTCAATCCCGCAGCTCACGATGTTTTTCTCGTAGGTTTCCCGGAGTTTGGGAAGCAGGACGGAGAGGTTCTTTTTCCTCCGGGCGAGATCGGCACGAAGATCGTAAGGCTTGGGAAGAGTGACATTGAAAAGGATTTCGAATGCCGCGACCAAGGCGGCAAAGGACTGGCGGTTTCCTTTCCCGTCCGTCACCAGAGCGGAATAATCCAGCGAGGCGATCAGTTCCATCAGGCCCGCCTGGGAACCTTTCCAATGAAGGGCGGGATGTCTCTTCGTCTTTTCATCGGCAGGTGACGGCGCGGCATGGATCTCGGGATGGTCCACCATGAAATGGAGCAGGTCTCTCTCCATCCTGACAAGGGCGGCGGCTTTCGTCAGGTAGATGTCCGTCACTCCCTCAAGGGTGGGATACGCCCCGTGCCGGTAGGTTTCCAGCTCCAGTTCCAGACGGCGCAGCTGCCTTAGCTTCACGATGACGGGCAGCCCGCCGTCGGTTATCGATTGCAGGCGGTTCATGAATTCCGTATAGGCGGATGATAATTCCGCTTCCGTAAGCCCTTTCTTTTCCCGGACGGCTTTCGCGAAGCAGTCGAGAAGACGGTCTGTCATTGATGTTTCCATAAGATCACTTTTTTAGGTTCAAATTCAGGAACACAAGGACGAACACCATGCCGCCGAAGAAAGATATACCTGCTTGAACCATATAAGTGGCGGCTATTCAGTAAGATAGAAAAAACGGGACGTACAAGGGTGTAAACAAAAAGCGTACACCTCCCTTACACTGTTTGTAAGGAAAGTGTACACTTTCTGTAAGCCCCCTTGTACTTTTGGCTATCCCGTTGTTTCCCGGAGGAAGGAGACGAGCACGTCCGTATTATGAAGCTCTTTCATCGGGCTGCATTGTCTGCCGCAGGCATTCAGGAACTTGACGAATACCCGTCCGTTGCCGGGGTTGGGGAGAGAGATGACGGCAAACGGTTTCCCTCTTAGGAGCAGACGGAAATATCCTTCAAGGCCGTAATGTTGATAACGGATGTCTTGTCCGGTTTTCCGTCTCAGCTCCCTTACAACAGGTTCCAGCAGCCTCGTTTCAATAATCTTCCGGATGTTGTTTGTCGGTGGAGACAGGCGCATGGCCTGGACAAGGCCTGTTTGCCACATGCGTCTTCGGCGTTCAAAATAACAGATATCAAGGCTGAGCTTGCCACATAGAGGTAGGATATTCATGACTTATAATGTATTTTGTTTGTAAATTATTTATAATCAACACTCTATATTCTCCCTGTTTGTTGCAAACATAAGCGAAATCCGTTTTGAAGGCAAGACAAGGAAAGTTAATTCTCGGGGGAGTCGGTTTCCACGCCCTCCTTTGGCCATACCTGTCGCCGACCGATACCGTATTCCCATAGATAGCTATCTTTAAGCAGAAAAGATAAGGATATGGGTGGATGGAACTTTTATCTGAAATATCGGGAAAGGATACCCGCTTTTCACAAGGAAGGCGATTATTGATCCAATATCTTCCCGGCTATGTCCATATTCCGTCCGGTACGGAATTTACATTTATTTTCCTTTATCCGAACCACGGTTGACGAGATAGATGGGATAACAAAGGCATTGTCAGGAATGGACGATGCTGGTGGACCTGACATTGCTATCCTTAGCAAGGGTTTACCTGTCATTTTATTCCCTGCATCAGGATAATAAAACGGTTCGTTTCCAAAATTAAAAAAGAAAAGCAGGCATCCGCGTTGAAAAATCAATGCAGATTGTTGGGGATGCTGATAAATAAGTTCCGGATCTGAGTTGAAAATACTTGAATACTTGTGAAACAACCGGAGCATCTCTTTGTCGAATTCGCCTAAATCATAATATTTTAACAGAGGATTCAGCAAGCTCCATTGACGTCTTGCATATTTGTATGACCAATTATTCCCTTTACGTGGAAAATCGATCCATTCCGGATGCCCAAATTCATTTCCCATGAAATTGAGGTAACCGTTTCCTGAAGTTGCCAATGTAACCAACCTTATCATCTTATGCAACGCAATGGCCCTGCAAGTAAATTGGTCCTCATTAATGGCAAGCATGTTGTCATATATTTTCTCTTTCAACATCCTGAAGATGACCGTTTGATCCCCCACGAGTGCCTGGTCATGGGATTCCACATAACTGATCGTCTTCTCTTCTTTTCTTTTTCGTGTAAGTTCAAAGAACATGTGGGTGGTATCCCAATTGCCTGTATTTGATTCTTCTATCGTTTTTATCCAATAATCCGGGATTCCCATATTTAATCTGTAATCAAACCCTATTCCACCTTCTTTCACAGGATAAGCAACCCCTGGCATGCCGCTTACTTCTTCTGCGATGGTGATGGCCGATGGACGTAACTGATGGACAAGCAGGTTCGCTAACTGCAGATAATTCATGGCATCATAGTTGATGTTGAAATCATCAAAATACATATCATAATGGTTAAAATTTGTATGTAAGCCATGATCATTATATAACATGCTTGAAACTCCGTCAAAACGGAATCCGTCAATATTGAACTCTTCGAGCCAATATTTGCAGTTGGACAATAAAAAGTGGATCACATTACCCTTGCCGTAATTAAAGCAGAGGGTTCCCCATTCTACATGATTGCGGCGCTGGTCAGGATAGAAATATAATCCGGGATCTCCGTCAAACAGATTAAGGCCTTCCAATTCATTTTTAACGGAATGGGAATGAACTAAATCCATAATCACAAAAAGTCCCAGCCCATGTGCTTCATCAATTAGGCTTTTCAGTTCTTCGGGTGTTCCAAAACGCGAGGAAACAGCGAAAAAATTTGACACCTGATAGCCGAAAGAACCGTAATAAGGATGCTCTTGAATTCCGATTATTTGAATCGCGTTATAACCGGCTTCCTTGATATAAGAAAGCCTTTCGTCACGAAACTCATTGAAAGTCCCGACCCGGGAATCTTCGGTTGCCATACCAATGTGGGCTTCATAAATAAAGGGGATTTCCGGTTTCCGTGGTGAAGGATATTTCCATTGATAGTCCTGAATCCAGACCTGTGCGCTATACTCGAAGGTATTCGGGTCCTGCACCACCCTGTTACACCATGCCGGTAAACGTTCGCCACAGCCTCCTGCCCAATATACTTTTAACCGATAAAGCATTTTGTCATGCAGGACTTTATCCGGTAAGGCAACTTCCCAATTGCCGTTCCCTAATGGCCGCATTGGGAAAAAACAGACTGGAGTCCAGACCGGTGTTCCTTCTTCAGAGCCGATGACAAAATCGATGCGTGTGGCATTAGGGGCAAACTCTCTGAATATCCATTTCCCGTTAGAATGATGCAGCCCAAAATATAGATGGCCGCACGCAAATTCCGACAGGCTCCTGTTTGTTAAAGACAGTTCCGCTTCTTTGTGGTGCAACAGGTCTAAACGCCGTTGTATCTTTTCTGAATATATTTTAAGATAACCGTCGTTCTCAATAAGTTGTAATGTGCTATTTTTCATCATTAACTTCTTGTATATTATAAGTTAGGGTCTTATTTAACTGTTCAATATTTTGCTCAATTTCCGCACATCTTTTGTTCTCTGATAAATAAAAGCATTTCGCCAAGGAGTAAACTATAAAAGCCTTCTTACCCAATTCCTGTTTTTCTTCATAATTGGTGGACAATTTATATTGCGTAAAATAAATGTCGCCTAACTTTTTGTTCGCAAACGCATCATTGTCATGTAAATAGTTGGCGATCTCAAACATCCTCTCCGACATTCTTAATAAATTATCCCATGTTTCAACTTTGGCTATTTCTGGCAATGTGTCCAGCAAAACTTTTATTTTCAGATGATATCCATCTTGTTGCTGCCAAATAGGATTCAATTGGAATAAAGCCTTTTTATATTTGGATAAGCCATCGGAGGTATGTTGCTTATATATTTCAAACAAGAAACATCCAAGGTCATTAAAATTTTTAGCACGCTTCTCCATACGGCTTCGGGTAATAGCTGAAGCAAAATCCTCGAAAATTTGTTCAAATGGAATCTCTAACTTATGATGGGTGACTCCTTTGTAACGCATATATGCCAAATCGTGCATGGCATCTTCATTTTCATAAGGTTCCTTTGCTATTTTAGAGTAATTCTCTGCTGATTTTTCGAATTCCCCTTTCTCTTTATAGGCAATTGCAAGTTTGTAATAATGGTCATGTGACTCTGTATTTGGGATATAACGGGATACATTCGTTTCAGTTGACCTGTTGTCTATTATTTCTAAAGCCTTGTTATAACACTTGATGGCCTTTTCTATATATCGATTGCTCCCTGATTTCGCTAATGCCATATAACAATTTCCAAGTAAGTTGCAAGCGTAATCGTCGTCCTCTCTTTTTTTAGTGATTGCTTTTAGTTTGTCGATTGCATTATCCCATTCTTCCGCTATTACATAAAGTTCAGCCTTGTCTGTCTCAGAATTTCTTACTTTGTCTAACAGTTCTTTTGCATAGGCCAGATTATTTTTTTCTTTCCTGACAAGTGCTTTTGCGTAACATTTCCAGAAATCATTAATACAAACTCCAGGGCTATAAGCACTATTCGGATTATGGTTATTTTCTTTAATTGATTCTATCGTTTGCTCCGTTTCCTCGAAACACCTCTCAGATTTATCATAATCCTTCAAGCCCATATAACATTTGGCCTGTTCAAAAGAAATTATGAATAACTGGGGGATAGGGTCATAATCATCAGATTTATTTTGTTCCTTATTATCATAAGGCTCAAATATATGATATCCGTTCTGCAACACCTCTTTATATTTTTCTTTCATTTGAGCAAGAATGTTTAAGGCATGTGTGAATTTTTGTTCACATTGCAATCCTAACACTCTTAGGTAATCACACCTCATCAATTCCTCGGTACCGAGTCTTTGATTTTTGATTAAATAATCGATCGTCACCAATGCGTTGCTTACTTTTTTTATACACCCGTCTTTTATCGTCTGGGAAACTCCTCTTAGGATGCTCTTTGAAAAATCATGGGCATATTCATTATATGAACTCTGATGACTGATGAAATCATATATATCCGGATATATTCTTTGTCTACATATCCTTTCATTATCGAACAAGTATTCCAGTATTTCATTCTTGACATCTTTGGAGATAAGGATACATCCTTCAACGCCAATATCTTTGCGGGATAATAAACTTTCTTCAGTTGTTTCTTTCTTTATTTTTAAAAAACAGGATTGCTGTACCTGCACCCTGTTGATTGCCGCAGGATAGTTTAAAAGTTCAATTTCTTTTTCACTTATTTCAATGACCTCACCTATTGGTGTTTCCTTTAAGTTACAAACTCTGTTATCAGCTGCTTTTTTGCATATAAATATTATTCCATCCTTATCCTCATATTGCTCGCAGGCAAAGTAAGATGCGACCTTGATACTGTTGGAGAAATCCACATAGGTAGTTTTACCTCCCATATGTTGAAGGATACATAATAATTTTGAAAGAGATCCGTTCACTCCCTCATAAGCCCTGGGATAATCTTTTTTCACGTATTCCGGTATCCTTTGCTCGTAAGCAGTAAGAATCTCATTCGTAATCTTAAGTGACGGATATGCTTCTTTTATGAAACGATAAGCGGAAGGCACGATGTTCCAATCCGAATTCGCTTGCCCTCTAAAGATATAACCTGTTTTATCTTGATATTTTTCTATAAGCTGTTCGAATTCTTCAATGCTTTTAATAGTTTCCATAACTTCATATATTTTTGAAAATAATTGATTTGACAATAATAACTGTTCATCAGATGATACCGTATTTCCGCAACTTCTCATACAGGGTAGTCCGGCTGATATCCAGCATCCTGGCGGCCCTTGCCCGGTTGTTTCCGGTCTGTTCGAGTGCTTGGAGCAACAATTGTTTCTCTTTTTCCTCTTCCGTGAGGCCGGACGTTTCCTCCTGCCTTAACGTCAGGTTCAGGTCGGTCGCGATGATCCAGTCACCGCCTACCAGCAGCAGGGCACGACGGACGGTATTCCTCAGCTCGCGGATATTGCCCGGCCAGGGATACTGTCTCAGGGCCGCCTCTGCCAGCCGGTCGAAACCCTGCACCCGTTTCCGGTGTTCCTCCGAGAGGTGCCCCAAAAGGAAACGGGCCAGCGGAAGGATGTCATCCGGGCATTCCGAGAGCGTCGGGACGCGGATGGTGAACTCGTTCAGACGGTGGAACAGGTCCTCCCGGAAACGTCCCTCGGCGATGGCACTCTCCAGGTCCTCGTTGGTGGCGGATATCAGGCGGATGTCGAAACCGCGTTCCCAGGTCGAGCCCACCGGCCGGTAGCGTTTCTCCTGCAGGGCACGCAGAAGGAGCATTTGGGTCCTGTAGGAGAGGTTGCCGATTTCGTCCAGAAACAGCGTGCCGCCGTCGGCTTCCCGAAGCAGTCCCACCCTGTCGTTGTCGGCACCGGTGAACGCCCCCTTGCGGTGGCCGAAGAACTCGGAGGCGGCCAGCTCCTCGGGGATGGAGCCGCAGTCCACCGTCACATACGGCTTGTTCCTCCGGCGGCTCTGCTCGTGCAGCTCTCGGGCTATATGTTCCTTGCCCGTCCCGGATGCCCCGCGGAGCAGCACGGAGATGTCCGAGGCTGCGACCAGCCCGATCTGCCGGTACATCTCCCGCGCCTTCCCGCTCTCCCCGCGGTAGAACACGTTTCCGTCCCGTCTCGGGCGGCTGAGAACCTTGTCGATGGCCTCCAGCAGCCTGTCCGGTTGTACGGGCTTGCAGAGATAGTTCACGGCACCCAGCTGCATGGCCTCTACGGCGTTCTCCACCTGTCCGTAGTTCGTCATGATCAGGAACGGGACGGCAAGACATTTCCCGTGCATCCAGCGCAGCAGCTCCGTGCTGTTCCCGTCCGGCAGGCGCAGGTCGGCAAGGACGAGGTCGAACTCCTCCGACGCGAGGGATTTCCTTGCCGGGGCCAGTGCTGTCACATGGCGGCATTCCATTCCCTGCTTCTTCAGCCAGTTGCCGATGCTCCGGCCGAAAACCACGTCGTCCTCTATGAGCAGTATCTTTTTCATTCTTCCTCCTTTCTCTTGTTAATGGCATAACGGAGCAGCCTGTTCGCCGCGCGTTCTATCTCCCGTATCCCGGTAAGGTCTTCCGCTGTCCACGAGCCGGGAGCCGTGGTGGTGATCCGTCTTAGTTCCTCTATCGGGAAGTCCAGGCGGAGGGTGTCCCAGAGCGGCAGGTTCTTGTGGAGGATGTCGCGGACGGTTTCCCTGTCGCCCTTTTCCATCGCCTCATGCAGCAGGGAGAGGTCTTTCCGGCCCTCGGTGATGAACACCTCCAGCATCTTCCGCCTGTTGTCCTCACCGGTGAGGATCAGTGAGAAGTCCGGCTTCCAATCCCCGTTCCCCTTCTTCCCGGTAACCCGCCTCACGCCTTCTGCCAGGCTTTCCATGGTGAAAGGCTTGCGGATGCAGCCGGCAAAGCCACGCGTGAGGTATTCCCGCTCGTCATCCATGCGGGCGGTAAGGGCTATCGCGGGGATGGCCTTCGCCTGCGGGATATTGGAGCGGCGCAGCAGTTCCAGCACGGCGAAACCGTCCATGTCCGGCATCTGGATATCCATCAGGAGCACGTCGTACTCGTTTTCCCTCAGTCTGGAAATGAGCTCGCTGCTGTCCTGGTAGCAGTCGCACGCGGCACGGTGGCGGCGCAGCATCTCCCTTACGATGCCGAGTTGTCGGAGGTCGTCATCCAGCAGAAGGACGCGCGTCCCTTCCATACGAAGGCCGGAGGAAAGTTTCTCCGTCTCCAAGGGGGATTTCCCGTCGGCCGGCGGCAGGGGAAGCAGGACGATGAAGTCGCTGCCTTTTCCCTTCCGGCTTTCCACGCGGATGGAGCCGCCCATTTGGGAGACCAGCCTGGAGCAGATGGCAAGGCCGAGACCGAAACCGGATACGCCGCGGGCGTTCTCCAGTCGCTCGAAAGCGGTGAATATCTTCTCCGCGTCTGTCCCGTCCATACCGGTGCCCGTATCCCGGACAGACAAGCGCAGCTCGCCGTTCCTGTACTCTGCTTCCATCCGGACGCTTCCCTCCTTAGTAAACTTCACGGCATTCGAGAGCAGGTTGTTCACGATCTGCTGGAGGTGCCCTTTATCGCCGCAGACCACCACGTCCGTGCCGGAGAAACAAGTGGAGAGGTGCAGGCTTTTCCTCTGCGCGAGCGGGGCGTAGTTGTCCGCCGTTTCCTTGAACAAGGATTCCAGGTGGAAGATACGCTCGTATGACTGCGTCTGTCCCGTGTCCAGCAGGTAGAAGTCCATCAGGGTATTCACAAGGGAGAGCATGTATTCCGAGGCGTGCCGGATGTTCTCGACATACTTTGCCTTACGCCGCCCGTCCTCCTCGCCCGGCAGCAGGTCGGCGGAGCCGCTTATCGTGGTCAGCGGGGAACGCAGGTCGTGGGCGATGGCAAGCATCATGTCCTTCTTGGATTGCAGGAGCTGTCGGTTGGTCTCGTCGGAGATTTCCAGCTCCTTCTGGTAGCGGTATTTGCGTTTCAGGTCCCGGTGTATGATAAAATACAGGACAATGGCGAGCAGCGAGATGGAAATGGCCAGGACGGATACCGTATGGAACGACCGGTCGCTCTCCACCACGAACCGGCGGTAGCGTTCTTCTATCCGGAAGGCCGTTTCCGACTCCAGTTCCTGGACGATGCCGCGCAGCCGCCCGTTCAGCCGGGTATTGTTCTCATACAGCAGGTCCATCTGGAGCAACAGGCGCTCTTCCTCGGCCTTCTGGATATCCGTCACCTCCCGGCTTAGGGAACGGAGCATGCCGGTGGCCGACGCGCCTTGTCTCTCTTGTCTCTTTTCACCGGATCTTTTTTCCGTCTTTTCCCGCTGCTCCAGATAGGCCGATTTCTTTTCTTTCCGCTTGAAAAGCCTGGACCATAGACTGGCCGGGGCTGGTTTCCGGACGGTATCCGCGGATGCGACAGGTGGGGCGGCGGTCTGCCGGACATGGGAGACGATGGTCGGAATTTTCCGGCTGACGATTTCGCCGACCCTCTGCAGGTGGTCGAATGTCTGCGTGACGCTGTCCAGCAGTTGCTCTTTTTGTTCAAGGAGCAGGCAGAGCGAATCGATGCGGACCTGTCCGGAGGAGGAACGGATATGCGGTCCCAGTTCCTGAAGGGTACGGCAGACCTCCGTGCGTTTGTCCCGGTAGCCTGCCAGGTCTTCCTCGTCCCAGACGCTGACGGTCTCTGCCCGGGTGGCGAGCTCCAGCAGTCCGGCATAGACCTGTTCTGCCAGGTTGCGGGCATGGAGCAGTTCGGCCTCGTCCGTTTGCAGGCGGCTGCGTTTTTGCTGTTCACCCCGCAGGAGGAAGACGGTGAACGCGAGCAAGGCGATCAGCACGAGGTATCCGGTGAATATTTTGACTCTTAACCACATATAATCTTACATTTTCAATGTTTCTTTCTGCAGGGCTTCCTTTAGTATCCGCTTGTCCAGCGTTTCCTGTCCCGACATGAGCAGTTGCAGGGCGCAACGGCGTACCACGTTGGTGATGGAGCCGCCGGAAAGTTCTGTCCCGGCGGCCAAAGCCATGACTTCTTCCGCGTCATCGCCGAGCCACTCTTTCGGAAGCATGCCGTGCCAGAGGGCGGCACGCAGTTCCTCGCCCGGCATCGGGAAGTAGATGACGGACTGGAAGCGGCGGGAAAAGGCTTCGTCGATGTTGGATTTCAGGTTGGTGGCAAGGATGACCGTGCCGGGGAAATCCTCGATGCGCTGAAGCAGGTAGGCCACTTCCTGGTTGGCATGGCGGTCATTGGAGGTGTTGGTCGAGGTGCGTTTGCCGAAAAGGGCGTCCGCCTCGTCGAAGAAGAGAATCCAGTTCCGGTTTTCCGCCAGGTCGAAGACTTTGGCAAGGTTCTTTTCCGTCTCGCCGATATACTTCGACACAATCATCGACAGGTCCACCCGATAAACATCCATGCCGTTTTTCTTGCCGAGCAAAGTGGCGGCAAGGGTCTTTCCTGTTCCCGGAGGGCCGTAGAACAGGGCGCGGTAGCCCGCCTTGAGAATCCGTTTCAACCCCCAGTCTTCCATGATGGTATGCTGGTGCCTGATCCACGTGTTGATTTCTTCAAGAGCCTCCAGTGTATTGTAATCCAAAACCATGTCTTCCCACTCCAACGGGGTGGTGATAAGTTTGGCGGGGAAGCCGATGTTGTAGTCCGGTTTATAATCCCTGTCAAGCAGTACATGGCTCAGGAACTCGTCCGAAGCGCGGAGCTGTCCGCTCAGCAGCGGTTCCCCTTCACCCGCGCCCTCTAACCGCAAAAGATTCCGCATATAGAACCAGTGGTCTTTCTGAAACATGCGGATAACGGCCTTCTTCTTCTCCATGTCCTCCCCGGCAAGGATGAACGAGGCGGTCTCGCCCGTAGGCAGGAAGCCGCCGTGCGACAGTCCTTTCCAGCCGCCGAACTCGGTGTACTGACGGTCGAAGTCCTTGTTCTGCACGAAGAAGATATCCAATCCCTGCGGACAGGTATGAGGCATCAGGGCCAGCATGACAACCACCCGTTCTCCGAATGTGATTTCCTGCTGCCCGATCATGCTTTCCATCCAGCCGTCATCAGGAGGCGTGACTTCCTCTATCGAGGAGTATTCGCACCCTTGCCGGAAATAAAGCTGGATGGCTACGGTCAGGACCCTGCCGAACCAGTCGATATGCGCTGTCATCATAGGTGTTCTCTACAAAGGTCAGTAACTGTTTGCCTTCGCACCCATCACGTCGGCTTCGTGTTCCAGTGCCGGATTGTCATTTACCGGCAGGCCGCCTATTTCGGTGGTCGGTTCCACACGACCGGCCATCTGCTGCGCCACGTGCCATGCCTCGTGCGGCAGGTGCTGTTCCTGGCCGGGGGCGACATGGATGTCCGTACCCTGCGTGTATGCCAATGCCTGCACGGTAGCCGGCTTGTCCGAGTTGTAATGTACCCGCACGTCGTCCATCGCAAAGCCGGACAAGTCTTCGATGCCCACTTTCAGGTTGTCGGGCATACCCGTCTCATTCTTCTTCTGAACAGGGGCTTCAAATTTGCCCTGAAGGGCTTCTTCATCATCTTCCTCACGCTGTACAGTATTCTCGAATTTTCCTTGCAACGTTTCGTCTTCTTCGTCACCGAGCCGTTGCAGAGGTTGTGCGAATTTCCCCTGTAACGCTTCCTCTTCGTCTTCTTGACGCTGTATAGGTTCTGCTACAGCCTGCAATATCCTATGCGGACGGTTGTCCGCAAACTCCAAAGCACCTTCACCGCTGCGCTTTTGCTGGATGGTGCGTGCCACCTTATTCTGATACGTCCTTTCAGTTTCCATGATGATATATTTTAATCGTTATATTATTCAAAATCAAATCCTTCCTTATCACGCCAGATGACGCTTATTTTCTTTTTCAGCCACGGCAGCCGTATCTGACGGTACGACCACGGCAGGGAGTCCAGCAGGATGTCATACGCACGTTCTTCGACGTACAGTACCCATTTGTCTTCGCGCTGTTCCAGTCTGCCGGGACGCTCGATGAAGCTGTGCTGAAACCCTTTTACCGAAGTGTTCTTCAGCTTCTCCCAGTTCGCCTTCACCCCGGCAAGCATCGACTCCACGGTCTGTATCTCGTTCTCTGTCAACTTCAATGTCTTCGGCAGCGGCACATGAAACGGACATCCTGTCAGAATGCGGTTGAATGCCAGCTCATGCTCTTCGTACTCCCGTGCCTCGTCCGTCGCCAAGCGTTGCAGGATGAATATCGCCCGGATACGGGCTTCCGTATCTTTCAGGTCTTTTCCTCCGTCGTCCGTTTCTGCAAGCAGGCCGAGCATATCCAACAGGCGCGGGAACCATATCGCCAGCAGGCAAAGGCCTGCATTCGGGATTTCAATATATTCCGGTTGCACGGCTTCTTCCAAAGCCTGTCCGGTGTCAGCGATGTGCAGTTCCGTTTCCACAGTCCCCACAATGGCCTCCAATGCGGACTGCCGTTCATCGGGCTGTGATGTATTATCAGTTTCCTCATGCTCCGGTCGGCTGCCATCAGCTACAGTTGCGGGTAGTTCTGATTTGGTGTCCGGAATCCTGTCTTTCCATACGGATGAAGCCAAAGTTTCTATATATTCCCTGACAACCGGTGAAGCGTTTCCGTAATAGATGCGTTCTGCCGGGTAACAGGTAATAAACCGTACCAGTCCTTCGGACAATGCCGGTTCGGTTAATCCGTATTTTCTTGCTATGACCTCGGTTGTCCGGCGTAATGTTTCAGCTAAAGAGAACGACACTCCGGCAATCATTTCCATCCATGTTTCCGTACTGAGCCATTCAGTCCACTGCCCGAAGGGGATGTCGTTTTCCCCCGGATTATCAGTGGTGGAATACCGCACGAATTTCCAAAGCAGTTCCGGTTGCCAACGGGCATAATGCCGTAGCATCTGCGACTTTGCAGTATCGCTGACCGAAGGGGACAACAGCCACGTAATCCACTCATCGAATACACTTTCTTCCTGACCGGATATAGAGTCTTCCAATGGCAGGACATTGTTCGTCAAGCCGGATGCCGTACCGGTTCCCGTATCTGCCGTACCCGTTTGCATTGTGATTGTATTTATTGCCAGCCTTTCAACCCTTTCCCACTGCTCCTTGTCAGCATCCGTATAATCCTTATTCCCGGCCAAAACATAATGAAGATGGCGCAGGAATAGAGAGATGATCTCCTCTGTATCCATACTGTCCGGCTCCGGCTGTTCCGTAATCAAAAGAAGGATAGCCTTTGTTACGGACAGTTCCCATTCCCCGCTGCCGCCTGCAAACAGCCCGTCTTCAGTAAATGCGGAATATACCACACCGACAGTTCGGCTCAATATACCGGACAGAGTAGGGATTGCCTGCTCGATAAGTCCCGATACTGCATCCTTGCCGATGATTTCAGCCCATAGTGTGACCATACTTTCATCCGAAACGATAGTATCCCGAAGCAACCGTATGGCCTCTTTGGGAGAATCCTCCATATAACGATGGAGCACTTCCCGTTTTTGCCATGAAGTGAATGCCTGGTTTTGCAACCAGCCAGTCATACCGGAGACATCATTCGGATGCTGTTCAAATATTGTTCGAACCTCGTTCAATGCATGGTTGCCTTCGGTCGGCATGTCCGGGCTGTCATATGCCGAAGCAAGGCTTCCGGAATCGATACATTGCCTTACCCGAACCAACAAGGACCATAACGCATTGTTTCTGTTATCGGAGAGGAAGCCTCCCGTATCGAAACTACGGGTTGTTTTATTGACCGGGAACTCGGTATAAGGAATAGGCAATGACTGTCCGATCAGTGATTCGACAACCGCCTTTATCCTGCTTCTGTCATTGCCGGCGATGGCAGCGAACAAACGGATAGCGGTATCCACATCACCGCTTGCCGATGCAGGGGAGATGCTGTCATTCCATGAAGCAAGTGAAAGAAGCAACGATTTCCAGACCGTCTTTGCAGAACCGAAAACAATATTTGCGACTGTCCCTATATGCCCGTCCAAGAGCCCGACAAGCTGTATGGCAGTCGTTCCGACAGTTTGACCGTCCGTACCATAGGCTTGCACAGCCAGCCGTATGGCGATATGCCTTAATGTAACCGTGTCAAGCAAACCGATAACCGTATCCAGCAGCTTTTCCGATTGCAATGCCGCAATCAACTCGTTTTCCCTTTCACGATAGGCATCGAACCATTGGAGTACAAGCATCTTTCCGGTATTTTCGGGAATGGTGCAGTCTGAAAGAATGACTTTCAAAGAGGCGACTTTCCGGGCCTCCAGAATATTCTTGTTCGGGTGTTTTTCCCGATATATGTTTTTCCATGTATCATGGGTAGGAGCAAAAACCGGAACGGCAGATTCCAAAAACTCCCTTATAGGCTCCGGTAGGTTCGTGCTTTCCTCAGAGACGGATTCCGACGTTCCGATATCCTCTATTGCCTTGAACCCGGCAACATCGGCAGCCGGAGTCTCCTGTCCGGTTATTTCCTTATGCAGTAAAGCGGCCAGCCGTAGCATCTGCACGGAAGCGGAATCCGATGCGGAGAAGATACCGGTTGAAATTCCCTGCAATACGGCTGTATTCAACGCCTCCGTCAGTCTGCCTTTGCCGATGCCTTGAAGCCAGGAAACGGATGGGGATACCTTGCCGAGTGTTTCAAGTAGGGCGGAAACCACCTCGGCGAATTGCAGCGAGACATATCCGGCAAGCAGCAGCAAGGTCGGCCTGTCGGTCAGGGATGCCGGCAATGACAGATGCCTCCTGTCCGGCCGGCTTTTCAACCACTGTATCAGCAACTCCGGCTTTTCCTGTACCAGCCGTAACAGTACTGCCCGTTTTATATGGTCCGGCTGTCCCGTATCTTCTATCCATTGCAGGAAAGAACCTGCGTTTTCTGCGATAGCTGTAGCCATCCCGGTATCCGGCGATGATGTATCCGTCTTTTCATCGGACGGTTGTCTGCCGGTATGTCCGGCTGCAATCTGTTCCGTTCCGAGCAGCGAGAGTTGTAGGAGCATGTAATAAAGTTCCCAGGCATAGCTGTCACCGGTGGCAGGCGAACCGTCTGCATTCAACTTCTGACGACGGTAGATGATGCCCAGCACCGTCAGGTGATTGTCAGCTCCGAAGACTTCCATAAGAAACCGTACCGTCAGTTCCGCTTTGGAAAGGTATGCCTGCCGCTCCCTCTTGCGGATAAAGGACAGCAGCCTGCGGTTCAGGTGCAATCCGAAATGCCGCTTGTCGCCAAATATCGGCACGCCGTTGAACGGGTAGTATTCGAGCAGCCAGCCGTAGAGTCTGTACCAGTATTCAGGCACGCCGATTTCGGCACGGTCTTCCGTCTCGGCGGCCATGATGCGCCTGACATGGGGATTGTCCAGCAAGCCGGCCATGTCTTCCAGGCTGCCGGTATCTTTGGTCTCGTGGATAAAACGGATGACAGCCTGCGGCGAATGCTCCAGGACAGCGGACAGATACCGCTGTTTCTCATACCGGCCGAGAACCGCTGAGGTAAGCCATGCGGCAAAGGGTATCGCCTCCGGCAGTCGCTCCGCGCCTGTTTGCAGGAACAGCCTGTCCATGACATACGGTTTGGAGGCAAGCAGCGACAGCAGCCGTCCCATATGTTCCGTGTCCTTGAAATGCTGCAACTCCCCGTACAGGTGGAACTCCGGTGCATTCCATTCCGGCAGGCAGAAGCCGTATTCCAGGTAGTGCAGCAGGTTCTCGAAGCGTTTCTCACGGGCATACGGGAAAGGATTGTCCGTTATCGGGTCTGTTCCGGTATTTATGTCCGATTCCGTAATTTGCGGTACACCTGTTTCATTCAGTTTATGGGCAAAGCTGCGCTCCAAAGCCTCGCGCAACCGCACAGGGAAGAGGTCGTAAAACTCGTCCTGCGGTATGTTGCCCAGATCCAGGTCCAGACGGTCTATTTCAATATAGGTCTCTTTATCATCATACCGGGAAAAACAGTCCTCTAAAACCTCCGTGACGCAATGCCGGCAGAATCCGTCCCAGTCCGCATAAAGTTCCCTGGCAAACTGTTCGTCCGCCATTCCGAACCGGAACGATATTCTGTCAATCACCGTCATGCGTCTTCCTCCTTATATTCTTCTTTAGCCGGATTGTCGCCTTTTCTTCTCTTAGACATGAAATCATCGGAGAGTGCATCAGTCATCTTCTTCTGATGGAGCGCACGGATGTCCGCCGGGGCATCCGTACTCATGCTCTCGCGCCATTTCTTGTACCCGTCCTCGAAATACTGCATCTGCAATGCGCCGATCCAGTATGTTTCCATTTTCAGGTGCGACGGGATGACAGACCTTGCCAGCCGCGTACATGCCTCACGGAACCTCGGGGAGCGCGTGCGTGCCGTCCAGCCGGTGAAGACCAGCATCACCGTGAACGGTTCCATCGGGTCGAACAGGTTCTTCTCTATCACATATACCGCCTCGCACTGCCTGTTCAGCTCCCGCAGGTAGCGGCACAGGGTGTTCGCCCACGTGGAAAGTGTCTCCCGGCTGTTCGAACGGCCGAGGTTCATGCGCTTTTCATTCTCTTTCCCCCGGAATACCAGCAGCCATTCCCCGCCTCCGACGCTCACGAGGTTATAGTTGCTTAACCTGATGCCTTCGCGGAAAAGGGAACCGTTTATCCAGTTCGAGTTGAAGATGGGCAGATGACGCCTCAGGTCCTCGTAACGTTTCAGCTTCTCCTTCTCCGATGCAGGAGGCGTGTCTTCCTTTACCGCCTCCACCGAACCGGAATCGAACAGGTCGTCGTCAATCATCTGGGAGCTTACCAGTCCCCGGAACCGTTCGCCCCTTTCTCCGTCTCCCATCAGGATCAGGTTGTGGGCGGGAAGGATATTGCCGACCGTGGTCTCCTCGTCCGTGTCGAAATCCAGCAGCAGGGAGAGGTACTTTTTCACGGTCGGGACATTCTCCCCTCCGAATGTTCCCGTGATGTCGAAAGAGCGGGAGCGGTCGCGTACCATTACGGGCAGCGCCTTGAGGAAGCGCATCCTGCGGCGCAGGCGGTCGTCCGCCGTCTGCCCGTAGCAGTCGGACTCCCTCATCCACTCCGGCGCGCTGTCCACCCCGTACAGGCCGTCAAGAAAGTCCATGTAACGGTCCCTCAGCCCTGTTATGTCGCGGTAACGGTCGTTGTGCTTGCGCATGGGCAGTATTTTTTCCGGCAAGGTCTCCAGCCGTGAAAGTTCAAGATCAGCCGTATCCAATGCAAGCACCCTTTTCAGCCCGTCCAGTTCACCGAGCCCGCGCTGTATCAGGAGGTCGAAGAGTTTCAGGTAGTTGCCGAAATTGCGTGCGGCGGCCTTCTCCGGGACAGGGGTATCCCACAGGAAATCCCTGTCGGAGACAGCATAACAGGACGGCAGGTCGTCCGCCAGCGGGGTATGGCCGTACACGTCCCTGTATTCGGAAGGGTACAGGGTCGCTTTCTCCTGTCCCGCCTTCCTGTGGCTGACGATACTTTCCAGATACTGTGCTTCCCGTTCCTGCATCAGGCGGCGTGTGCGGAATGTGCTCCGCATGAAATACTTCGCCTGCAGACGTTCCATGAATTCATTGCCGTCCACATGCACCGTCCCGTTGCCGTTTCTCACCTTCACGCTGCTGAAATCCTTGGACAGGTGAAGCGTGTAGCCGGTCCTGAAGTCCGTCACGGTATGCCCGTCCTTGTCCTTGAAATAGCAGGTCTTGAACGATACGATACCGGGTATCCCCGTCAGCCGGACATAAAGTTCGGTTTCCGTGTCCTTCTGTACCGGAATCTCCGCACGGGCGTTCCTCACCGGGCCTTCATACCATTCGTCCTCCCTCATGGGCAGGGGACTGCCCGCCGTCCAGTATGCGACCTCGGCGGAACCGGAAAGGTACTGCATCGCCGTCCAGTACACCTGTACGAGTATCTCCGTGGCATTCTCTCCGGTGGCAATCCCGAAATCGGCGTGAAAGAACAATTCCTCCGGTGAAACGACCTGTACGTCCTTGAACCGCTCGCACAGGTTGCGGTGTCGGTTCAGGAAGCCGAGTACCTGGCTTGCCATATCCGGAGAAAAGGGCGAGACACGCAGGCGGACATGGTAGCATCCCCCTTCTCCGGGGATTACATCCGCGTTTTCCACATCCGGGAAACGGGTCAGTATCGCCCGGCTGTAGTCCTCAGCTGTAACCGGTGCGGAAGGATAGACCGATTCGGGAGGAAAGAGCCCGTATCTCTCTTCCGCCCATTTTCCGTCCTTGCCGGCAAGATAGTCCTCCAACGGGAAATCAAGCCTGTAATCCGTTTCGGTCAGGACATAGTCCGCCGCTTCGGATACGGTCACGCCGGGATCGCCCGGGTTGTAGTCCGTCCACACGTTTCCGGACAGGCGTTGCAGTTCCGCAAGCGTCTGCCGCTGCAATGCCGTGTAGAGGTCCTCGCCGTCTTCCGGCCGTGTGATGTATAGTGATCTTTCGTCCATAACGGTCCGTTATATTTTCCAGATGGTTTCGATACGGCAATAGATGGTTTCCGCACCGCTCTGCACGCCCTTGCTCTTTATCTGAAGGAAGAGTTTGCCGTCTGTCTTCCTCCAGCGTATCTTCATATGTCCCGACCAGCCCCACCAGTGGCTGCGCGGGGAGCGTACTTTCCTTCCGTACCCGTCCGAATGCGAGGCGATGGCTTCGCAGGTGGAGTATTTCCGTGTAAGGCTGTTCACGTAGCAGGCGGATATGCGGTACACCCGGCATCCTTTTATCTCCTGCCCGGCTTCCGCTTCCACAGGCAGGTTCTGCCAGTATCCGTTTGCCTTGACCTTCAGCACATCCGTACCGGTTGCATCTCCCTCATCGTCGCCATCGGAAAGGAATCTGTCCGCCTTCACTGTTCCAGCCACGGTCACGTTCTTTTCCCTGTCTGCGGTCATCACAGGCTCGTCCTCGCCATTCCGTATCTCCAGACCGTTGTCCCCTGTGAGGGCGATGCGCCACAAGGGGGAAGCTCCGGGCTTCTCCGGGTCGGAGGAAAAAACGGTGGCGACCACGCCATCCTTGTCCGAAGGGAAGAGACGGATGCCGTCGGCGGGAGAGACTTTTGCCTGGCCGTCTTCATGTATGTTGGGAACCGAGTCGATGAGTTCGGCAAACTGCTCTTCCGTGGGGACATCCCCCCTTTGGAAATACGACTTCAATGTTTCCCTGTCCTTGTATCTGTTGCCCATATCTTTATATCTTTTTTATGTTCCTATCCTATCATAAAGTCTGTCCCGATTTTTCCCTCGTCCACTCCGCGGCGGCTGTCCGCCAGTTCCACGTCGAGCGTGTCTATATAGAGGACCCCGCACTCGTCTGAAGCGGAAAGGACGGTATCCTCATCTCGCAATTCCTCTGTAATCCGGTACAGCTTCTTTCCTGTCCGGATTTCCAGAGAAACGAACTCCTCAATATTCTCGTCGTTGACGGTGCGTGAAAGGAGTGCGTCGCACGAATACCGCACGCCGAAATCCGGCAGCCTGCCGTCCATGTACCATGCCATCAGGAATACCCTGATGCGTCTTGCAATCCGGCGTTTTACCGTACCTGGATCGGCCGTGTCTTTTTTCAGCACCGCCCTGAAGGTGACGGACAGCGGCTCGTACACCGGATTGACTGCCTGTATCTTCGCGAATGGGGAGGCATACTGCCGTATATGGTTTTCTATCTCGGACAGTTTCCAGCCGGGCAGGAACGGGTAGGTTCTCTTCTCCGGCTTTGGGAACACCACGATACGGACGGTCCCGTCATTTCCCGATGCGGGGATGCAGCACGCTTTCTCGATTTCCGGGAAACGCTCCAGTATCATTTCCTCATAGTTGCCGCCGCATACCGCACGGTTACGGGTGGAAATACGGATGCGTTGCCGTATGACGGCATCCTGCCCCGTCTCAGCCGGCTTGCTCCCGCTGCCGGCAAAGGGCTGGCACACGGAAAGGATGCGGCTGTCTTCCACCAGCGGGGCGGTTATTGTCCCGGCAGGCAGGGAGCTGCCGTCACCGTTCTCTGCCGTCACCCGGAGGCAGTTCAGGTGGATGCCTTCCAGTACCATGCTTTCCGGGGCCTTGCCTTCCGCGAAGGAGAGTTTCAGCCACAGGTTGTCCGTACCTTCAGCTGCCGATGCCTTGACCTCGATGAAGCCGCTGCGGGTCAGGCCGTCCGTCTCTTCGTACAGTATGTTGTCACCGGGTATTTCCTGCCAAAGGCCGTTGCCCGCATACCGGCTGATGATCAGCTTGCAGTCCGTCGGATTGTCGGAGGAATTCCTGCCGTTGGCGGCATAGCGCAATGCGAGATAAAGCCGTACACGGCTCGTGTCGCCCATGTGCTCCAGGTTCAGGAGGATGGCGGGAGACTCCATGCACGGATAGAAGACAGGATGGCGGTTTTCCTGCAATGCGCACGCCTCATATCCGGACAGCTCCGAGAAACGGTACAGGCTGCCATTTTTGCCGGGGACAAGCGTTTCTGCCGACTTATACCCGAAAGTCATGTCTCCCAGCATCGGCACCTGCGGCTGCTCAGGAACGGGCAGCCGGTTCTTCTCCTTCTCCCTGCCGTTGTGCAGCATCACTTCGGTAAACCGGCGGTAATAGGCATTCGTGCCGAAACCTGTTTCCGGGCTCTCCAATATCAGGCGGTAGAAACCGTTGGCGGTCGTCTTTTCCTCCAATGCGAGTTCAAAGACGGCTTCATCCGCCAGCTTTCCTGTCCCGTCCATACGGAACAGCTGTTGCGGAGAGGCGGCACATTCGTGCCAGCGGCTCTCTTCCTGCCATTCGCAGCGGACGGTGAAGCTGTTCCCGTCTACCGGTTTTTCCAGGCCATAGTTCTCGTATATCGGCTTAAAGCCTTTTCCGGGCAGTTTCGTCCATGTCCCTTTCAAGGTCACGGAGGTTGTCTTTTTCAGTGCGGCTTCCTCGTGGCCGAAAACCAGCCGGCTACCGCGTTCGCCCGTCGGACCGAAGGGATAGAACGGCTGCGAGGGGTCCGCCTGTCCGGACTCGCCGATAAGGGTGAAGTCACGGATACCCTCAACTTCCGTATTCAGGGTGATTTCCTTTATATATAGTTCATGGGGCAGCGCATCCATGATTTTCCTGTCGGCGAACAGGATGCGCAGCGCCGGATATTCAGTGGCGATGCCGTGCAGTTCCTCCGTGCAGGGTACCGGGGCTTCCTCGCTTTCGGTCAGAGTGACTGTAAGGCGGAGAATGCCGTGTTCACGGTCTGTCTCTATGACGTATTCTTCTTTTTGCCGCCAGCCTTCGCTTCCGCTGAGTTGCAGGATGAAGGCGGCTGTGTTTTCATTGAAATACGAAAGGTCGGGCATGGAATCCTCTTCGCCGCTCTCTAAACGGATACTTACAATCACTGTACGCCTGCCTTCCGAGAGGACCAGGCTGCGTGAGGTCAGGAGCCATCCGTATTCCAGTGCTGAAGCCGCCTGATTCTTCATGTCGAACAACGGGCATGGGTTGTCCTGTCCTTCGGTCAGCAATGCCGCAGCATACAGACGGTCTTCTTTGCCGAACAGGGAATATACGGAACGTAACTGTGCAGGGATGATATATGCCTTTTCTGTGGTGGCATAGAGGAGGTCGGAGCCGTCCGCGTTCTGTCCGGCAAGGAATACTGTGCTTCCCGGCAACGGAAAAGTCTCTGCCTTTTTCGTGCAGTCGGGTTCGATGATGACGTATGTACTGTCCTGAACGGCTTCTTTCGGAGTGTCGTGCAGGATGTTCTTGCGGTAGAATTCCGCCCAGCCGCCGAAACGCCGGTTGAAACGATTGGCGATGCCGCAATAGTTCCGGACGAAGGTGAGCAGCAGGGCGAGCGAGGCATCCAGGTCGCCGCCCGACTCGATACGTGCGATGTATTCACCGCCTTTCTTCTGGATGTCCTCCACGACACCGAGCATCCGGTAGTACGGGCGGTTCGTGTCGTTTATCCGGTGGGAGGCATATTTCATGCGGGACTCACCGTCTTGCGACAGGGCAGCCCCTAACTGTCCCGTCATCAGCAACGCCACGGCGATGGAAGGGCTGTCCGCTGCCATGCTCCTGCTGGTGCGCACAAAGGTTTCGAGACGCGATATCCAGTTGCGGAAGGACTCCTGCAGGCGGCAGAGATATGACTGGCGGGAGGATGTGCCGCGCCCTTCCACAAACGAATCGACATAGCCGCCGATGTCCTTGCACAGGATGTCCACCAGTACGGTCAGCACATGGTTCTCCCACAGCGATGACAGTCTGCCGCTCTCTCTGTCGCTGGAGTCATAATAGGGCACGTCACCGCTCACGAACATGAGCCAGCGCATCAGTTCCCGCCAGTCGCTCTCTATGGGGCGGAAACCGTCCAGGGTCGCGCGGTTCGTCATGCACTCGTCCCGCAGCGTGCCTTTCAGTTCGTATGTCGTCTTTTCTGCCATTGGGTCTCCTTTCTTTTATGGTTGCAGTCCCGACAGGTCGGTGCCTTCGTTCAGGTAGAAGGGATAGACCATGTTGGTGCGGCGGTTGGTCTGCCGGATAGTATAGTCGAGGGTGATTTTCAGGATGCCTTCCCTGTCGTCCGCCTCGAAGTCCACCCGGTTCAGGTCCACTCTCGGTTCGAACATCACAATAGCCCGTTCTATCTCGTCGCGCAGCAGGGTCTGTGTTGCCACGTCCATCACCTCGAAGGCATACCGCCGTATCGGGCAGCCGTAGCCGTAGCGGTGGACGCGCTCGCCGGGCGAGGTGCTCAGCAGTGTCCACAGGCTCTGGCGTATCTTCTCCTCGTAGGCGGCCATCCGGGTGGGGGTGCCGTCCCTGTCCAGTGCCGGAGGGAAGCTCCAGCCTTTGCCGAGGAATGTCCTGTCTTCGTTCATATTCTTGTTCTGTATATCGTTACTACTTTATTCGTTTATTCTCTGTTCTTACTCTTGACTGACCGGAAAAAGGAAACCGCCTGTCTCTTGCTGTCGTTTCGCAAAGGGCAGGCGGAATAATGGAATCTATCTGAAACTGGAGTAGTTACTCCGTGTCAGCTATGTCGTTCAGGTCGAAGAACAACAGCCGTGTCGTTTGCCCGGCATCATCTTCATTGAGTGGTATGAAACCATTTTTCCGATAGAACGGTATGGCATCGGCGTATGCATCCACAGTCAGGAAGCGGCATCCCGTCTTGTTGTCGGCAATGAAATAGCTCTTGATAAATCGGATGAGGTAGGAGCCTATATGCAGGCTCTTGGCTGCATTATCCACTGCCTGCACAACTTTCCGGCAGGGTAGCTCTTCAAACGCTTTTCGTTCACAAAGCGGTGTTTTCGGAAACGGTTGAACTCGGTCTTGCTTTCGAAATCGCTCAGTGAAACCTTATCGTTTGCCAAACTGAAATACGCCAACACCTTGCCACTCTCGTTGTCTTCCACCACGTATGTTACGGCGAGCAATGCCTTTCGGTACATCGGGGCTTCTTCCAAGATGAAACTATTCAAGTCCTCATCGCCGCAATCGAATGAAGCTATATGTTCTGTAGGGCTAAGCTTCCTTACCCTTAGCTGCTCGTAGTCTATCTTCATATTTCCTACCGTTCTCAAACCATTTCATCACTAAGTCATAACTCTCCAGACGACGTTTCCGTTCTTCGGGTGTTTCCTTGCGCACTTGCTGCATCCTTTCTTCAAACCGTCTGGCATCCTCGCCAAACAATATAGGGGTCTCTTTTATCGGTCTTGCCATAATCGTCTCCTCTCTTTTTATTGATTTCCAAGGGCAAAGGTACGATAAATTTCCCATATTCCCGATGCGCTTGCCGGATTTTATCTGTCTCCCATTATTCCTTTTTCCAGTATGTCAAAGAACGCTACTCCTTTATCGTTTTGGGTTAGAAACCCTAATACTTATGACCGGCGGATGACATATCCGCCGAGACGGAAAACAACTCATATATCAAGATGTTCTCGTCCTGGGGATTGTAAATCCATAGGATAAGGAGTTGGCCAAGGTTTTATTGTCTCAATTATGTTGGGCTTTTTTCTTTTATCAGTAAATGTCTTATTATTACCTTTATAAATATCTTCTATGTATTTTCTTATATTCTGCACTAATACCTCTCCACTAGCATTTCTAAAGGTCTCTTTTTTAGGTTCGATTTTTGACTCACTATTAAATTCTTCTTGTATTACATGTGCCTCCAATTCAAATGTACTCACCGGATATAATTTTTTTGAAGGATTAGTTGAAGCAATCTGCTTAACATGAGTGGCTTCATGTACAAAAGTAGAAGCTGTTTTTGGATTATTTTGACTGTTGTTCAACAGAATAATCTTGTTCTCATAATTAGTATACCCGAAAGATGTCAAATTTTCTGTCTTACCATCTGCATACGTTCTTGTTATTCCCATATTATCTGCTTTTATTACAGAATATTCATTATTGTTCACTTCATGTACAGCTTCCATTCCTTTTGGAAACCGTAACCAATCATTTACACCATCAACATCCCATACAAATTGTGTTATAATATCATGTTTGTAATTAGAACTTTTATAGCTATCGTGTAAATTATGATTTATATTCTTTTGTTTACACGTTTGATAAACTCTACTAATCTTTTCCTTATTCTGTCTCGCTTCGTACATAACTGTTTGATTTTAATTAGTACTATGTTTTGTTTATTCTCTGTTCTTGCTCTTGACTAACCGGAAAGCGGAATAATGGGGAGTTCTATGGGGAGTTTTATGCTTCCGGTAAGGACAGCAGGTATTCGGGAGCGAAATCCGCCCCATTCTATGGTGTTATACTTCACGGTGAACCACTTGAAGAAATTCTGGTCTTTCAGCGGCTCAAACACTTTACCTTTCAACGAAGTGCGCAAGTCCACCACTTTTGTTACTTGGTTATTGAACCACAGCCGGATGCGATAACCGTCTACATACTCGGCTTTCACTACTTCTGTAAACATATCCGTATCTTATTTTAGAGGTTCTATCTTTTCCAAAGGGTCGCCTTTTTGGTTTTTTTCCCAGTTCTCCATCAGTTTAATTCTATCCCCCTCGAATTCGAGGGGTTTATTTTAATTATGCCGAGTTCGGCATAATTAAAATCCGGATTATTGCGTTTCTCCCATTATTCACTTTCGTGCATCTTTACTCCGTTCGGCAAAGGATGCAAGCACCCTCTGCACTCGCTTGTCGTAAAGATTCACTTTTTCCAGTATGTCAAAGAACACTGCTCCTTTATGGTTGCAAATTACAAACCCGATGGGGGATGGGTGATACCATTATAAATAATATTTCTCAAAATTCAATCAATCTCGATTATAGAGTAAATCCGCCCATATTTCATCTTCTGTCAATCCATATAAAAATGATTCATATATAGAAGTGTCTATCCCTTTATATTGAGATAAATATATAATAATTTCCATTCCTGATAGAGTATTGCCATTTTCTATAATGTCATTAACAGATTTAATTATATCTATATCCTTGAATTTCTTATCAATTTCTGTGAGGTATCTTTTAAAATATTGTAAATCAGTTGTATATTTCGATACAATATGTCTTGCATCTTCTTGAAGAGCTTTATATTCTTTTTCTTTGTTTTCATTATCTCTTAATGAATCGAATGAAAGAATGTCTAAAATATTAGCAAGTAACCCTATTTCTGTATGCTTTCTATCTGTTACAGATAAATCCCCCATAAGTTCTAATCCTTTGGAGAATCCTGCGTTTCCTTCAATATGAATATTTTCATCTTCAATCCCATAAAAAGAAAGATGCTTGTATATATCATCGATGAGAGAGTTTTTGGGATTTCTAAAGAAGTCCCCAAAGCTATTTTTTGTAGAGCGCCGCATGGAAGACATACATGCCTCTATTTTTACTTTTCCCATGCTTTTGTCTTTCGCTTTAAGACCCTCATTTATATTATGGATAATTTGTGCAAGCTTTTCTCCATTTATATTTTTCTTTCCTTGTTCACCTGTTATATGTGAATATTCTTGTCTTCCAGCCATTTTTTCAAGAACTGCTGGAAAATTTCCTATTGAAGCACGACCATGTGAAACAATATAAATATCCTCATTGTCCATCATTTTGTCATAAATAACAGGCTCAATCGCATCAAAATCCAAATCTATCACGGGAATTTCTTCCGCTCTTTCTTGATTTTGTTTTTCTGCTAACTTTTTACTATCTTCGTTTATTGTATCACTAATGCTACCACCATATTTGAGGACTAATCTTTGAATTAGATAATGTGATGGTTTTGAACATTGTTTATTGGCACCAATAATTCGGCTTTGGGAATTCTTACCTTGCTTCGCTTCGTACATACCCAATCAAATTTTAAGTTGTTGTTATTACTAATTTCTTTAACGGCGGGCCGAATTCTCGTTTTACCCAAGCATATATTCCGTTCCGTGCATGGGTCGTTTGGCTGCTTTTTTCACCTGATGTTTCCCGAAGTACCACTTTGGGGCGGTCAAGGTGGCACTTCGGGAAAATCCCCTTGTCACGGATTCCAGCCATCCTTACCTTTATCATTTCCATCCACGAAGATGCCCGCGGTAATGGTGGCTGTGTCGTAGACCACACCTTTCCCCACCTTATACTGCGCGTTGGTGGTGAGATTCAGCGTTGATTTTTCGATTTCTATCTTTTGGATGGTGACACTGCCAGCATAAACAACACCCATACCGATACATGCAGGAAGCCAAGCCCCCACTTCATTATTCGTTGCTGTAACGGTAGAGTTTTTAATGGAAATAACGCCCATAGTAAGGGAATGCGCATCATTCTCCCAAAAACTTGTCCCGATGCATGCCGCCCCCCTCTTGCTGCTGGCTGTGACATTTGAATTAGTTATGGTTATATTTCCAACAACTATCTGACTCTGATAACCATATACGCTTGCCGTTACTCCTATCGCGGCTCCCTCATTATCACTTCCCCCGGAGGAAGCTGTTACGGAAAGTGTCACATCGGATATTTCGATATTGCCATAATTAAGAGTTCCTTGCCTCAACCCCATTATAAAACCGATGCCGACATTGCGCCCTTCACCGGAGGAGACTGTCAGCTTGCTGTTGCTGATTCCGTCGCCTTGAATGGTGATGTGGCAGTTTTCGTGCGCACCGATGCCGCTGCCGTTTGTGGAAGTAAGTGAATTGTTTGTGCCTTTCACATTCAGCGTAACGGTAGCTCCGTTGTTGATTTCCATAGCCGTGCCACCGGTTGTCAGCTGCACATTGTCGAGGGTGATGGTGGCAGTGCCGTTACCGTTTACCACGATGGAAGCCGGACCGCTGTAATCCTTGATGAGCACGTCATCGCCTGCATTGACTGTGAACTTGCCGTCCTCTCCTGGTTGTAATGGGGCTTTCTTTACGTCAATACTTATCTCGTGTATCTTCCCTTTTTCAGGCGTGACGGGAGTCGATAAAACTACCCAATCGCCGTCGTTCACCTTGAACCTTTCTATTGTCTTTCTCGGAACTACATTGGCTTCGTAGGTGTTTTCACCGACTTTGTACATGTTGATTTCGTCAGTAGATGTCTCATCGCCTTTTACCACTCCGTTCGTGTTCGTGCAAGAGGTGTAGCTCTCTATCTTGACATCATTTACATTTCCGGCTTTTTCGCCCGCGAGTTTCACCCGTATTTTGGCAAGCTGGTGAGTGAAATTCAACGAAACGGGGCTGTCGAAGGAAGCCTTCTCTGCGGTAGCTCGTAGCACATACGCCAGATTTCCGTCTTGTTGATTGTCAAGTCTTATCTCCCCGTTTTCGGGATACCATGCCGTCACATTGTCCTCGCGTTTTGTCCAATAGACGGTATTGACAGGTGTAACCGTTATATTTTCATCTATTTTGTTTATTTTGAACTCTCCAATCTCGTCTGTATTGTCCAGTTGCACATAGATAGTTTCATTACCGTCCCACTTGCTGCTGTTCCTGTCCGGGTTGTTTTCACTGACACGGGTCTGCGGGCCGTCCGCTCCCCACGGCTGAGTACTAACCTCCGCTTCGAGGGTGACAGATGAAATCTCCAACGGGTACACGCCTTCGGGCAGGGTGTCGCCTTGCTCCGTCAGTTCATCCTGAGTACAGGCGGCAAACAGCAGGAGTGCCGCCCCGAAAATCCATTTGTTCATCATTTTCTTATTCATATTGTCTTTCTTTTTATTCTCTATCGTATATATCAGATCCTTCGACTACGCTCAGGATGACAGTTTATCCTCCAATTTGTACAGTGGGACATCCGGCGACGATAACGCCTCCGTGTGCCGTCGTGTCGCCCATACGTGCGGCGGGCTTGCCACCTATCAGCACCGTTGCCGACCCCTTGATGATGGTGTCGGGCGGGCCGACGCAGGTGCACATGTCGCCCATGACCGCCGCAGGCAGTTTGCCTATCAACACCGTGGGCATTCCCGGCCCTATTATCGGACCTCCCACATGGGGTACGGGAGGCAGCCCCGGTGTCTGCATCGGGCAGGTGTGCATGTCTGTCAGTCTTGCTGCCGGTGGCATATCGTGCTCCTTTCTTTATATGTCAGTTCTTCATTCATCATTCTTCATTTAGTTAGCCCTACGGGTTTTCTTCCTCCTCACCTCGGGAATACTCAAACAAGTCTGGTATTCCGTTCGGTTCGTCGTCAGTTAATCATTACCATTGCGCCCTTGACGGTGGTCTGTCCGCTGGCGGAAAGTTCCGCCGTGGCGTTGCCTTTCACCGTCGCCCCCATCTTTGCCTGCACCTTGACGTTCAGCCCTTCTAAGCTGACATCCTGTTTGGCGGTACCGCTGAGCTTCATCGTGGCATCCATCGTGATGTTGCCTTTCGCCTTCAGCGTGATGTCTTTGGCGGACGAGAGCGTGATGCCGCCCTTGTCCATCGTGATTTCGTTCCTGTGCTCGTCGGTCAGCCTGATATGCTTCCCGTCGTCGCTGATTTCCACCGTATTCTTTCCGGGGGTGGAGATCGTTATGATTTTCTTTTCCTCGTCGAACTCGATGCGCATCTTCTCGCGAGTTACGAGGGCTTTCCGGTTGTTCTTTGCCTCGTATTCATAGGGCGGCTTGTGGCGGTTGCCGTACAGTCCGCCGAGAATGACCGGGTGCGTAGGGTCGTTGTTCACGAAGCCTACCAATACTTCGTCTTCCGGTTCGGGCAGCCAGAAAGAGCCGGAGCCTCCCGTGGCGTACAGCGTGGAGAGACGCGCCCAGAGCAGCTTGTCTTTTCCCTCCATCCACGGCAGTTCCACCTGTATGCGGCACTGCTTCTGCGGGTCGCCGTCCAGTTTCTTCACCACCGCCGTATGCAGCCCCTCCATGCCGGGCAGCAGCCCTGACGCAGGGGGACTGACCACATCCGGCTCACCGGTGATGCTTGCCGGGTCGATGCCTATCCCGGCTTTGGTAATCCATTCGTTCTTTTCGATAATATGCTCCACAGAGCCGATAAACGCATTGCCGCCGAAACGCTTGCCCAAGCCTTTCAGCTCGATGATGCAACCGGGTACGGCTTCCGCAGCCCCGTAGAAGCTGAACGAGCCGTGATAGCGGGCAAGTCCCGCCTTCAACGCCATGCTGTCCGCCCACGCCTTCAGCACCTTGCCGTCTGCCGGGGCATCGGTCTGGAGCAGCATATTGTCGGCTGCCGCCATGCTTTTCGGTTCCAGGTCGCCCTGACGGTTCAACGTGGGGACGGATGCGCTCTCCCTGATAGGTTTCTGTTCCGCAGGATTCCACGAAATGGCATCGTAACCGGAAAACTGGTCGCCTGCCGAAAGTCCACCGTCGAAGTCTATCAGGTCGCTGCCGTAAGTGACTGTCAGCACGGGCGAGGCTCCCACTTTCGGCTTGAACACCTTGATGTCGCTGCCCGTAGCAAGGACGAACATCCCGCAGGCATCGGCACGCGAAAGGGCGAAGTCCCAGTCCGTGCAGTAGTATTGCACCATCTCCGGGTGCCGGTAGTCCGTACCGTCCACTGACACGCTCCCGTATTCTTTCAACACTTCCTTGATCATGTCCGCATCCTTCTTCTTCTCGAAAATACGGTTCTTCCGTACCTGTGTCGCGGCATAGGCATTATCACGGCACTCTACTGTCATCACGGAGCGGTGTCCCTTGCCGATACGTATGCCGGTATCAAGGACGATGCCCTCAAACAGGGTCTTCTGCCCGTTCAGGTCTCCGGCATCCAGGCGGATGGCAGTGCCCGGCTTGAAGCTGTCGGAATCGGTCTCGTCGAAACGCTGCGCATCCATATCCCCGGCGTTGAAACACAAAGTCGCCTTGCCGATGCGGTTCAGTTCCAGACGTACATGAGCCGAGACCAGCTCGAACGAGTCGTCCAGTGCCTTGCCGTTGCAGAAGACCTTGCACGCAAGAATACGGTCTGCATATTTCGACGGTGAGTCTGCCATACTTCTTCAGTTTATTTGGTTGCTCAATTTATTCCTTTTATTCTTTCTTAAGCGGCGGGAACAATAACTCCGTCCCTGCCGGTATGTTTCTGAATCCCCCAAGATTGTTGAACTTTGCTACCTGCCGCACCAAGAGGGAATCCCCGTATATCTTGTGGCAGAGGTAAGGCAGTGTCTCGCCCTCCTTGACAGTGATGAGCCGCGACATGTCGGGCGACTGCTTGTGGAACTTCTTGCGCTCCTCCTCGCTGCACCGGAAGCCGCTGAACGTGAGTTCCACTGTAGCGCGGAGCGGTATACCCTTGTTACTGAACAGGGTATACTCCACGTCCATCTTCTTCACCTGTCCCTTGAAGAGCAGTTCCGCATACTGCACCAGCACGTATGAAGGACGATGCCCGTCGCTGTTGTAGGTATAGAGCAGTTTCTCTACTTCCTGTATCTTGTCGTACACGTTGTCCTTCTGCTGCGTCCCCTCCACGATACCCGTACAGTCCACGGTGAACTTGAACGTGAGCGACTCCGGCTTGTAGCGTTCGAAGCGGCTGCCTCCGCCTATGGCTCCGAGTTGCCTGTCCTCCCGGTACACGATTTCCTTGCCGAACTTCAGGGTGTCCGGGTCCATAAGCACTGTGTGGCTACCTATCGTGTTGCCGTACCTGGCATCGTCGTAAGCCGTGAATTTCAACTGTTCCATACTGTCTCTTTGTCTGATTTCAGCGTTCTTTCCTCCCTCTTCCATTCCGGGCACGTGTATCCTGCTGCGAGAGCTCTTCCATTATCCGTTCCTTGAGACGGGCATACGCCTGCTCGGATATCTCGCCGGGGAGAAGTACCTTCTTCTCGACCACCGTATTCACGTGTATCTCCTTGATGACTATCGGCATTATTTTTCTCTTATGAGTTCCTTGTATTTCAATGACAGCGTCTCTATGGCCACCTTGCTCTCCGAAGCGTTCAGCGGGGCGAGCTTCCATTTCACCGGTACGGCGCGTAAGCATTTCCACCGGGCAAGCTCCCCGGTTCCATCCTCATCGAGCAGGGACACCGATATGTCGCATATCCGTATCCAGCCCCCGTCCAGAAAACCGAAGCACTCCTTTATCCATCCGGTTATTTCATCGCTCAGCGGCTCTATGGCACGTTTCAGGACAAGTTCATCCACGTTCACGCCCTTTACCAGCATCTGGCCTCCATTGTCCCTTCCTGTCTGTGGACTCAATTCCAGCGACTGACCCAGGCCGTCCACCTCCGCGAAGGAGGCGGATGCCTTGTCTTTTCCCCACTGGAACTCTACCGAGAACCGGAAGAGTACGGGAGGTTTCCATGTCTTGCTGTCAGAAGCCATACTTGGACAGTATCAGGATTACATTATGCCGGAGTAACGCCTTCGTGAGCCAGCACGATGGTTTCCATGGATACACTGTTGCCGTCCGCCTTGAAACCCTCCACGGTATATTTCTTCGGCCAGGCATTGGTCAGTTTCCAGCTCTGCACCGGACCGCCGCTCTCGTCTAAGAGGGCGACGGTCACGCTTTCGCGCTGGATGACGTTCATCTTCACCTTGTTGATCCAGTCCCAGAGTTTCTTGTCGTCCTTGAACATAGCTTTCTTCAGGGTCACATCGCCGCTCTTGCGCAAACCCGGCATCTTGACCTTGGTGAACCCCGGCATGTCACCGGAACGGTATTCAATCACGTCGAACTCGACATCGAGTCCCGACACTCCCTTGCAGGAGATTTTACCCACATTCGATATTTCCACGCTGAAATGAAATTCAGGTACGGGCCATGTCTGAGCGCTCTGAGCAGCTCCATTTTCGTCTGCCATAATATTCTAATTTAAAGTGTTATCAATTCGATTTATTTGTTTTCGCTTATCAACCGTCATCAGCTCTTCTGCATCTGCTGCTGGAAGGTGATTTCGATAAACTCTGCCGGACGGGTGATTGCCACGAGCACGGTGATGCGCATGATGCCGTCCAGAATGTCGTTGGCGGTCATGGTGTCGCCCAGGCCGACATGGATTTCGTAGGCATCCTCCGGAGTCGCCCCGGCAAGTCCGCCGCGTTTCCACACGCTGCGCAGGAAGTTGTCTATCATCGAACGCACGTTCATCCAGGTTGCAGCCACGTTCGGCTCGAACACGTATGCCTTCGCTGCATTTTTCACGGACTCTTCGAGGAACATCATCGTGCGGCGTACGTTCACATAACGCCAGTCCTGCGAGTTGCCATCCAGCGTGCGCGCTCCCCATACCTTGATGCCTTCGCCCGGGAAGGTGCGGATGGCGTTCACCGCCTTGCCGTTCATCGGCATGTTCAGGTCTTCCTGCATGGCGTTGTCGATGTTCTCCGTAGGGCTGTTCACATAGTTCACGGACACGTTTGCCGGAGCTTTCCATACACCCCGCGTGTTGTCCACCATTGTGTAGAGTCCTGCCATCGCTGCTGAAGGAGGAAGCCGGTTCAGTTTCTCACGCACCTTGTCCACGATGTACTGGTATCCGGGGAAGTTCTGCAATAAGGCGTTGTGCAGGTTGTTCTTCAGTGCGGCCAGTTCATCTGCCGTACAGTCCTCTTCCGTCTCCACCATTATCTTCTTGTCTGTATCCTTGTCAATCTCAGGCTGTCCGTTTTCGTCAACTTTTTCTTTCAAAACGGTTTTCTTGCCTTTCTTTATCTCCTCGAAAGCACTACTGAAATACTTCGGAAATTCCGATTTCGGGTCGAAGAACGGCTTCAGGACGGGAGCTTCCTGTGTATAGTCCCAGGTCAGTACCGTGCCGTCGATATCCTTGTCGGAAAGCACGGAGGTGTTCAGCCACGGATAGTAAGCCGCACCGTAGGAGAGATAGTTTGCACCCACATTGGTACGGAAAGTTTTTATCTGGTCATCCATAGTCTCGTTGCCGGTTGTCTTGGGCTGCACGTCGAGGATGGCAAAGCGGTTCATCATCTCACCGCAGTGGGCAAGCATCTGGGTCTGGATGTCCTTGCAGTCGGGCGTGGAGACGGCTTCCGGAACGACCACCATCGTGATTTCCTGCTCTTTCTTCAAGTCATCGAGAGCCTTTTTCACATTGTCTTTGTCAACCTTGATGAGATTCCCCTTGGTGTCTTTCTCATTGTATGTTCCGATGGAGACAATGTAGCAGGTACCTCCGCCGTTGGCAAAGAACATCACCATGTGGTAGTACAGGGAATAAGGGTTGCTCCGGTTCACTACCCGCAGGAGCCTGGTCTTGCCGTTTTCGTCCTTGAATGCTGACTCGATGCCATAGAATGTCTCGGTGGCATCCTTTTCAGGCGAGTCAATTACGGAAAGAGCAAACTCAGGTGCCGGAGCTCCACCGAAATACTGCTGGAACTCCGTCATGGACGTGATTTTCCAGGGTTTGCCACTGAGTGAATCCGCACCGTTCTGTGCTTTTTCGGTAATGCCGATGAAAGCCGGGATAGCGGTCGGAGCTTCTACTACCGAGTTCGGGAAGGCGCTTTTCTCTACGATGTACACGCCGGGTGTTTTCATTTGTCCCATACGTTCTTAGTTTTAATGGTTCAACTTAGTATTATTAATCACTGATTAATTTTTATCTGTATTTCTTACAGGCTGCATACCTGTCTTAGCAGCCCGGGTTCCGCATCCATGAACCTACCCGGTTCCGGAGGGTCGATGTGCCTGAGCACCGTCTGCTTCCGTCCGGTGCCGCCTGTCGGTACCACCACTTTCAACCGGTAGCCGTAGCTTTCGTGCATCGGGACGGATTCCTCGGAGACGGTACGCAGCATTTCCCTGCCGTACATCCTTGCCGGTTCGAAAGGAGGGAAATGCAGTTTGCCGCCCGTTTCCTCCATGAGATACTTTCCCGGCGGGACATTCTCCCCGTTACGCGGAACAAGCAGATACTCCCACCGATATGCCGGGGCATGGAACTGCAAGGTGCAGGTCATCGGCTTTCCGTCCCGCGCCGCCTTGACCAGTTTGTCTGTCATGCGGATACGGATCCGGCAGAATCCGGAATCGATGCCGCGCTTCGGTGCGGTCTCACGGATGACCTTCACCGCATCGGCAGTCTCTTTTTTCGACGGCAGTTCCAGCCCGTAGGCTGCATTGGGGTGAAAACCGTCCCACAGCGTATAGAGCACGAATGCAGGGTCGGTCATTTCCATGTCCAATACCAGTACATCGGAGGAGGTGTCCACGCCCGCGCCGTCGTTGTCGTACAGTATCGTCCATTCGTTCTCGCCGAGCTGTCTGAACAGCAACCCGCGACGGTGCCACAGCGCCGCTTCCGCCGGAGAAATCCGGCAGCGGAAGGAACGGCAGATACCTCTGTCGAAGTATTCATGCCCGACCCGCAGGCTGTATAAAGGACGATAATCCATAGCTATATCTGTTTCATTGTCATGTTCTTATGTTTTCACATCCGGACCGGCGGCTGTGCTGCTGCCCGAAACGATTGAAGAAGAATCGATGGTCAGGCCGCGCACCTTGCAGATGACCGACGGGTAATATTGCCCGCCCATGGTCGTCCAGATATTGTGCAGATCCATTGTGGACATCGGTACCACTTCCACCGTGCAGCTCTCCCGACCCGTATTGAATCTCGGCATCGACTGGATAAACGCCAGTGTCTCGGACAGGACGGAGAGTGATTCCGCATAGCGTCTGTTCTCGTAGACTGCCGCCAGCATGATGTGCATGTTCATCATCAGGGGCGCACCCTTGCCCACGAAACCGCTTCCGCTGCGCTGCATGTACGTCCTGTCTCCCGAAGCCTCCTTTTCGAGGTTGACTAAGGAGATGACTACCTTGTTCGGGGTTTCCTCTCCGTCGGAACCTATCAGTCCCACAGTCGCCAGCCCTTCGGGTTGGTGGTGGGTGCGGGACAGGTATTCGTCCAGACGTTCGGCGTAGTATGTCAGGATGCGCTTTATCATTTCATCATGTTGCTTTCGTTTTCTATATGTTCGTTTTAAGGCAGGGCTACGCTACCGCTGCCAGTGTCACCTTTCCCCCAGCTGATGTCGCCCCCTTCGACCGTCACGTCCAAACCTTTCGCATCGACGGTGATGTTGTAAATCCATTCCTCACCGCTGGTGTATTTGCCTTTCGAGCACTTGACCTCGTAGGAATAGGTGGTTTCGCCTACCTTTATCTCTATGGTCTTGCCGGTGCCGGTTATCGTCTGCGGGATTACGACAGCCTCGTAGGTGGCGTACATGCCCTCCGTCGGATTAGGGTTCCTGTATGGAATGATTTCCGACTGTTCCAGCCCCTCGGCTTCAAACAATGTTATCTTATTCGGGTCTGTCCCTATGAAATTTCCTTTTATATACCAATTTCCCCCGTTTTTGCCGGTAAGTTTGACCTCCACATCTTCAGGGGCTTGCGCCGAGAGGTATTCGGACGGCCTGAGGTTGATGGTAACCTTCGAGGTGAGGTGGCGGAAATGCAGTGTGTGGTCCCCGTCGAAGGTCAAGGCCTCATAAGCAAAGAGGTAATCGCTATCATTTAATTTATCTTCTTCGCTTTGGTCCTCATAGACCTCGTGTGGGTCCGAAGTATTACGCTCGTCAGGAGTTCTACTCCACGAATAGGCATAGATATAGATTATCTCATCAGTACGTCTCCAATAGATAGGGTCACGCGTATAGTAACGATCTATTACCATTGTGCCATCCGCATATATCTGATATGTGCGGACTGTACTCACCATGTAACTCATCCAGTCGATTTTATTCTCCTCCGGATACTCGATACTGCTGGCTATTTGGAGATAATTGTAAGAATAGCCATCCGGCCACGTCCCATGCACCGTGCCGCGCGTGGCAGGCGTGGCGACTGCCTCTCCTATGGCGGCGGTCAGCTCCAGCGGGTATTTCCCGTAAGGCAGCAGCGTGCCTTGTTCGCCTCCGGCAAGCTCGTCCTGCGAGCACGAGGCCAAAGCCAAGGCCAAGGCTACTACCAGCCATAAAGCAAACTTGTGTCGTAATATACTACGTTTCATATTTCCGGTTTTTAATTGTTTATTCTTGTGCCACCGGCAGGAGCGACCCTGCCCGATGCACCTTATATTATTATAGGTAATTCTCCGTGCCTTACGCTGCTGCACGGGATGGCTGAAATTTATTCCTGTGCGCGTACCATCACGTCCTTGTATTCGCCTGCGACAGACTGTCCTGTCACGGGGTCGAAACTGTTCGAGTAATACACGGAGAGCGTACCGTCGGCTTCGATGGCCACGTCTGCCGTGGAAGACTGCCCGTTCTCTGCCGTCCAGCGCACTTCCCCGGTGGTGCAGTTCACAACCCAGTTCGTGTCGCTTGTAAATTCATGTTCGCCGTTGCGTGAATAGGCGGTGAAGGTAGCGTCCGCGCAGTACAGATGCCAGCCCTCGTCAGGCAGTCCGCCGGAATTTTCCACCCACTCGCCGTTTTTCTTTTCGTAGCTTTTGGAGAGAATCCATTTGCCCACTAACTTTTCTGCCAATGTCTTTTGGCTTTCGTCCATGCGGGCGAATGTCCACTTGAACTCTCCCTCCATTATTTTGCCCGTCTCCGAGTCGCGGGCTTCATCGTGCCCCATGACAAGCGATGTCGCGTCCAGACTGAGCACATCGACGGTCATCGTGCCGAGCGTCAGTTTGTCGGTCGCTTCGTCCACTTTCCATTCGCCCAGGTTGAGCTTCGTATAGCCATCTGGAGCTGTAAATGCGCTCAGCGCCGTGCCGTCCGTGCAGAGGGTGTAGGTGTGTCCCTCACCATCGGGGATGAGGTCTTCCACCCATTTGCCGTCCTGCTTTCGGTGGCTTTCCTCCATGTTCCACTTGCCGGTGATGTTCTCGGCGATTGGTCTCAGTATGCCGGTTTCGCTGTCCTTGCCATTGCTGTCTTTGCAGCCTGTGAAGACAGTCATCGCTGCAAGGCAGCAGGCTGTCCAAAGGACATTATTCGTGGTAAAACAATTCTTCTTCATTTTTTCCTTTCTTTTTTATGGTTTCTTTGCGCCACCGCCCGCCGCGACGCGGGCAGCTACACCGTATATCAAAAGGGCATATCTCCGTGCCTTACGCTTGCTGCACAGGATGGCTGTCAGCGATTACTCCATTTCGGCTGTGCCATCGTCATCGCCTGTTTCCTTAATCCAGTCTGTAATCTTTGCACTTACTACCTTCAGCTCCGTCAGGTTGGCAGTAACGGTAAAGCGGTATTTCTTGGCAGGATCGAACGTCTTGTCCTCCGGCAGTTTATAAACCAGTTCCCCGCCCGCAGTAGTGGTGATGCGGATGAACGGTGTGTCTTTTGTCAAGAGCTGCGGGACGATGACAGCCTCGTTCAGTTCCTTGCCCTCATCACTGTCCGTGTTTGCAGCGGTTTTTGCATCGGTCTGGTGGGTGTCTATCTCAATCGAGTTTCCAATTTCACCTACATTATCCTCCGCTTTCACGCTGAAGCCATTCGCCTTGTCCGGGGTGAACTTGGCTACGATCTTGGTGTTCAGGATTTCCATCTTCGCAATCTCCGGGCTTCCGGCTCCCTGCACCAATACCACCTCTATCTTGGAGAGCAGGTGACTGAATTGCAGATTGATGGCTTCTTTTGTACGGGCGACATTGTTTACTTTGGCATATACGAGGTCGGACTTGGCGTAGCCGTCGGTAGGCTGCTGAGTTTTCTGGTTCTGTGCTACCGTGTGCGTAATCTCCGTTGCCCAGAAGCCGCCTTCCGACCAATCCGTAGCTTCCCCGAAGTTTCCGTGTATAGCGTAGATGTTCACTGCATTGCCGGTCTGGGGGAAGTACATCGTCTCGCCCGTCAGGGCACCGTTGTCTCCTGCCGTCAGCTCCCTGTCTTTGTACAGTTCTGCCATGTTTCCGGCATCATCCACCCACACGTGTACCTGTTCACCGTTTTTCAACTGCGTGTCGAGGTTGTGCGAGGTACGGGTCTGCACCTCCAGACCGCCTGTCAGACGGATTTCCACCAGGGCGTTCGGGTCGTCGCCGGGCAGTCCGTCATTGCTGCAAGCCGCCAGCGCAATGGCAGCGGCTGCAAAAAGAATGTAATTCGTTGCTTTCATCTTTTTATTTGTTTTTCTATTATTGCCTGTGTGTCCTGTCCCTTATTCCGCACTGCCGCTTTCACCGTCAGCGTTGCCCTGTTCCCAGTCCTTGATGGTGGCCGTAACCTCGATGGCGGTCTTGTGGATGGTGATGTTGTAGATGTACTCCTTGCCCGGATCAAATCTCGTGGCTTTCTCCGAATTGTTCAGCTCCCACACGTAAGGCTGCTCGTGCCCCTTGACGTGGAACTCGAACTGCATCCCGTCATAGTCATAGCTCGGCATCACGATGCCTTCGGATGTCCGGCCATTTTCTGTGGTGAACAGGTCAATGCCTTCGTAACCTTTCGCAATGGTTACTTTGTCGTCAGTCAGTACGTCGAAGTCGGCGGTCGTCTGCTGTCCCGTGAGGGCTACCGTCATGCCTGCCAACTCGCTGTGGTTGCCCTTGAAGCCGGCTCCGGTCTCGATGTTCAGACGCACCTTTGAGAGCTTGTGCTCAAAGCGGAACTGCACGGTCGGGTCGGTCTTGCTGATACCCGTGGTACGGCTGCTTCCCTCTGCCTGCTGCGTCGTGCTGACCATGAAGTCGATGTCTTTCTGCTCTGCCTGATTGCTCAGGTCTATCTTGTAGGTGCTGCCCGCCATTTCCGGCTTATACGGGTAGTAGGCGATGAAGTCGCGTGTGCTTCCGTCCACCGGCAGGTAGATGGTCGCGTTTTCGTCGGCAGGGTTGAATGTGCCGAGTGCATTTTCTAACGTACTGTACTGCCTGTTGCCCTGTGCCGTTCCGCTCGTTTCATCGGTGGCTATCTCAGTGGTTCCCGGCATCAGTGCGAAGATACCGATGGCATCATTGGCTTCCCATTGGTCATCGTAGGCACGGGTCTGGATACCGCTGGTCACTTGCAGCGCCACACGGCTGTCATTGTCATTTCCACCGAGCTGGTTTTCATCATTGCTGCACCCTGCGAATACGGTGAGTGCAAGCAGCCCGGTAATCGTCACTTTCATTTTTTGCATAGTCTGTTATTTTATTTATTCAGTTTCCTTGTTACTGTATGTCCGCATCCTCACCGCCGCCGTTGCCCGGCTGCCAGTTGTCGATGGTGGCGCTCATGTCCGCTTCTATCGGGGTGTTCAGGTCGCCTGCCAGCCGGAATGCCTCTGTCATGTCGTTGCCGAAGTCTTTCAGATAGTCCGTCAGGTCGCTTTCCGTTGTCTGCGTCCGTCCGTCGGTGAACACGATGTCGAGCAGAAGGGTCTGTTTGCTGCCCATGATACCCAACAGCCGTGCACCGGCAGTCAGCTTGTCACCCGTGCGGGTAAATTCAACAACCGTGGAGACCGCCTCGCCGGTGGTCTGCTGTGCCGCAAGGTCGAATGCTCCGGCAATGCCCGAAATTGTTCCCTTGACAGACGCTATCCGTTCGGGGTCGCCTTCGGTGACGGTCAGCTCCAGAAGCAGGTCGCGTACCCGTTGCGATACGGACATCTCCACTTTCAGGCTGTCGTCCGCCACGACCTCTATCTGCCGTATTCCCGAATACAAATATCCGGGCAGAGGGTGTATAAACCCGTCAGCCGAACGCTTTTCCGCTCCTAAAGGAGCTACACGGGCGACAAGCCCTTCCACAGAAAAAACTTCGGGACGGTTATATACCGTTACGGTATGTGTCCCCGGCTCGAACAGGTCGGGCACGGTAAACGTACTTCCGGTCGTCTCGAATGTCCGCCCATCTATATCGACCGTATATCCGTCTCCGCCGGGCAACCCGCCTATATTGAGCACTACAGCCCCTTTGTCGGGATGTGGGGTATTGAAAAGCTCGTCTTTCACGCAGCCTGTCATCGTGACAGCGAAAGTAAGGGTCACTGCCGCCATCGGCAAAACCGTTTTACGGACAGCTGTTATTTCCCGTGAACGTATATTTTCCAGCATATTCTTTAACATCTTCTTCATTTTTCCTCCTTTCGTTAGAACAGTTTCCACACTAAGGTTACACCCGCATTCACGGGGCCCCACCAGTTCTTGCTCTCCGTGCCACGGCGTACACGCACCCCGTCGATTACCTCGTATTTCTCATAGTCGGCACGAACGCAGCCGATGCCGAGGTTGAAATCGAGCGAAAGGGCATTATTCAGCCGCAGTTGACAACCGCCGGTAATGCCTCCGCTCATTAGGTCGCCCTGCCTGCCGGTCGCGGAGAACTTGTAGTTGAACTGACCCGCTTTGTACATCGCACCCAGATAGCAGCGTTTCTCCTTACCTATATAATAGCGTACTTCGGGCGATACTTCCCAGAGGGCATATCTTCTGTCCTTGTCGTTCCACGTCCACGATGTCCACGAGCCGTTTACCACGATGCCCCATGACGGATTGACGCGCCACTCTATACCCAAGTCAGGAGTCAATGTTGCCCAGCGAATCAGGTTCGCACGCAGGGTAAAACAGTAAGAGTCGGCGGGTTCAACCGACATCTCTGCCAAATGTTCTTCCTTGATGGATGTTTCCTGTATTTCAGAGGACTTGTTGGCTACCGAGGAGGTTTCCGCTTCTTCCACCTTCTCTGCAGGAACGGTTTCTGCTTTTTCCATTTTTTCCGAGGGTTCCTTTTCCATCGGCCGCCTGTCTGTTTTTGGCATGATGATGCGTACCGTCACAGAATCGCCTCCCGAAGCATGGTTCCGGGTGACGAAGCAGGCCTCTTTCAGCTGTTTGCGGACAATCAGCTCTGATTTCACACGGTTGGCCCGTGTCCTTGCGATGATAAGATTTTCCGCTTCGCTTTCCATCGAATTGCAGTATCCGTCCACGTACAAGGGAATCCCGTTATCCGTTATTTCCTCCCGGTAGCGTTCCACGCATTCCAGCAGGCGGGTGAATTCACGCCCATTCTCGCCGTAGGGAATAAAGAACATGTCCTTCTCCGGTACGAAGCGGAAGCAGAACACGCTGTCGGTCTTCTCCTGTGCCGAAAGCGGCAATGACAGAAGGGCAAGCATCCACAACTGTATGTTTCTTCGGATCGTTTTCATTTCATACATATTGTTTTCTACATAAGGGTACAAAAAAAGCGTCCAAACGGCATACAGACATAAAAAGTGTCTTGTATGCTGCCTGGACGCAGAATATCATAAAAGTATAACTTATTGTCACATAAGCCGTTACGGGGGGGGTAATAAAAGACTTGGGATTTCCAAATATTTCACCGTTTCATCTTTATGGTTTAACAAACAATAACATAAAGACAAGGCATGACTACCGTAACCGGAGATTTTGGCAAATCCCCCGCCGTCCTTTTCCCTTGAAGTCTCAAAGGAGATTGCCGGTTTGTAGGTAAAACGGTTGTCCATTATACGTTTTTTTTAGTTTGTTGTCCCAAATTTAAAGTAGATTTATCTAATTCCCTAATTTTTACACCCATAAATTGCACTAAAATCGAAATAAAATCCTATTTTTACCCCCTAAAAAGCACTAAAACGGCTATAAAGATGAAATTTAAGACCCCAAGGGCGTTTTTTTCAAGTCCACTGGCAGCCATTCGAAATGAGCCTTCACAGTTGGCAAAACAGCAAACGATTACTTTCTTTCTGTATTCATTTGCCCTTGTTACCGGATTGTTGATAAACCTCTGCGGATTTTCCGGTCCTCAAAAAATGTTGGCATTGGTCCTGAACTCCGTCTTTATGGGTATTACCCTGCTGCTGATCCTCGCTTACAAGACCGGCCGGATTTCCCTGCCGCATGCATTTTGCGCCATGACGGTAGTCGCCCAACTGTTTACCTGTAATGAGATGATACTCTGTGCGCTTTCACCTTCCGAGTACAGGCTCATGCTTATCGTAGGCAACATGACCCTACTGGCAGTCAACGTGATGTTCTCTCTGATTGCCTACCTCAGGCGTATACCCTATGTGCTGGGCGGTATGGGCATGGTAACGTACATAGTCTGTATGTTCATTACCGGCAATACCACCTTGAAAAATTTCTGCATATTGTATATGGTACTGTTCCTGATCGTAACCGTTCTGGGGAACTTGCTGGTAAAAAACATACAGAGATTGGGCGAAGAAAATTCCACCCTAAAACGGGAGGAAGAAGAAATACTCCGCGTATTGAAAATGGAAAAGGAACAGGTACGGGCTTATGTCAGGCTGGCAAAGCAACGGCATGGAACGGTTGAGACGAATAACCTGCTTGAGATGCTGGGTGCCGAAGCCCAGAATAACGTAATCCATAATGTAAAGGAAGCGATAACCGCCAAGGAAATGGAACAATACCATTTGTCCGAGGTCTTCCCCGAACTGACCCCGTCGGAGATTGAAATATGCCGTCTTGTCATTTTGGGAAAAACATTAAAGGAGGTCTGTGAGATCCTCGGCAAATCGGAAAGCAATATAACCTGCCAGCGCAGCAATATCCGTAAAAAAATCGGCTTGAAGCCTTCCGACAATCTGAGACAGGTGTTGACGACCCGGTTCGAGAAAAACGGAAAGAATCCGTCATAGACTCCCTTGATTATATTCGGTTACGACAAAGCGATCTCCGGAGCTTTGTGGGGACGGTTTGGCGGCGTAAACGCCGTTAAACCGTCCGGTTTTCGTTAAACGAAAACACAACTTGCTGTCCGCAGGAGCGGACCACGTTTTGAATATCACGCTATATCCATATAGTGCTATAAAACCTTATGTCAGGGGAAAAACACATACGGTTTCTGCCGACTTTTCCGTATTTCCAGTCTTCTGAAGGTAAACATTTCCCCACAGAACGTGCGCCTTCCCGTTATATTGTTATAACCATATAGCCATATAAAAAAGAATCGGTGGTTGAAATATCATTGATTGACTGCATAATTCGCCAATTTTCAGGGAGGTTTCCTATAGCCTTTAATCTGTTATACTGCTATCGATATAGCTCCGTCTATTCCTATTCCAATATCACGCCCTATGCGGCTTATCATATCATGATATATCACTATCCTGCTAACCCGTTATACTGCTATCATCATATCTCCGTCTATCCCTATTTCGATATCATGCCCTATGCGACTCACTATATCATGATATATCACTATCTGACTGTTCCAATATATTGCCGCCTTTTGTCATCTGGAACTTGCAGCGGATAAGATTCGGATACCTCAAATAAGGACTTTTAGCCTAAGATAAAGTAAGCTAATAGCATGATAATAAGGTTCTTATAATTACGACTTCTCCTATAAAAGCATTACCTTAGTAGTGTAATAATAAAGGAGTTAACAAGTTATGAACGAGCAAGTTAGAAGCATTTTAGCACAAGAGACAACGAAGACAAGCAAGATCCGGCAGCTGTTCCTTCTGGGGGTTCCCCGCGCGGAAATCGCGAGAATGGTGACCAACGGCAATTACGGTTTTGTAGTGAACGCCCTGCGCCGGATGAGTGAACGTGAGGGCGGTCTGAATATCCATCCGGCGACAGCCGCACTGGATTATACTTTCAACCGCAAGTTCGGTATTGAGATCGAGGCTTACAACTGCTCCCGTGAACGGCTCGCACGCGAGCTCAGGGAAGCCGGTATCGAGGTTACGGTGGAAGGCTACAACCATACCACCCGTCCGTATTGGAAGCTCGTGACGGACGGCAGCCTGAACGGCAACAACACCTTCGAGCTGGTCAGTCCGATCCTGGTCGGTGAAGCCGGCCTGCGGGAACTGGAGAAGGTCTGCTGGGTACTTGACCTGTGTGAGGTGAAGGTGAACGAGAGCTGCGGACTTCACGTACATATTGATGCCGCCGGTTTCAGCATGGAGACCTGGCGTAACCTGGCCCTGAGCTACAAGCACCTGGAACCGGTCATCGACAGGTTCATGCCGGCATCCCGCAGGGATAACTACTATTGCAAGGGACTGGGGCATGTATCTGACGCGATGATACGCTCTGCCAGGACGGTGGATGAGCTGAAAAGCAGAATCGGCAACCGTTACCACAAGGTGAACCTCGAGGCCTATTCACGGCACAAGACGGTCGAGTTCCGCCAGCATTCGGGAACGACCAACTTCACAAAAATGCGTAACTGGGTGCTGTTTCTCCATAAATTGGTTACCTTTGCCACAAGGGGACAGGTACCCGCAGCCACCGCGCTCCGTGACATCCCTTTCCTGGACGATGAACAGAAACTATATTATAAACTGAGGACTAAAAAATTATCGGCATGAACAAGCATATGTATATTTTGGCGGACGGCGGCAGGATTGCCGCCTCCGACCCTTCCGAGTTTGTACGCATCCTGCGTGAGGGCAGCTGGTTTGACAGCGAGTGCACCGACGGGGAGTACATGGTGAATTTCTCCGGGCGGTACAGGGAACTGCACGGGGTGACGGTGAGGACCGACACGCCGGAACATTTCATGGACGACCTGAAAAAGTACGGTTACATTAAGGGCTGAAAAGCCCGCTCCTTTATTATTGCGATCCCCGCCAGCAGAAGCCGGTGGGGATTTTTCTTTTTTCACTGTATCAGATGTCCCCCGTATCCTGTTTTCCAAAGGGGGGCTGGCTTCACGACTCCCTTCGGGAAAGCATTTTTTTTCTTTTCACCGCCCCTTCCCCCATGACAAAAACTGACTATCCATGACAATACATGACAGGGTATTTGAGGTCATTCCGCTTGTTATTTCCTTTGTAGCATGAAACGGCAGGAAAGCTTGCCGGAAATAACCATAAAAAAGAAATGCACATGAAAAAAGAACCTTTGTTTATCGCATTTGCCAGCCAGAAGGGAGGAGTCGGCAAGACTGCCTTCACCGTGCTCACGGCCGGTATCCTGCGTTACCAGCGGGGATACAACGTTGCCGTGGTGGATTGTGACCCGCCCCAGCACAGTATCGGTCTGATGCGGGACCGTGACCTGGAATGCGTCAAGGAAAACGATTCCCTGAAAATGGCCCTTTACCGCCAGTACAAGCAAAAACCGCAAAAGGCCTATCCGATTATCAAAAGCGAGCCGGAGAACGCGGTGGAGAACTTTTACCGTTATATGAGAGAACAGGAGACAGAGTTCGGTATCGTGCTGTTCGATCTGCCCCGCGCATTCCGCTACATGGGGATGATCCGTACCCTGGCCTTGATGCACCACATTTTCATTCCGCTAAAAGCGGACGATGCCGTGATGCAGAGCACACTGCAGTTTGCCTCTGTAATCCGGGAGGAACTGGTTTCCCATGAGGACTATCCCCTGAAAGGAATCCATCTTTTCTGGAACATGATCGACAAGCGGGAGGACAAAGGGACCTTCGAGGCGTGGAACAAAACCATATGTGACTCAAAACTGCACCTGATGACAACCTGCGTCCCGGAGACCAAACGTTACAATCGGGAAGCAAGCAGCATGCGAGGCGGCATTTTCCGTTCCACCTTGTTGTTACCCGACAACCGGCAGGTAAAAGGTTCGGGACTCATGGAGCTGGTGGATGAGATATGCGGTATCATCGGTCTTGCGGAAAAACAAGGGGAATCCCCCATGACAAACCTTATGTAGACCGGTATGGAGTACGCATTCATCCTTCTGTTCCTGTACGCCTCTTACCTGAGCGTAGAGAAGTACGTCCACACGGGCAGCGTCCTTAAATGGAGGGGCGGACAGCGTCCTGCCTCCGGTCTTCCGGTGAAGGAAGAACCGGCGAAACCACGGGAGGAAACGTCCGAGGAAGCTGTCATCGGTAGAAGCCGGTACCGGTTATGGCAATCCCCGCCTATGGACGAGGAATACGCGATGAGCGAAAAGCGGACGGATACGGCCATGAAAGGGAGAAAGGCACCCGTGCCCGAATTCCCCGCCCCTTTCGGAAGACCGGAGGACGGTGAGGTGCCAGAACGCTACGAGATCACCGGTTATGTGGAACGTCCCGATCCGCACCGCGCCAGAGGCGTGACCTTTGACGACATGGACCTGCTCTCCAGGTTCATGGCCACGGACCGCCTTTCGGAACCGGAACGGTCCCATGCCCGCCAGACACTGGAACGGCTGGAAGGGACCGACATGGAACGCATCCTGCAGGCCGGCATCCTGGGCAGCGACGAGACATTGAAACGGTACATGGAACTGTACGTGGACAGTGACAGGGAGCCGCCCCTTCTGGCGGGAAAGGACAGGGAAAGCATAATCAGAGATTTCGATATCATGGATTTCATACCCCGATAACCAATAATATTATAATGTATATGGAGAAGTATCATGATTCAAGCTGATCCGCTTCGCGGACATTTTCCCAAGAAAACAAAAGCCGCCGGGCGGCAAAGTCGGATTTAAAAGAAGGAGGTAACGATGACCGGATATTACGATTCGGGATGATCCCGGAATCCCGTCCCCGAAGAAAACTGACATTACGTTAAACAGGTAAAAAAAAAAGTATGACAAACGGATATTTCGACTCAGGATGATTTCCTCCGGTAGCGGAAAGGGAAAAAGGACCGGGACTGGTTCGTATATACAACCATCCAAAGAAAAAGTACAATGACAAACGGATATTATGACTCGGGATGATCCGGCGGACATCCCATTCTGAAGAGAGAATAACACGAGTGACGAACAATTAAGGAAGGAGGTAACTATGCGAGGTTATTATGATTCCGGCTGATGCCGGCAGTAAACATGTAGTTGCAAGGACAAGCCGCGGGCATCCGGCCTGCGGCCTGTTAAAAAAGAAAGTCTAACATTTTAATCATACAGGTATAAAAACAATGATACATTCAAGATCCCATTCATTTTTAAGATTCTCCCCTATGGGCAAAGTGACGGACGTATTTGTATCCCTTATCGGGCGCATACCGGCAAAAACGGTCTTCCTGCTGGCATGACTGGCCACATGAACAGCCCCCGCGTTCGCCGTCGGTGACGGGTCCGCCGGGCTGGTACAGGCCACGCAGATGGTGACCTCGTACTTTGATCCCGCCACCAAGCTGATCTATGCGGCCGGTGCGCTCTGCGGGCTTATCGGAGCCATAAAAGTGTATTCAAAGTTCTCGTCAGGCGATCCCGATACGGGTAAAGTTGCCGGCAGCTGGTTCGGAGCCTGCGTATTCCTGATCGTGGCCGCCACCGTCCTGAGGGCGTTCTTCCTGTAATCCGGCGGTCATGGAACATAAAGTGAACAAAGGGGCCGACCGGGGCGTGGAATTCAGCGGGCTGCAGGCGCAGTATCTCTATGTCCTTGCCGGGGGCCTGCTCTCCGTCTTCCTCGTGTTCGTCATCCTGTACATGGCCGGGGTGAACCGGTGGTTCTGCATCCTTTTCGGGACAGTCTCGGCCTCGACCCTGGTCCTCACGGTCTTCCGCCTGGGCAGGAAGTACGGTCCCCACGGACTGATGAAACTGGCCGCGGCAAAGTGCCGCCCCTTCCATATTATCAATCGTAAACGTATCATTTCACTCTTTAAACGAAGCAGTCATGAGAAACATCCTGAAAGCGGCAACACTGGAAAGTAAGTTCCCGGTCCTCTCGGTCGAAAGGGGATGCATCCTCTCCAAGGATGCGGACGTGACCGTCGGCTTCAAGGTACGCCTGCCGGAGCTGTTCACCCTCACCTCGGCGGAGTACGCCGCCATGCACGGGACGTGGGTGAAAGCCATAAAGGTGCTGCCCTGTTACACGGTCGTCCACCGACAGGACTGGTTCCTGGAGGAAAAATACAGGGCCGTAACTGGCCGGGACGACATGGGATTCCTGGACCGCAGCTTCGAACTGCATTTCAACGAGCGTCCCTTCCTGAACCATTACGCCTACCTGTTCATTACCCGGACTACCCGCGAAAGAAGCCTGCAGCAGAGCAACTTCTCCATCCTTTGCCGGGGGGCCATCATTCCCCGGGAGGCCAGGGACAGGGAGGCGGTGGTCCGGTTCATGGAGAGCGTGGACCAGTTCGAACGCATCATGGGCGATTCAGGGCTGGTGGGGCTTGAACGCCTCACGACGGACGAGATTGTCGGTACCGGAAAGAAGGCCGGCATCATCGAGAAGTATTTCTCCCTCTCGCAGGAGAACACCACCACACTGAAAGACATCAGCCTTTCCCCCGCGGAGATGCGTATCGGGGACGAGATCCTCTCGGTGCATACGCTTTCCGACGCGGACGACCTGCCCGCAGCGGTGCGGACGGACGGGCGGTTCGAGAAGTATTCCACCGACCGCAGCGACTGCCGCCTCTCCTTTGCCGCCCCCGTGGGGCTGATGCTTTCCCATAACCATATCTATAACCAGTACGTGTTCATGGACGATCCGGCCGACACCCTTCAGCATCTTGAGAAGACGGCCCGGAACATGCAGTCCCTCTCACGCTACAGCCGCGCCAACCAGATCAACCGCCAGTGGATCGAGGAATACCTGAACGAGGCGCATTCCTTCGGCCTGATCCCCGTACGCTGCCACTGCAACGTCATGTCCTGGGCGGACAGCCGGGAAAGACTAAGGAATGTCAAGAACGACACCGGTTCGGCACTGGCACAGATGGGCTGCAAGCCCCGGTACAATACCGTGGACGCGCCGACCCTCTACTGGGCTGCCATTCCCGGCGGCGAGGGGGATTTTCCCGCCGAGGAGTCCTTCCACACGTTCATCGAACAGGCGGCATGCCTCTTCATCGGGGAGACGAACTATGCGTCCTCTCCCTCGCCATTCGGCATCAAGATGGCGGACCGGCTGAGCGGCAGGCCGCTGCACTTGGACATCTCGGACGAGCCGATGAGGCGGGGCATCACGACCAACCGCAACAAATTCATCCTGGGGCCTTCGGGCAGCGGCAAGTCCTTCTTCACCAACCATCTCGTGCGCA